>Ga0247608_10003162_pt1 | contig 19527 bp, 24 predicted proteins | sample 176DNAGHGlowgp2_FD_193490 | JGI IMG/M metagenome (GOLD analysis project Ga0247608, IMG submission 193490) | Sheep rumen microbial communities from Palmerston North, Manawatu-Wanganui, New Zealand - 1766 DNA GHGlow gp2 | ecosystem: Host-associated > Mammals > Digestive system > Stomach > Rumen ...
CTTGTGCGAGCCACTTTGCAAGTTCTCTATTGGTCGCTCGTCTTGGCTTGGTTTCTTCGGGAATATCGGCACAATGCAGACATCTCAAACTGCCATTGCAAACAACTTGTGTTGTTCCCTTTTCCGTGCGAATTACCGCATATACAGTTTGAATGAATGGTGCTTTACAATCCCAAACTAGCATTTGCCTCGGCGGGTCAAAGACCTGCGGGGTAATGATTTCTTTGAGTTCTATTCCTTTGTATTTCATAATGCTACTCCTTGGCCATCACTTCCGCTGATTTCTTTTAAATCCTTTCCAGCGGCTTGTACGCGAATATCCGCCAGTCGGACGGAATCATCGTGCATATCCCTCGCTTGTCCATGAACCAACCGGTCACGCAGTCCTCCGTCGCGTTGAGCCTAAGCGTAATGGGGAAGAAGAACGGCACGCCGTCGAAGCGCTTCTTGTCCGTACAGACGACGGCATGTGCGATTACGCCATTGTTGTGCGCCTTGATTGGGTTGTTCATATAGCCGGCCAGCATACGCCATGTTTCCTGACAGAAGTCGTACTCGCACTTGATTAGCGCAGTCTCGATCTCCTTTCCGATATTCATAGTGTCTGGCGTCCGGTACCACTTTTCCGCGTTGATATTCCCCAATACGAAGAAGTCCTCCTCGAACGAGAGGTTCGCACGCTTGAGTTTCATGGCCATGCGAGTCTGGCGGAGCTCGTATCCGAAGTTGATGATGTTGGTGATGGTCTCTTCTCGGTTACGGTGCAGTTCGGTAATCACGCCTTCCGTAACGTTAAGCTTGGGAACGTCCTTGTCATTCTCCATGAAGCGGATGAGAGTGGTAAGTTCCTTCCTGGTAGTGTCGTTCATCGACAGCCGTCCGTGCAGACGGTTCACGTGCAGGACCATTCCGGCTGCACTAGAGTCAGTTGCGTCGCCGATATGGCTCACGGCGTCGTAGATAAGGGTGTGGTCGTATCCTAGTTTGTATGACTTGTGTCGCTTCATGATCACCTCACGATGAAGTTGGCCAGATTTTGGATAACTCGTCCATCTGTGCAATGGAATTCAAACATGTCTTGAGCATAAACGCCGGGTATTTTCTTTAGCCGACCGTCGCATATTCGTTCTTGATTTTCCCCAAGATACAGCGTTCCTACGCTATATGACGGCTTGCAGTTGACATACAGCAGTATGGCGATGGCCACCAGTATGACAACTATCCATATTATTTCGTACTTCGTAATGGTATATGGCTCGTATCGTATGCTCATGACATGAAATATAGTATATTTATAGTCTGCAAGCAAACGCGCTCCTATAAACTAGGTGTGTATTTGTAAACAAAACTAAACGGAACGGGGGATAACCATGAGATACTTGCTCACATTCCTACTTGCATTCGTCGTTACGGCCATGTCTGCCGACGTGAAGCCGTTCGTGTTCGAGACCATCGGACAGGACTCGGCCACCCAGCAGAACGAGTTCGAATACATGTTACAGTACAAGCTGTTCGGACGTGACTACATGTCCATCGGCAACGATGTGACCATTAAGGACAAGTCCGGCTGGAACGGCACCCGTGGCGACCTTACGGTCACGCACCGTATGAAACTCGGCGGTCCGACCCTCGTTGCCGGCGATATCAAGCTGGGCGATGGCAACCATTTCACCACCGGCCCTATCCGTGGCAACTCGCTCACGATAGGCAATGACAACGGCTCCTACTTCACTGGGGAGGTCGTCCTCAAGAACGATCCTGGCGATGCGGTCAAGGGCATCATCGCACGGTCCGGAGGTACATACGAGACCACCAGTTCGACCGTGCCAGAAGCTCCGTCTACGCTTTCCATTCCGACCATCACTTGGCCGGACACTATCTCTGGTAATAACGACATCTACATCAGCGCCAACAACGGAGTTGCCTACATCGACATCCCGGACGGCGACGACACTTACGACTTGTACCTCAATGCGATCCACACTGGCGTTGGCGGTACTGACGGGTCCAAGCTGTACATCCGCATGCAAGACGGCGGACGTCTCACTCGTATCTTCGTCAAGGACTTGAAGATCGGCAACCACACGACAATCAATGTGGTGTACCGTACTGCGGAAGGCGACGTTATCCAGAGCCAGAAGTCCTACCGTGGCAACCTCATGTTCTACACCGACGCCGACATCACTTTCGAGCGTACTGACAACGTGCCTATCCAGGGTTCCTTCTTGACCACCAAGAAGCTTTACCTTGCATGTAACCTTGACTTCGCTGGGCAGCTCCTTGCAAACCAGCTTGAAATCGGTAACACATTCAACGGCGAGAACTTCCGCTTCGTTAAGTTCGACCCGGACACGCTGGACATTGACCCGGAACTTGACAAGTACGGCGGTCTCCGCGAGAACGACTCCACGGTAACCATCCCCATCAAGCTCAGCGACACGGCAACCGTGGACGTCTACTTCAACTACTGCTTTGACTTGCGCGACGGCGTGACCGTGGACGACTTCAACCTAGTGACCGACTTCCCGATTTGCGGACAGAACACCAAGACCGTAGTCATCCCCACCGGCAAGAATGTGCCGACGGACACAATCAAGGTCAACGTGAAGAAGGACACCATCGTTGAACCATCCGACTACCTCATCATCAAGATCAGCATAGAGTCCGGCGCAGTCCTTCCGAACAACAAGACCGACGGCGAACTCAAGGTCAAGATTATTGACGCTGACTTTACTCGTAAGCCGGAGTTCGACACGACCGCAGTGTACTCCGAGAACGAGAACTACACCGGCTACGTCACCGACATCAAGGTGTTGAACAAGACCGACTCCACGCGCTTCATATTGGACTCCGCGTTTACCGACCGCTACTCCCTTGACTCAGTCACCGGCGCCCTCACGCTTCTTACCCCGGTAGACTACGAGAACCAACTCCTCGACACAATCAAAGTGACGCTGAAGGACGGTTCCGGCTACTCCGTCACCGGCTACATACCCATCAACGTGCTGGACGTGAACGAGGCCCCGGAGATTACTACGGCCTCCATCAACGTATCCGAGAACTTGCCGGTGCCCACCAAGGTAGGTACGATTGTCTGGACAGACCAGGACATCCGTACATCGTTCCGCGACAACGCCGTTGCCGTGATTACGCCGGCTGACGGCCTTACCGTCAACCCAGACGGCTCGGTATACACTACGAAGGTGTTTGACTTCGAGGAAGGCCCTGCCGAGCTTGAGATGGTCGTGCGCGTGTACGACAAGTCCAATCCGGACCTGGCAGACACCGCTACCGTCAAGTTCGTCCTTACCAACGTGAACGAGAGCCCTTCCGTTCGTGACACCACGTTCCACGTACATGAGAACTACACCGGATCCATCGGCAAGCTGATTGCCTCCGACCCGGAGGGCAAGGGTCTTACCTATACCGTTACCGACAGCAAGTTCAAGATTGGCACTGACGGTACGCTCTCCAATACTGTTCCGTTCGACTACGAGTCCACCAACCGCTACACTGTCACCGTCAAGGTGTCCGACGGCACGATGACATCCAACGCTACCATTACGGTAATCGTGGACAATGTCAACGAGCCGGTGCATGTCAACGACACTACATTCACGGTTGACGAAGGAAGGATCGGAACTATCGGCCAGGTGAAGGCCACCGACGAGGACGGCACAAGCCCGACCTACACCGTGTCCGACAGCGCCAAGTACACTATCAGTTCCTACGGCGTCCTCTCGCTCAAGACCCCGTTCGACTACGAAGAAACCAAGTCAGATACTGTCTTGGTGTTCGTTTCCGACGGCGAGTTCAAGGACACGGCCAAGGTCGTAATCAACGTCCACAACATCAATGTCGACCCGGTGCTGGTTCCGGACACTCTCTCCGTTCCGGAGAACTGTTCCAACTGCTCCACCGGTACTGTCGTAGCTACTGACGCCGACAACGACAAGCTGACATACGAGGTGCTTACTCCCGGCTTCTCAATTGACTCCACCGGCAAGGTTACTGTCAAGGACCCGTATGACTACGAGACCACCAAGGAGACCTCCGTCAAGGTCGTCGTGAAGGACCCGTACGGCGGAGCCGACACGTTGTCCTATGTAATCAAGATTGACGACGTGAACGAGCCGGTACACGCCAAGGACACAACGCTGTCCGTTCCGGAGGACTACACCGGCCCCATCGGCAAGGTCACCGGAACAGACGAGGACGGCACTACGCCGGAGTTCTCCGTGTCCGATACCGCCAAGTACTCCATTGACTCCACCGGTACCATTACGGTCAAGGTGCCGTTTGACTACGAGACCACGACGGAGGATACCGTACTCGTGTTCGTTACCGACGGCACGTTCACCGACACGGCGAAGGTCGTGGTCACGGTTGATAACGTGAACGAGAAGCCGGTTCTCCATCCGAATGACTCGCTCACTGTCCCGGAGAACTGCACGGGCTGCACTGTCGGCCAGGTCATTGCGACCGACGGCGACGGAGATACGCTGACCTACACCATTGACGACCCACGCTTTGACATCGACTCCACCGGCAAGATCACTACGAAGGAGCCGGTCGACTACGAGACGGAGAAGGAGATTACCGTCAAGGTGACTGTAACCGACCCGTCCGGTGCCAAGGACTCCATTGACTACACTATCAAGGTTGAGAACGTCAACGAGCCGGTACACGTCAACGACACGACTTGCTCCGTCCGAGAGAACTACACCGGCGAGGTATGCACCATACCGGCGAAGGACGATGACGGAACCAAGCCCATCTATTCAGTTGACGACACGACCAACTACTCCATTGATTCCACCGGAACGCTCGTAATCAAGAACCCGATTGACTTCGAGGAGAAGACCGCCGATACGGTCACCGTCATCGTTACCGACGGAACGTTCTCCGATACGGCACAGGTCATCATCCGAGTGATGGACGTGCCCGAGAAGACGACGATTACCGAGGTGGACGACAAGCCGAAACAGGACACCGTCAAGACCAACGACCCAGACCACAAGCTTGACTGGGAAGTATGCGAGGGTGGCGTATGCCGTTTTGACAGCCTTGACGTGAAGGTTCACAAGGACACTACGATTACCGTCTGCAACGAGAAGAAGACATCGTGCGACAAGGTAGTCATCCTCTTCAACGACGCACCTCCGGTCGTGACACTGACCAACGCCACGTCCACCACGGCAGCAATCGACTACATCACGATTGAGGAGCAGAAGGACGACAAGATCTACGTCAACAAGAAGGACAACCCGATTACCGTCACGGTCAAGGACACCGTGAGGAAGACCGAGCAGAAGTTTGATATCGAAGTCAAGCTGGATACGCTTCCTTCCAAGAAGTTGCATATCGAGGACTACGGCTACGTGCTGGACGAGTTCGCCGCCGTGTCTACTCCGATTGGCAACAGCCTGGTGGAACTGGAACAGGTCGTAATCAGCGACGGCGTGAAGGTATCCATCAAGCAAGTCGTGGATGCTGAAACCAAGGAGCCGGTAGAGAAGTACCAGACCGTATCCTACACTACGAAGGTGGACGGAAAGGACGTCGTGGTATCCTACCAGGTTGACCCAACGGACGGCACTCGCAAGGGCGACTTTACCGTTTCCTACATGCTTGACTCTTGCACCAGCGTGTCATACACGATGGACGAGAAGAAGCACATCACCAAGAACGACGAAGGCAACATCGGCTACACTATCGGCTACTCCTACGTGGACGACTTCGGAAACAAGGCTTTCGCCAGCGTGGATATCATGTATGACGACATACCGCCCGTGGTAGAGATCCTTACTCCGGTGAAGAACGACATCTTCAACACCAACGCGGTCGCGGTAAAGTGGACGGTCAACGGAGAAGTCCAGGACACATTGACCCTACAGCGTCTCGAGAAGGGCCCGAACGTTATCATGCGTCGCTACGTGGACAAGGCCGGCAACGAGGCTATTGCTACGGTCATTGTCATCATGAAGGAGGCAAAGGACATCGACGTCCGCATCATCAATCCTGTTACCGAGGTCAACAAGGAGAAGGTGGACGAGTACTACTCCGCCGGTCACACGTACGACGAGAAGAAGCCGTTCGAGGTAAAGGTGGTCAATCCCAAGTCCGACTCCGTGCCGGACGCTATCGGTATTGGATTCCTGGTGGACATCGCCCTACCGAGCGTGTCTCCTACAGGGGGCATGTCATCGTTAGATGACCTAGTAAAGAACGGCCAGATACCCGTGGACGACGAGGGCAACATAGTCGGCGCGTCCACTAAGGGCATACCGGTAGACCAGTATGTCAAGGAACACTGCACTGCCGAGTTTGAGGAGGACTTCAACCAGCACGGGCTGAACATTCCTCTGTACGACATAAAGTACTACCTCCACCTCTGGATATGGACTACTACCGCCGGCTACGTGAACGACTTCATGGTCGAGTACACGCTGAACGACCAGTCGGTAGCCACCGAGGCAGGTACGGTGCAGATGGTCATTGACTGGCTTGCCGACAAGAACGGCTCGGTCAACGCGTCCAACGGCCACCAGCTTGGCACCTCGTCATACATCACCACGCTGTACAGCAAGTCAGTCGCCAAGCACCGTTGCGACTACAAGGAACAGCGCAAGGGCGAGAAGACTGTCAAGAAGACAGAGAGTACAAAGATATTCGGCTACAAGCGGCCGAAACGGTAAAACCGATTAATCAGCCTTTCTGGTAGCATCTGCCGGATCCGTCGTCACAGCCGGATCCAGAGCCTTGTCCGTCTCCGTAGCCACATCCGTAGGTTGTACCGGCACCCATACCGTAGCCCTTTCCGGCTCCTGTGCCGTAGCTAGAGCCCTTTCCGGAGCTGTGGCCACATCTACGCAGGCCGTCAGGCAGCGGTGCGTATCCGTATCCGTATCCTCGGCAGCGGCCTGTGGCGACCGGTGGATTGTCCATGAAGTTACTAACGTCTGCCATATTGGTATCCACTATCGCTGCCGTAGCCGTAGCAGTCTCTATAGCCGTAACCGGAGCCTTCGCCGGAGCCGTCTCCATCGACATAGAAGAAGGAGCCGTCGCCGGAGCCGCGACTGTTTCCGGAGCCGTAACCGTAGCAGTCTCTATAGCCGTAACCGGAGCCTTCGCCGGAGCCACTGCTGGAGAGTCTGCCCGCGTATTCATAGCCGGCTACCGGTGTGCCCGTGATAAATTCCTTAAGTTCCATGTAGTTGCCTCCCGGAGCCATGTACGTCGCCACAACCGTCGCCGAAACCGGATCCGTAACCAGCACCATTTATCCATTCGATGCACTTTCCTGAGCCTAAGCCGTCGTAGCCGACGCTAGCGAAGCAACCGGCGCCGGAACCCCACCCGTAGCCGTTACCGACTCCGGAGCTAAAACCAGTATCTGCCGGTTTGATATTAATGAATTCTTCCAAGTTCATGTCCGGTAGGCCCCTATTATTCTTGGTTGTCACTCGATCCAGAGTAGGACACGAATCCTTTGCCAGAGCCGGCGCCTCTACCGGAGAAGTAGCCGTTAACGGAGCCCATACCGCATCCGCATCCGTAGCCGGAACCATCGCCATAGCCTTTGCTCGCGCCGGTGCCAGGGCCGGCGCCTCTGCCGAATCCGTCGCCGGAGCCGTCTCCCCAGATAGTATATACTGGTGAGTCCTTGATGAAGTCATTAAGTTCCATGTTACCTACCGGAGCCATCGCTGAAGCCATTTCCGTCGCCGAATCCGGCGCCATAGCCACAACAATTTCTCCATTCGACGCACTTACCAGAGCCGAATCCGTCGTAGCCGGAGCTAACGCAACCGCCTTTTCCGCCGCCGAATCCGGAGCCAAAACCATTATCTGCCGGTTTGATATTGATGAATTCTTCCAAGGCCATGCACTTGCCTCACTATTCGTCTGAACCGGAACCGGAACCATCGCCATAGCCGTTGCTCGCGCCGGTGCCAGAGCCGTGGCCTCTGCCGCATCCGTAGCAGGAGATGTCGCTGCCGCATCCGTAGCCGGACCCGTCGCCGAAGCCTAAGCCGCAACTGGTGCCTTGTCCGCGCGCGAACTCGCAACAAGAAGTCGCCGGATTGCCCAAGAACTGCATGCTACTTGATTTCATCCCTCAGTCCAAGTTTCTCGATGACCGAGCGGATAATGTCACTGCCGAATGCGTCCTTCGTCAAGCGGAGGAACTCCTTGGTTGTCATCTTCCCGTCAAGGTCAACATTGTGGTCTTTCGCGAAGCTGTCCCGACCGAACGTGCAACTGCCGGTGAGAAGGCCGTGCCAGTCGTAGAAGTCCTTGGTTGGATAAGTTCCGTCCTTGTCAAACTTCTTGACGAACTCGGCAACCTTCCCTTCGGTGTCCATTCCGCCGATAATCTTTCGCTCAAGCGCGTTCGCCGCTTCCCTCGCAGTCTTACCGTGGGCGAAACGCCCGTGGCCCTTCGCAATGTAGCACTCGGTAGTGGTGAGATCGTCGTTGATCGTGTATCCAGATGCAATGTCGCCGTGAACGTGGTGAATCACGGTAGGCAGACCGTCGATGTAGTGGACCGGCTCGCCATTGAATCTGGAAATCGTGGATGAAGTAGGTACGTTAACCATGCGCTATGCCTTCCATTCGGGTACGCCTTCGATGCTGGTTGCCGCCTTGTCGGTCGTCGGGATAATCTGGCAGATGCCTACGATGGCGATGCTGTCGACAGTGACGGTGAACTTGCACTTGTCTGGGAGTTTGGTGCCGGAAGCGGCTATTTCCTCGACAGCGGCGGCGCCTTCCCAGTACCAGAGCTTGCGGGCCTTGGAGAGCTCGCAGGAGCATCCGTCGGGAGTAACGGAGTCGAGAGTGCCGAAGAACACACCTGCGTTGATGGAGCGGACGATGACCTTCTTGCCGATGAGATTGGAGAAGATGTTTTCAGACATGGGATTTTCCTTTTTGAAGTATTTTGATACCACAAATATAGCAATCACTGACGAAATTGACAACATGTTATCAAATATCGGATTGACGCCTTTTCTGCTACTTGCTATATTTATTGCATGAAACCACCTATAGATATGCCAGCATACAATACTGAACAAGACATCCTCTGCGAAACGATAGAGGCTCTCATAAACAAGCACAAGCACTGCCAGAACAGTTTGTACTTCGTTCTGGTTTTCGGTGTACTTGCCGGATGCACCGGCTTCTTAGGAGCAATGATATGCGGTGACGCCATACTCCACGAGAAGTCGTTCGCCCTCAGCGCGTTCGTCGGAATCCTTTTCTTCGTGTCAATGATTTGCACTATCATAAGCTATATCGCCTACAAGAGGGCAGACACGCCGGACGTCATCCGGTGCAAGATACTGAAACTGGCCAAAGGCGTAGAAGATGCTACGCTGAAGGACGCCTACATCCACTACGCAAAGTATCCATCACTTGGAATACACTAGGAAGCAAAATGTTTGAAGTTAAGATTTACCGGGAAACCGGCGGTGTAATGCTGGTTGACGAGTCAATACCTTACGCGTTCGAGTTCGTCACATATGTCATACCGCAAATCCAGAAGAGCATCCGCGCAGGCAAGAAGAAGGCCATCATAAAGCCAGCTTGTGACCGGTACGGACACGGCTACCTTGCCGACATAATGCACGGCAAGTACGAGGGAACTACCGAGGTGTTCGGGTGCCGTGGCATCAAGTACGCCGACGCCGAGACCATCGTGCTGGTATTTGACTCGCTTGCCGAGGAAGAGTACAAGCAAGAATGGTCGTGCGCCGAGATAGGGAAGCTGATCCTCGCGTTCATCATCGGCATCGCACTCGGTTCGGCAATGTACTTCGGCGACAAAATGTTCTAATTTGAGGAGTATGCTACATGGCACGACAACAGAAACGGAAAACTCATAAGTCTGCAAATCCGTTCAATCGGAGACCCGTCAGCCTCGCCGACGCTAGACAGACCGACGACGGAATGGTAGTGTTCCCAATGGCCAACGGAAAGCTGGCCACGACATGGGTACAGAACGTTGACGCGATCCTATCCGAGGGAACCGGCAATCTATCCGTCGAACGCCTATCCCAGCTCAAGGACAAGCTCACCAACACGCTTGCCCTGCTGGAAAGCCGTCTGGCCGAACTCCAGATGAAGAAGGCCGACGAGGACGCCGCCAAGGAACGCCTAGAGGCTCTGCAGTACATCATCGACAACTACATCGGCAAGCAAGTGCAGACCATTCCGCCCAGCGGACCGTCCAAAGACAAGTGTGACGGCGTACTCGTTACCGGCGCCAGCATCACAGGCGACACTTTCAACATGGAAGGGCTCTGCGCCTTCTGCTACAAGAAGTACCGTCCAGACGTGACCATGTCGCACCACGGCATCATACAGACCGACTTGCACGAGAAGATCAACACCATACACGTAGTATATCCGGACCCGAAGAACAGGAAAATGTTCAAGCTGACGTTCAACAACAGCTATCTCGGTACGTTCGTGTTCGGCTCTCCGACCATCGCGGATGACGACAACCAGAAGGAACTCATAGACACCTTCTTCAAGCAGATAGGCCAGCGCAAGCACGCATTCGAGAAGCCTGTCCGCAAGAAATTGAAACTATCCATCAAGAGGGGGCCAAAGCATGACTGACGAAGAAAAGCTCGCTTTAATGAGGAAGTACCCCTTCCTCCGGCTACGTAGCGTCTTTACCGGCAAGCAAGTCCATTCCGGCAAGAACTTGAACCTCAAGTATAACCACTATGACGAGTTCAAGGGCACCGGATGGGAGAACCTCTGGAAGAAGTACCTGGAACACTTGTTCAAGTCGTACGACTCGTGGGACAGGGACACCAGGAAGCATTTCCATTTTCTCCAAATCAAGGAGAAGTACGGTACCATGCGCATCTACACCTCGTTCTGCACCGACGACGAGGAGATCGCCGAGATGCTATCCGAGTTCACTTGCTACAACTGCGGTAAGCAGCCGGTGGACGAGAACGGACACCACGTAATCTGGAAGAGCACCGGCTACATCTTGCCTTTTTGCAAGGAATGCGCCGAACAGTTCCCGGACAATCACTACGAGAAGGAAACCCTTGATAATACCTATGCCATAACGTCCTACCAGAAGGAAGGCAAGTTCCGCATAGAGTACATAGAGAAGGACGGCTGGCTAGTCAAGGGCGAGCCTGTCAAGATACCTGAAAGGGACGAGAACGGAGATCCAATCCATGAAGAAGAAAATCGAAATTGAGTTCACAGAGAAAGAACTGGACAACGTGGCTTCCGAAAACTTGGAGGCTATCCTCTACAAGACCATCATAGACATAAAGGACTATGCCGACGTCAAGAAGGTTTCCATCGACGGAAACGTGTTCTGGCTGAAGGAAAAGGAAGGCAACTAATGGACGCAACTGAAAAGAAAATACTGGACTGCGCGATTACCGACCGAATACTTGGCCGTATTGATCTCACGTGGCTAGAGAAAATCGTTAAAGCGGAAGGGGGCAAGTCCTTCGTCATCGCCGGCAACTCACTCAACCGAGCAACTCCGCACGACATCGACATCTATCAAGACTGTACCGGAGGCATGGAAGAAAAGAGGCTGTTTGATTTTACCAATCCGACAATAGACCAGCTCATGCAAGGAATTGACGGCATAGAGGCCGAAGTAGTCTGCCGTACCGACAACGCTACCACGGTCAAGCACAACGGCGTCATATACCAGTTCTGCAAGTACATGAAACCGTTTGAGGAACTGGTAAAGGGATTTGACTACGCGCACGTACAGGTAGGCATCAAGATCACGTGCGACTTGCCTACACGTACAACAGTGTTCTATACTCCACAGTACGTCACCTACCTCCTCACCGGCCACAGCAAGTACGTAGGCTCCGGATATCCGCTGTCCTCCATGATACGCGCAGAGAAGTATCGCCGTTACGAACTGTTGAGCAACTACGACTTCCGTCTTAGCGTTCTATTGGCTCTTGGCGAAGTTATCAAGCGCGGATTCTATGACTACGCCGACTTCAAGGACCAGCTGAAGGCACTCGACCTCTCGGACCTGGAAGGCGAGGAGACGTCCGCCGCGAAGATGCTCTACCAGATTTGCTGCGAGCGCGGACTCGTTGACAAACCGTAAAATTTTTATTTCTCCTAAAGGGCAGGGGCCGGACATTGTCCGGCCCCTTGTTTCTTAGTCAAATACACCAGTGTCGACTATCGACTTGACCAGTCTGTCTATGACCGGTACGGTAACGCTGTTTCCTATCAGTTTCATCCACCGGGCACGCCGTTCCGGCAACACGAAGTCCTCCGGGTAGCCCTGTATACGGCAAGCCTCCGCCTTGGTGATCTTCCGGTACCGCTTATTCTTGGCGATCTCCTCGATGAAGTGCGCCTTGTCGTTGACCGACAGGTCTACCGTGGCGACATAATCTCTTGTATCACTTGCTACCAATGTAGGATATACGTTACATGACCTCAAGAACACTCTGTATACGTCGTCGATACCGGTACTGACCTTCGAGTTGACGAACTCAAAACGGCGCTCTGTTACATCAAGGCATCCGTTGTTCACCATGCTATTTATCATGTTGTTCGTCGCGACACGACCGTACTTCTTGATATCAGCATCAGCGTAAATTCGTGGCCGACTACATTCGTCCATGCACAGTTCGGCAATGCGCTTGTACAGCCCGTCACCCAGATTGTCCGGACCGGTATAGCGGAGCCAGTAGTTCACCGACCTCAATATTCCTTTGTCCACGAGCAACAGCACGGCATCCTTTGTATCGTTGTAGGTAACGTCATTCAGTAGTGTGTAGATATGCTGTAGCGACAGCGGGTTTCCGTCCTGAGGCCCGTACTGGGGCTTGCGACGGTGCTTCAGCATGAGATCGCATATCCTCTTCTGTAACGGAGAGGTCTCTATCAAGTCCCATGAGTGGATCGTGGTAGGTCCGGACCGGACATCGGTAAAGATATAGTAGTCGTTCTCGCCTGTAACATTCTTTGACAAGCTGCGAGAAGAACTCGTGACGTTGCTCATGTCCACCTTCTCGCCGGTGAGAATCTCGTGCATGGTCAGCTTGTCGGCAACCGGTGCAGGGAACAAGTACTTGTCAAGGAACTTCCGGTCACGGAAGCCCACTATATACACGCGCTCTCGCATCTGGGGAGAACCGTAGTCATAAGAGTTGAGAACTTCCCATGTGACGTTGTAACCGGCCTCGCGGATACGCTCGATGATGTAGTTGAAGGACTCCTGGTTTCTCTTGTCGGCAAGCCCCTTCACGTTCTCGAAGAGGAACGCCTTCGGCCCTATCTTGTCCAGCAAGTAGATGGTATCGTTCCACAACTGGCCACGGTCGTCCTCGAAGCCCAACTTCTTACCGGCGATAGACCAAGACTGGCAAGGTACACCGGCGGTGATGAAGTCCACGTAGGGGACTTCCTCTACCTTCGTTATGTCGCCTATGTTGCAGTCTCCGGTCACGCCGTAGTTCTTGCAGTATGCCTCTATGGCGTCCTTCGCTATCTCGCTGAAGAATGGCACGGATCCCCCGTTATTCACTACGGCCCGGTGGAAACCGCCGATACCAGCAAAGAGGTCAAGCGAGTTGAACATCGTTCAGATCCTCTTTGATTTCTATCGGGTCGCAACGCAGTTCGTACGTGTCGTCACCGTTGACCTTGATGGATACTATCGCACTGTTTTCCCTGTGCTGGTCGGCCCAGCCTTCCGAACTGAGCCTCATGCAGAACGTCATGATGTTGTTGAACAGTATTCCACGGTCACATATGTCGTCAAACGTGCCCCTGGACATCAGTTCAACCAGATTATGGTGCATGACAAACTCCACGCCGTTCAGCTCTACTATCTGCTGGTACTCGGCAACGGGAGCACCCTTTTCTTTAGGCTTACTAATGACTACGCCAAGTACAAAGCCTATTGCAATGCCAAATGCACCGGCTACTATCGCTATCGTCATTCCTGTCATTTCGCCTCCATCAAATCGTAGACGGCCACGTCATACAGCTTGCCGTTATCAATGGCCACGTCGATCTTATGTCCATTTGGATCGATGCTCGTACATGCGAACGTGCTCAAATACGCATCAATCTGGCACTGGGACGCTGGGCACATGTACTGGGTAATTTCCGAGTCAATCATGGTATCAAAATGTCGAATGCCGTTCTTGCGGAACTGCGTGAGGTTCTGCTTGTACTTGACGACCGCCATGTCGTGGAAATGGCCGCAGAACACGTAATGGCAGTCCTTGGACTGCATTTCCTTGACAATCCAGTCCTTGGCGCATTGGTCCAGCGCGAACTTGTTCATGAACTGGTGCGTCGAGTCCAGTACCGGATAGTGCGTGAACACCAGCGAGTCCTTCAGTATGCATGACGGTGCATATACTCTCGGGTCAATGCCCCCCTCGACGTGCATCTCGCCGGTATTCATGTCCTTGATATTGACTGCCACCGTAGGAAGCAACGACACGTTGAGACCGTTCAGCGCGAACGATTCCGTATGTCCGGCAAACACCTTGTTGAATACATCAACATCGTCGTGGTTTCCAGGAAGCACGGAATAGTTCCCTCCGAAATTGTCGTCCAGGATCTGCTTGATCTCCGTGTAGTTCTTCTCGTGATCGCAGTCGGCGAGGTCGCCGGTGATGATGAGGTACCGGCCAGGCTCAACGGCCTCAATCAGCTTCATGAAGTTGTCCCATACCGGGAACTTCCCTTCGTAATCGCCTCCGATATGGATATCGGAAATCTGGGCTAGTTTCACGTTATGCATGAGTTACCCCGTTCCATGGAATGTTGAACCACTGAGTTACCTTGTCCTTGTCGCATAGATAGTCGTCGCCGGACTCGTCGTCCCAGCAATCCTCGTGCTTGTTCCATATAGCGAACTGGTGACCTTTGAAGCTAGGCCATATAGCAACTGGCTCGTCGTGTTCCGGCTTTTCCTTACTCGCGTCATGCCATCCGCTGTCGTTAATCGAGTCGGATGCGTTCTTGGGAAGCATGGCGACATTCTGGTAGGCGAACTCGGTGACCTTAGTATCGGCGTACGTGAATATGACTTCCTCTTGCCCTTGTATGAAGAACCGTCCTTCCTTGAAGACACCAGACAGAATGACATTCGGCTTGTCCTCAGTGACGAAGAACAGCATAACGTTCTCGCGAGGGGTCTCCTTGCCAACTTCATACCAATGGAAAGTGCTATGGCATATATTGTTCATATATCCTCCTAGAAAAGCTGGTCGATAACGATGAACTCGATGATGAAATCGTCATGCGAGTTAAGCGAGATGCGGATAAACGGCGTCTGCAAGCGTTTCGTACAATCCTGGTAGAACTTCAACTCGGCTATGTACATGCCGTTGTCAATATAGGCATAGCTGTCTTTGAATATCTGGAGAATGCCGGACTTGTCGCTCGGCTCCCAGTTGTCTTCCTTCATTGCAATGAGTATCTTCGCCAGATACTGTACATCGCAGTATAGACTTGCGCCCTTGACCTCATAGACAGTGTCGTCGTCCTCTTGTTCACGGAGGCCAAGATCCTTGCAGATGTCGGCAGCGTCATCAAATGGGAACGCGGCCATGCAGTCGTCCAGCTTCTTGTGCCACCGGTTCCAGTCGATCTCGTAGTCCAGTAGTCTCTTGCATTCGTTATCCATAGAATTCCTCGGTATAAATATAGTAAATTATGCGCTAGTCGAGTAGCTCGCCCTGATTAGCCTACCGGCTGCCAGTAGCGCGGCGAAGCTCTCCAATATCGGCTGGTACTTTTCCGGCATGAACGGGGTAGTCACCAGACCGACAAAATTCAGCTCGTTGTCCCTTATCGGAGACACTTTGCGTATGAACATCTTCTTGTCAAAGTCCGGTATGTGCCTCAGAAGGTAGTCCCTATAGGACTCAGCATCGATCTTGCGGTTCGTCTCCGTATCCCTCCAGAGGACGTAGTGGTTACGGTAACCGCTGAACGAGTCCAGCTTGATCCCTACATAGTACTTTGCACGGTAGTCTCCGGCATCAAACAGCCAGTGGGCACGCCGTAGTGAGCTCGTAAGTCGCAAGGAGCACTTACGCACGGCCTGGACAATGCCAACGGCCAGCACAGTAACGAATACCACGCTATACAGGCTTCTCGTCGACGGTCTCGTCATAGAAGATGGTGTACTTGCTTCCACGCGGATTGTATGTGTAAGTGATGGCGACGTCCTTCACGGTCAGGTTTCGCTCGTTAAGCCACGCATCCACGTCGCCCACGCTCTTCATCTGTACATGCTTTACAATAGTCATAAAAAACCTCTTGCTAAAGATAGCAAGAGGCAATTTGAATTCCAAATCGTGGAATTAGGCGGCTTTCTTGAACTGCGCAGCCTTCCAGAGGACATAGAACTGCTTGTCAAACGGCGCAAGCATGGTCTTTCCGAAGCTCTCGTTGGCCTGCTCGAAGCACCTCTGGTCATCCGGGTTCTTGCTTTCGGCAAGTTGCTCGTAGGCGGCCTCTATATCGGCCTTCGTGTAGGCGGCGCCCATGACCTTCTTCATGCGGTCACAGAACTCCATCATGAACTCGCCGTCGTTCGGCTGGATACGGCTGACGAAGCTGAACACGCTCTCGCCTGGTTGCGGTGCGCCGCTCATCATCTCGCCCATACCGCGACGGTTGACCATGTCAACGACGTCCTTGTACTTCATCTCCGGATTGGCCTTGATAACTTCCGCCATGTTGTCGTACTGTGGCGCCGGCCTGTTCGGGTTCACCTTGTCGTTCAACTCGCTGAGTTTCTTGGCTAGTTCAGCCTGCTGTTCCTTCTTGGCGGCCTCGTCCTCCATAGCGGACGGGTGACGGCGCTTGTATTCCTCATCTGCCGTCCGCTGGGCGAACCTAGCGTCCGCATTGTCCTTCCTGGCCTGATAACGCTCACGAGCCTTATTCAGATAGATGCTGGCCGGAATGTCACCTCCAGCCTGTGCCTGACCCAAACCGATAAGAAAAGCAGTGGCTTCCTTGATTATCTTGTCAAGCATCGGGTTGCACTCGCACAGCTTCATTACAACCGGATTGCTAGTAGCCATCTGCAAGTTGGGGAACGGCGTTAACACATTGGCTTGACGCAGACCGGCGACGCTGAACTCAACCATATTCGTAGACTTACGGTCAGCATTCCTCACTGCACCCTTCATGGCTCCGCTGGAATAAGGGAGTTGGTACTTGTCCATCATACGGAATATGCAGTTCAATACGGCATCATAGTACTTGTTGCGAGCTCCAATCTGGCTAGGCAGATTGTTGCTTGACCCTTGCATGAACTTGTCCATCGTGGGACGCTTCTTGTTCGGCAACGGCTTGGACTTGTACTTCCACGGCTTTGCACGCATGTCAGCCTCGGCTGCCTTACGGTCGAACGGCATGCCCATCATGCGGTTGCCTTTTTCCATAGCGTCAAGCCGGAGCTTGATCTCCTCCTCGGACATGGGAGTACGGTCAACCTCGTGGGACTGGCCGAAAGCCTCGACAATTGCGTCCAGCATGTATGCCGGCATGTCAATAGACTCGACAAGGGAAAGGAATTCGTTGCTCAGTTCAAGTTCTGTCATAGTGATTAGGGGCTATTTGCACACAGTTTATCAAAACAAGAACGGCCACCGGCTCCCCGGTGACCGTTGCGTCCCCTTACGAAGGTCTTAGTTGTTGAAGAACGAGGTCACTACCAGAGTCAGCCAGTTGTAGAACCTCTGGGAATTCTTGCCGCTGGCAATAAGTTCGTCTTCCGACATGAAATCCTTGTCATAGTGAATTTCTCCGAGTCCGTCGTTACGATAGGTAATCGAGACGAACTGAACGCCCTTTTCACCGGCAAGGGAACGGAAGTTCACGATAATCCTGATAGACCTCGTAGCGAACCGGTAGTTCAGCTCGAAAATCCCGTCGTGATACAAGTGGTTCCAGTACTCGTTCTGTATTGTGACTATCTTGTCCACCATAGACTTTGGCAAGTCCCTGATGGTATCAGATGTAAGCTTCTGCACCTTCTTCGGCTCTTGCTTGGGTGTCGTCTGTTTCGTAGTACTGGGCGCATTGTTCTGCTCCCAGAGCCACTTGTCCTTGCCAGGATCAAACTGGCGCCCAATCTTCAGCGATTCGTTGGCTTCCTTGTAGTGCTTTAGCTGTGCCTGGTAGATGTCACCCACGGTACACACCTTCTCATTATTGGAAGACATCACCGTGTCGGACATGTTCGGCAGTCCGGAGTAGTTCAGCGTAGCACCGTCCTCGATATTAAGCGCAATGGCGTTCCACTGGATCTCCGGATGCTGTTCCTTCAACGCTTGCAAGGTAAGCTCAAACTTGCAACGCTCTGCCGCCGGCACGTATTTAAGGATGAAGTCGGTCATCATGTTGGGATCGGTGGCCAACGTTGCAAGGCTTTCATCGGAGATATGGCCGTTTTTCTTATAAGCCTTGCCAATGCGTTCGACTAACTGGGAAGCATCGTAGTTCAGTTCCTTCTTCAAGTGGACTGCATTGAGCTCCTGTTCGGCCTTCGCCGCATTCGCCTTGACATAGTCAACACCGCCCAGCTTGACCTTCACGTCGTCCGGCAGCTGGTTCCAGCAACTCCACAATGTATGGAAGTACACGTTAAGCGTATTGTTCTGTTTGTCGTCAAACTGTTTTATAAGGTTCTTTTCCTTCTCGGCAAGGTATTCCTCGCATTTCTTGTCGAGTTCATCGGTACGTTTCTTCACCTTCTCGACATACTCGGCTTGCAGTTGACTTGCAATCTCGGTAACGCGCTTGTCCACCTCGGCCATGATGACGGCCTCTTCTTGGGCGGAGAACCTCGTGTCGATCGGCTGGCCTTCTTCTTGATGCTCGTCAGGTATGATATGAGGATTAGCACAGCACTCGTCCATGTCCTCGATTTCCTGGCCTTCGTCCTTGGCCATCTTAGCCTCGTCCGCCATGAGTGAGATATCCACGTTGCACTTGTCCATCAACTCGTCCACGCACTGGTCGACAATCTCGTCAACCGTCTTGGTAGGATTATCGTGGATATCTTTGGCAATCTTGTCGGCAAGACTGCCTGTCTTCAATGGAGGGCACGGCTGTCCGTCCACATGCACTGTATTTGTGTTTTCTTCAGGATAGTTGCACATAAATGCCTCTAGTATATATGGAATTCTGTCCCGCCACAGACATAGAGCGAGTCCGCGTCGGAATAGGTACAGTTCTCTGCCGGGTCATGCCCGGCGACAGTCTCGGAACAAGAGAACAGCGATACAGCGAGCAATATGCCCACGGCCCACGCCACGATGGTTTCACGCTTGCTCATCACTTGGTCCCCGTAGATCCGAAACCGCCACGGTCCGGAGAGTCCATCTTGCCTTCCACGAAATGGATTTTCGGCTGCTTGTCCACGACGCGGAACTGGCAGATACGTTCGCCTCGCTCGATTACCACGTTGTCGCGCATAGCGAGAGCCGAGAACATCCACCAGTC
>Ga0247608_10003163_pt1 | contig 19524 bp, 16 predicted proteins | sample 176DNAGHGlowgp2_FD_193490 | JGI IMG/M metagenome (GOLD analysis project Ga0247608, IMG submission 193490) | Sheep rumen microbial communities from Palmerston North, Manawatu-Wanganui, New Zealand - 1766 DNA GHGlow gp2 | ecosystem: Host-associated > Mammals > Digestive system > Stomach > Rumen ...
ATCCTCCACCTTACCCTTGATGCCTGTGCCGGCAACAACAGCGTGGAGTTCCACTTTCAGTTCATTGGCGAGCTTGCGACCCTTGGTCAGCAGCTCCTGAGATACTTCCTGTACCTGAGTACCTTCTATTTCGCAATATACAAATACGTTATTCATACCTCTATTAGCCAATAATCTTTTCTTCCAATAATTCTTTGATCATACCTTCGATATCAGCATCAGAAGCCGTCAAAGTCTTCGACTCCTTAGCCTGGAACACGATGTTCTTGATGGCCTTCACCTTGGTGGGTGAGCCACTAAGACCGCACTGGTTAGCATCGCCATCCACATCAGCCACACTCCACTGGTTGAGCGTCAGGTAAGGACGCTCCTCGTAGAGGTTGTCATAGGGTGTGCCTTCGGCAGGACGCTCCATAGGACAGGTAGCACGCTTGTACTTCATCACCAACTTGGCGTTCTGAGGACGACAGGGAGCGGCACTTCCATTCACGGTAATCACTACTGGCAGCGGAGCCTCTACAGTCTCCACACCACCGTCGATCACGCGCTTAACGGTAACCTTCTTAACTCCATTAACTTCCTTAACTTCTTTAACTTCTTCAACATAAGTCACCTGGTTAAGGCCTAATTTCTGAGCCACCTGAGGACCTACCTGAGCCGTATCGCCATCGATAGCCTGACGACCACCAATCACGATGTCTACATCGCCAATCTTCTTGATGGCGGTAGCCAGTGCGTAAGAAGTTGCAAGGGTATCAGCTCCGGCGAAGAGACGGTCGGTCAACAACCAACCCGTATCAGCGCCACGATAAAGTCCCTGACGGATAATCTCACCTGCACGTGGAGGACCCATCGTGAGGATTCCTACTGTTGAGCCTGGGTTCTGCTCCTTCAGGCGAAGGGCCTGCTCCAAGGCGTTCAAATCTTCTGGATTGAAGATAGCGGGCAGGGCAGCACGGTTTACCGTTCCTTCGGCAGTCATAGCATCCTTACCCACATTACGGGTGTCTGGCACTTGCTTGGCCAGCACAACAATTTTTAAAGCCATATAATTAATATAATGTATGTAATATCCTTAAAAAGCGCCGCAAAGTTACACATTTTTTACAAAAGTGTGCAATTTTTATCATAAAAAGATTGTTAATTGAGTCCATTAGGACTTTATTTAAGCCTCTCATTGTTAAATAGTGTTATTTTCTTGTGTTTTTCAGGTACTATGTATTGCAAGGTACTAATATTTAGCCTACCTTTGCCATCGCTTAAGCATAAAATATGGTTTAATCCCTAAAAAGAACAAGATTATGAACAACAAGCGTTATTATTTGTCTCGCACAGACAAGAAGATTGGTGGTGTATGTGGCGGCCTGGCCGAGTACTTTGAAATAGACCCTCTGCTGGTACGAGTAGGATTCCTTATTCTCTTCTTTGGCTTCGGCTGCGGCCTGATTGCTTACATTGTTCTTTGGCTATTGGCTCCCAAAGCTCCTTATCAACTATAGAGTCGGTGCACCATGGATGTAAACAATGCCAAATCACAGATGCGCAAGGGGATGCTGGAGTACTGCATACTCCTGCTCCTGAAGCGGCAGGCAGCCTACGCTTCCGACATCATCCAACAGCTGAAGGAAGCTGACCTGCTGGTGGTGGAAGGAACCCTCTACCCGCTGCTTACGCGCCTTAAGAAGGATGGCCTGCTTGCCTACGAATGGCAGGAGAGCACACAAGGACCTCCACGTAAGTATTACTGTCTAACTGCCGACGGCCAACAGTTCCTTAAAGAACTGGACTTTGCCTGGGGCGAAATCTCTAACACCGTAAATTATTTAAAACAATGAAAAAGAATATCACAATCAACCTTTGTGGACGCCTTTTTAATATCGATGAAGATGCTTACGAGATGCTTTCCACTTACGAGCAGTCGCTCCGCAATTATTTCCGTTCCCGAGAAGACGGTGAAGAGATTGCCGAGGACTTGGAAGCACGCATCGCTGAGCTTCTGGACGAAGTGAAAGCACAGGGCACAGAGGCTATTACCATAGAGCATGTTACAGAGATTATTCACCGTCTGGGAAAACCCGAGGAAATGGATGGGCTCACGCCTGCCCCCTCTACCGATGGCGAGGGGAAATCCAATAAAAATGAGAACCCGACAGCTTCACCTTTCATAAATGAAAGAGGAGCCAAGCGCCTCTTCCGCGACCCTTACGATAAGAAATTGAGCGGCGTACTCTCTGGCTTTGCCGCTTACTTTGGTGGTGATGTATTGTGGTGGCGTATAGGCTACGTAGGAGCCATCCTTCTCTGCTTTTTTGGTTCAAATTTCAACCTCTTGTGGTGGTTGCCTGGACATCGTTTCTTCTTTAATATTCATTTCTGGGGATTTGGCCTCATCATAGCTTACATTGTATTGTCTATCCTGATGCCGGTAGCATGGAGCCCCGAGGAACGCTTGCGTATGAAGGGCAAGCCTGTAAACCCTCAGAATCTGGCTGAGGAAGTAAGTCATCCGCAGACAGTACAGGAACCTACCGAAGGCCTTAGAGGCTGTTTCTACATGGTGGGAACCTTCTTTCGCTGGTGCGTTTACGCTTTTGGTATGTTTATAGCAGTGATGTGTTTGGTGGGGATGGTTTGGATTGCTGTAGATGCAATCTTCCATTACAACCTATTCCCCGACAATAATCCATTCCTGAAGTCTGAAGAACATGCCGAATTTCTTTCTCAGTATGCCGTGTTGATTAATACGTCCATCATTTCATTCTTCATCCTCATGGGCACCACAGCCTATTCCATCATCCACAGTCTGCTGAACGAGTTCAAACAGGTTCCCGCTATGTCTTATCGACAACGCTTTATCATACTGGCCACATGGATTATTGCGCTCGCTGTAACGGGTTGTACGTTGGCTTACTTAGTGCCCAAATTCGATGACGCTGAGAGGGTTTACCACAAGATGCAAGACCTTTATGAGAACGGGACCTATTATAGCGTAGCTGATGCCAAATACATGGATGAGAACGGCTGGGACGTTAGGTATGCTGTTCGTTGCAACGGCAATCTGACATCCGTGGGCGAATACATGCTGGATGCTAACGATTGCCCCGACCATAAAGAAGTACGCTACTTTCACTCCTACGACTCGCAACATCGTCAGGACCTTTGTATAGAGCGTACCGAGCACCTTCAGCCCGGCATATATCGGCTTACCTGCGCTGCCCGAGCCAATGGAACAGGAGCCTTCGTCTATGCCAGAATTGATTGTCAAGAACCTATCCTTAAGGAGATTCCTGCCAATGGAAATGTGGGAGGCGATATCTGGGAAGAAGCTAATGAGTTTTTACAAAATCATAAAAACAAAAAGATTGATGCCGATTCTACCACATATGCCAACCGCCTTTGCAAATTGTGGTCTGTGAACAACAATCAGGGCTACGGATGGAACCGCATCATTATTGAGCCGATAACCATTACTAAGCCCACCACCCTGTCCTATGGTCTTACCTCCGACAACGACATGACGCATCATACCTGGTTGGGTCAATGGTTCTCCGCTACCGACTTCGAAATCACCCTCGTGGAGGAGGTTAAGATGCCAGTAGGCGAGGAGCAGCATCAGGACAGTAGCGAAGTACATCGCTCTCGGATGGTGACTATCCGTAAAGGCGAAACACTGGCCTCCATCGCAAAGCGTAATCACATTACCGTTGGAGAATTGTGTCGGCTCAATCACCTCAACCCAAACTCCTCTCTTCATAGTGGTCAGAGATTGAGGGTGAGGTAAGCCTTATTCCTCATGAGTAAAAACAATCACATACGGCACCCCGACCTAAGAAACAGGCTGGGGTGTTTTGTTATTTCAGTTTTTTTTTGTTTCTTTGTCGCACAAAACAAAAAAATACTATTGAAATATGAAAAGAATTCAGACTTTGTTAATCCTTTTACTGGCTGTAGCTTTTGCTGCTGTAGCACAGAATCAGCCGGGGATGCCTTGGCAGGTACGTGTAATGAGTTATAACGTTCAGCATTGTGCTGGCCTGGATATGACAATCGACTACGACCGTACGGCCGAAGTAATCTTCCAACAACAGCCTGATGTGGTGGCCCTGCAGGAACTGGACAGCATGACAGTTCGTTGTGGCAGACGCGACCAGATAGCTGAGTTGGCCAGTCGTACCCTTTACTTTCCCACTTTTGCCATGGGAATTGACTACGACGGCGGAAAGTACGGCGTGGGCATCCTTACCCGTGAGCGTCCCCTGAGCGTTACCCGTACTCCCTTGCCCGGCAAGGAACCGCGTGTCCTGTTGGTAGTGGAACTGAAGAATTATGTGATGGCTTGTACCCATCTGGATCTGGCCGAAGAGAACCGCCTGGCATCTGTTCCCCTCATTGTGGCCGAGGCACAGAAATGGCAGAAACCTTTTATTATAGCGGGTGACTGGAACGATGAGCCTGACTCTAAACTGCTGACAGAACTGAAGAAATACTTCGTTATCAATACTGGTAAGAAGGCTACCTTCCCTGCTGACAAGCCCAATGTATGTATCGACTATATTGCATCTTTCAAGGGCCGCTCTGCCGTAACACTGAACCAGTCGGTAATCAGTGCGCCCGATGCTTCCGACCATTGTCCCATAGTTGCCAACTTGCGCCTGCCCCTGAAGGCTGAACAGCTGATGACACTGAAGCCCTATCTGCAAGACCCCAAGCCAACGGAAATGACGGTGATGTTCCAGACAACTGCTCCGGCACATTGTTGGGTGGAGTACGGAACGGACAAAAACAATCTGCAGAAGAAACGTACCTTGTTGGACGGACAGGAAGTGTGCTTCGATATAGAAAACCGCATCACCTTGGATAATCTGCAGCCCGGTCAGCAGTATTACTACAGGGTTTGCGTGGTGGACCTGCTGATGAAGCATGCCTACGAGTTCCATACAGGCGACACACTACGTACACCGCTTTATCAGTTCCAAACATCCGAGGTGAATGCTACGGACTTTACTTGTGTCATCTTCAACGACCTGCATGAGCATCAGGATACGTACGACTTCCTGCGCGATACCTTGCGGGCTGCGGGTATAAACCCCGATTTTGTTATCTTCAACGGTGACTGCCTGCCCGAACCCTACGACCGCGACCACGCTATGCGTATGATTCATAATCTGGCAGACCCCATTAACGGGGCAGAAACACCCATCTTCTTCATCCGAGGCAACCACGAAATACGCAATTATTATTCGGCTGGCATGCATAGGCTGATAGGCTATCCCAACGACAAGACATACGGCGGCATCAGTTGGGGCGATACCCGCTTCATGATATTGGACTGCGGTGAGGATAAGTCTGATGACCATAAGGAATATGCAGGCTTCAACGACTTTACACAGTTACGGGCCGAGGAAACGGATTTCATCAGGCAGGAGGTGAAGAACCCTGCATTCAAGAAAGCTAAGCGTCGCATCCTCGTCAGCCATATCCCCATCTTCGGCAACGACGACAAGTACCAACCCTGTCACGAGGCCTGGGCACCCTTGTTGAAGCAGCAGCCCTTCGATATTGCTGTCTTTGCCCATACGCACCGATTCAAGTATGTGCCGAAGGATTTGCAGGGTGCCACCTTCCCCGTTGTTAACGGTGACGGCCCTCGGATTGACCGTGCTTCGGTTACCATACTTCAGAAGACGGGAAACAAACTGCACCTGAAAACCCTGAGTAAGAAACCCGAAAACTGCATAGATATAGATTTGTAAAGAAGAATATGCTTAAACTGATATCCACGATTTTTACGTTTGCTGTCCTGGTAATTATGCCGGCTACGGCCCAGAATGCCGACGATGTGCTTGAGGCAGCACGTCGGGTAAACAGTTATTTTGTTGAGAAGTGGCCTGACCCAACCAAGGATACCTTTGTGCGCAGAAAGCGTCCCAGCAACCTGTGGACGCGAGGTGTATATTACGAAGGACTGATGGCTCTCTACGGCATTGACCCTCAAGCCGCATACCTTAAGTATGTAGATGACTGGGGCAATTATCACAAGTGGACACCACGTAATGGTACCAAGACGACAAATGCCGATGACCAATGTTGTGAGCAAACGTACCTCGATCGTTACCTCATGCAATCCGACTCTCAGCTCTCAACTGCCTCTCAACTCTCAACTCTCAACTCTCAACTTTTCTTAGATAGTTCAAGGGTGAACATGGAGAAGCAGATGGCCGAGGGACGGGTGGACTACTGGACGTGGATAGATGCCATTCAAATGGCTCTTCCAGCTTATGCTAAGATGTACCGGATAACACGCGATAAGCGCTATATTCTCTTTGCAAGGGATTGTTACGAATGGTCGCGTAACCAGTGTGGAGGTGGTCTTTGGAATGCTAAAGAAGGCCTCTGGTGGCGCGATGCCGACTTTGTTCCTCCCTACAAGGAAAAAGACGGAGCGAATTGCTATTGGAGCAGAGGTAACGGCTGGGTGGTAGCCGCTTACGTGAGAACGATTGAGGAAATTCAAAATTCAAAATTCAAAATTCAGAATGAGGTTGATGCTTTTCAGAAGGAGTTGACGGCAGATTACAAGGCGATGATGCAGGCGTTGCTGAAATGCCAGCGCGAGGATGGCTTCTGGAATGTAAGCCTGATGTCGCCTTCTACATACGGTGGTCCCGAGACATCGGGAACTGCCCTCTTCCTGATGGGAATGGCTTGGGGTGTCCGTAACGGATTACTGCCTGCTGAAGAGTATCGTACAGCCATAGACAAGGCCTGGAAGGCTGTTGCTTCTGCCATACACCCGAACGGTTTCATTGGCTATCTGCAGGGAACGGGCAAGGAGCCCAAGGACGGACAGCCGGTAACATATACCAGTGTGCCCGATTTCGAGGACTATGGAGCAGGCTGTGTGCTGTTGGGTGCCGTAGAATATTACAAATTGATAAAGAAAAGCACCTCCAAGGCAGGCGCCCGTTGGTGGTGGCTGGGTTCGGCCGTCACGGAAGAGGGACTTACATGGCAAATGGAACAGATGTCCTCGCATGGTATAGGGACGCTGGAGATAACACCTCTGTATGGTGTACAGGGCAACGATGCCAACAATATCTCCTTCCTCTCCCCCGAGTGGATGAAGATGCTGGAATATACCATCCGAGAGGGTGACCGGTTGGGCATTCAGATAGATATGAACTTAGGTACGGGGTGGCCGTTCGGTTCGCCTGAGGTTCCCATCACAGAGGCTGCATGTAAGTTCGTAGTGGTGGATTCGTTGGTTGACAGCAAACTGGCCAAGAGCATCACCCTTCCCGCACCGCCCAAGGAGCAGCAGTATGCCCGCCTGATAGTTCAGAGGGATTACAAGAGTCAGGTTAAGGGAAAGCGTCGTGTAATCGCGCTTTACGAAAGCAGGACGCGTCAGATGGTCAAGCGTGCCGCACCTGGAGGGGAAGGTTACGTGATGGATCACTTCGACTCAACGGCTGTTGCTCATTATCTGGCCCGTTTCGACAGGGCATTCAAAGCTTCCGGTGCTCCGATGCCCGCAACTTTCTTCAATGATTCGTACGAGGTATTCGGTGCTGACTGGACACCTACGTTGCCAAAGGAGTTCGAGGCACGCAGAGGGTACCGGTTGGAAGATAAACTGCAGGAGTTTGTGGATGGCGAGGCACAGGTAGTCAGCGATTATCGCGAGACGCTCTCGGAGCTCCTGCTGAAGAATTTTACGGAGCAGTGGGTAAAGTGGAGCCATGAGCGCGGCGTGAAAGTGAGGAATCAGGCACATGGCTCACCGTCTAACCTTCTCGACCTTTATGCTGCGGTAGATATTCCGGAGATAGAGGGCTTCGGTCTTTCTGAGTTCGGCATCAATGGACTACGCACCGACCCAGGTATGACGCGTAAGAATTTCTCTGACCTTTCGATGCTGAAATATGCCTCCTCTGCTGCTCATGTAACAGGTAAGCCGCTTGTGTCAAGTGAGACATTCACATGGCTGACGGAGCATTTCCGTACCTCTTTGTCGCAGATGAAGCCCGACCTGGATCTGATGTTCTGTAGCGGTGTAAACAGAATGTTCTTTCATGGAACTTGCTATTCGCCCAAGGACGACCCGTGGCCCGGATGGAAGTTCTATGCCTCGGTGGATATGTCGCCCACCAATACCATCTGGCGTGATGCCCCCATGCTGACCGGTTACATCGATTTCTGTCAGCAGCGGTTACAGGAGGGCGAGCCCGACAACGATTTCCTGGTCTTGTTGCCCGTAAGGAATATGTGGCGGACCAACCTCAACAGGCAGCTGATGCTGTTCGAGATAAACTCTATGGACAAGAAAGCGCCCGAATTTATTGCATCGATACTGAAAATAGATTCGTTGGGCTACGACTGCGACTACATCTCGGAGAAATATCTGCTTACCACCTCTTATGTCGATGGCAAACTGCAGACAGCAGCCGGCACGCGCTATGCTGCACTTATCTTACCGCCTAACTGCATACTGAGCAATGCGGTAAAAAAGCATATCGAGAGCCTGAGAAAGCAGGGCGCACACATTGTATATAATATAGAGGCCCAGGAATTGGCCAAATATGCAAAGCCTGAGGAACTGCGCACGGAATTACATATGAAGATGATACGTAGGAAAGTGGGCGATGGCTACCGTTACTTTGTGTCGAACCTTACCCCCAAAAGCTTTGGGATGCGAGAAGTTCGTCTTGCCTCTACGGGCGCCATAGTTACCGTCTCACTCCGTAGTGGTGAGAGTTGCTTTATTGATGCAACGCCTGATGGCAAAACCACCATTACCCGTCCCGTTGATGTATTGCAACCACAACGAGAAAAATATCCACATGTTGCTCGGTCACCCCTTATTGACCTTAGTGAGCATAAATGGTCACTCAGTTTTATAGAATCGCAGCCTGCCATTGCTGAGGTGATAACCATCGACGGCCTTAAAACGTGGGAGACATTGCCCAACGACAGCATAAAGGAACTAATGGGAACAGGTGTCTATGAAACTTCTTTCTCTCTCTCGGCCAAAGACGTTGAAAATGGTGCCTACCGAATTGATTTGGGCGATGTCCGGGAGTCGGCACGTGTGTATATCAACGATACGTACGTGGGGTGTGCCTGGTGCGTGCCGTTCACGTTGGACTTCGATGATATATTGCATGAGGGCGAAAACACCATTCGTATCGAAGTGACAAACCTACCGGCCAACCGTATAGCGGCATACGACCGCAGAGGCGTGAAATGGCGAAAGTTCAATGAGATAAACGTGGTTGATATCAACTACAAACGTACCACCTACGGCGAATGGACTCCTGTGCCCTCAGGATTAAACTCTTATGTTAGAATATACAAAAGACTAATGATGATGCGATGAAAAGGATATTTTTTCTTACACTTATGGGGCTGTTGGCGTTGACTACCAGTGCCCAATGCTCAACTCTCAACCATTCTCTCCTCCATCGGGGGAGTCGGAGGGGGCTTTCATCTCTCAACTCTCAACTCTCAACTCTCAACTCTTCTTGGCCCGATGGCACTAAGATGGATGCTTTCTTCAGTAACACAAAGAAGGTGGACGTGAAGTCTTTAGGCAAGCAATACGTGATAACTGACTATGGTGTGAAAAACGACTCGTTGGTGGTACAGACAGCAGCCATACAGGCCGTGATAGACCGATGTGCCAGCGAGGGCGGGGGAGTGATAGTTATTCCCGAAGGTACTTTCCTGAGTGGTTCGCTGTTCTTTAAGCAAGGAACCAACCTTTACGTCAAGGGACGGATAAAAGGGTCGGACCGCATACGTGACTTCCGACTCTTGGAAACACGGTTGGAAGGTCAGACCCTGCAGTACTTTGCCGCACTCATTAATGCCGATGGACTGGACGGTTTTTGCATTACGGGCGATGCAGCGAAAATAGATTGGGAGGGAACACCCAACGAGTACGGGTTTGCAACTCAGAAGAGTTGTATCGACGGCAACGGCTTTATGTATTGGGAAGAGTTCTGGTACAGACGTATGTATAATAAGGCTTGTACCAATCTGGAGGCTATGCGTCCCAGGCTGGTGTATCTGTCGAACTGCAAGAATGTAACCGTTCAGGACGTCAACCTTATCAACTCTCCTTTCTGGACCAACCATCTGTACCGATGCGAACGAGTGCGTTACCTTGACGACTTTATCTATGCCCCTACGAAGGGAGTTATTCCTCCGGGTGATGTTAAGGAGCATGGCGCACCTTCGAGCGATGCCATCGACCTGGATGTGTGTCACGATATTCTGGTGTATGGTTGCTATATGCAAGTAAACGATGACGCGGTAGTGATAAAGGGCGGCAAAGGTACTTGGGCCGACAAAGCACCGGAGAACGGACCTGTGTATAACGTGTTGGTTAATAAATGTCGTTATGGCAAGGCGCATGGTTGCCTTACGCTCGGTTCCGAATCAGTTCACGACTGGAACATCGTTCTCTCAAACATAAATATAAACAATGTCAATAGGGTGCTGTGGTTGAAGATGCGCCCCGATACGCCTCAGCATTACGAGAAGGTACGCATAGAAAACGTAACGGGAACGTGCAGCTCGTTCCTTGTGGTGCGCCCCTGGACACAGTTCTTCCAACCTGGCGACCGGCCCGATATGCCGTTGTCCAGATGCAACGACATCACTATAAGAAATATCAATGTCGATTCGGGGGACTTCTTTGACGTAGGGAAGTCCGACAAATACCATCTCATGAACTTTACCTTCGAAAACTGTAAGGTACGTGACAAAAAGCTATCCTTCGACCCCACGATGATAGAAGGTTGTGTAGCCAGAAAGTTAATTATCAATGGTGTCGAGAAGTAAAGAAGGGGCATTCGCATCATAGCCCAACGACCTGCCGCAGAACTCTGTGCTGTCATCAAGTATGAGTCTTGCCTCTTTCAACGCTTTTCACCTTTTTAATATGCCTGTTCGTGAACACCTTTGACGGCACGGCCAGAGGGGGGCGTTTTGGTTCTTGAAGGCTTCTCCCACTCTAAGGCATTGACGGTGGTCCCTTGATGGGCTACAAAAAGTTTTCTGATTATGCCTTGCCTTGGCAGAAGGGGCACAGCAGTAGAAGGATGAGGGTTGTGACCCTCATCCGAGAGTTGAGATGTTTCATAAGTTTGTTGAATTAGTTGTTTGTTATTACACAAAGCGCCAACAAGAATGGAAATTAGTATCATCATCCCATTTTGAACACAAAAATAGGCTTACGAACACATCATTTGCACAAAAAATCATAAAAGCAAGCCATTGAAAGGCAATTTTTCGATATAACCAAAGGTTATACAAGATATTTTATGTAATTTTGTAGCCAAGAAAAGACATAATTTATAAAGACCATTATGGCTAAGAAGAAAGCTACTGAAAAAGGTGAATCTAAGGTTGTCGCAAAACGCGACACCCTCAATGAAGTAACCCCAAACCATGACGAGCTGAAACCATCGGTTGCACAAAGTAGCTCTGAAGACATCAGTATTAAGTCAATGATTCGACTTGTCAGAGGGCAACAAGTGATGCTTGACTTCGACTTAGCTTTTCTATATGGTGTTGAAACAAAAGCACTCAATCAGGCTGTTAAGCGTAATATAAATCGTTTCCCTGAGGACTTTATGTTCAAGTTGACAAAAAGCGAACTTGAAATATTGCGGTCACAAATTGTGACCTCCAACCCGATAGAAAGACAGCAAAATACAAATTGGAAGTCACAAATTGTGACCTCCAATCTTGACAATAATCATGGCTCAGATATTTTGATGTCACAAAATGCGACATCAAGTTTTGCGAAAATGGGCTTAAGAAGGCCGCCTTATGCTTTCACTCGCAATGGTGTAGCCATGCTTAGTAGCGTGCTGAGGTCACAGACCGCTGTTGGTGTCAACATCAAGATTATGCGTGCTTTTACGGCTATCCCACAGTTAGTGAATAATAATGCTCAGATGATTCAGCGCATTTTCCACATTGAGCAACATCAACAGGAGACGGACGAGAAAATAGAAAATTTCTCTCCGAAGCTCTTGCCGGAGCAGATTTTCCAGACTGGATGCGTGTGGGATGCCTGGTCTTTTGTTTCTGACTTAGCGCGAAGTGCTCAACAAAGGATTGTGCTAATAGACAATTTCGTGGATGACCGTGTTTTGTCATTGCTAACAAAACGTGCTGATGGCATGACAGCCACCATCCATACGCGCTACAGCGAGCAATTCCTGACAGACTTAAAGAAGCACAACGAACAATATCCAGAGATTACGTTTGTACAACTGCCCCACAGAAATCAAAACCGCTTTTCTTGATTATTCTTTGGTGAAGACACTGAAATTTATTATATTTGCACTCGATTTTAATTAAATAAAGATGAGCGAAAGACCTCTTAATAGAATCAAAGTAGTTCTTGTAGAGAACCAGAAAACAAGTAAATGGTTGGCAGGGCAGTTGGGCGTTTCTGCCGTTACCGTGAGTAAGTGGTGTACCAACATGCATCAACCATCACTGCCACAATTAACAGAGATTGCAGAAGTATTAGATGTCGATGTCAGAACTCTAATCTGTACAAACAAGTAGTCAAATCAAAAGAACCATAACATTATGGATGGATTCAAAAATATAGAGATTAAGAACTTTAGAGGTATTGACCATCTGAAGATAGATGACTTTTCCCGTGTTAATATACTCCTGGGACAAAATAGCTCAGGAAAAAGTTCTGTCCTTGAATGCCTTTTGCTGATGATGGGGATGTCCAACCCAGACCTGCCTCAGACTATCAATTCTATCAGGTCTCGAAATTATAGCAGTTTTGCAGACTTGGGCTATATGTTCCATAATTATAACTTAAATGTAAAGCCGGAGACATCTTCCGTATTATTTGACGATACCAAACGCCACTTGTCTTTAGAGTTGACCTATGTCTTTGATGAGAAGTCACTGCCGGATTTGCAAAACGGACAGATTCCTACTTCAGAAACAAAGACCTTCCTGAATACGCTGAAGATGCTTTTCGATGTTGAATCCGGACAACAAAAGAGTACTCACGAATGTAGCTTGACGGTCAATCAGCAAGGTTTGATATCTAACAAAAAACTGGCAGAGGGATATTTGGAAAAGAACAGCGTGGCTTTTCTGTCTTCAGACTTGGCCGCTGGTAATCCCGCCAATGACTTGGTTGAGTTGGCAAAGCGCAGGTTAAAAGATACCGTAACAGAGCAATTGAAACATTTCGATAGCCGCATCACCACATTGGAGATTCTGAATAATGTCGCTTACGTTGGCTTGGAAGGTATCGATCAACTCATGGCGGTCAACATGCAAGGTGATGGTCTTCGCCGTTATCTGAATATTGTGGCTGCGTCTGCCAATCCCATGAACAATATACTTCTGATAGACGAGATTGAAAATGGCTTACACTATTCTGCTTACAAGAAACTGTGGGAAGCCATCTTTGCGCTGGCAACCACAACAAACAAGCAGGTGTTTGTTACCACTCATAGCAAAGAAACGCTAAGCAATTTGAATGAAATGCTGGAAGAACATCCGGAGTATCAACAAGAGATGCGGTTATATACACTCGCTAATACTCCAATAAAAGGACATCAAGCCTATAAATACACTTTTGATGGCCTAAGCGGAGCATGCGAAAACGATGTTGAACTTAGAGGGCTGGCGTAATGAAGAGGTTTCAGATTATAGTTGAAGGTGATGCCGATAAAAAGTTTTTCGCGGATTACTATCACCATATCTTCGGCGAGAAAGCCCCGAAAGGCAGCATCACTCATCCAGGCAAAGACGGCGATACAGGTGGCTATCAGAAGTTGAGGTCTGAAGATGCAATAGGTGTCATGCGTCAGAACACAGACCTTGGTGGCATAAACCTCGTTATCTTCGATGCTGACGAGGATATAGAAGCACGTCGTGCCGAGCTGCTTACTATCAAAGAAGAATTTGGTGTGGAGTTTGAACTATTCTTACTACCCAACGACAAAGATTCAGGTGCATTGGAGGACTTGCTGGAAAACATCATCAATCCCAACAACCAGCCTGTCATGGATTGCTGGCAGACATACGAAGGAGAACTTGCGAATGTACGAATCCCTACAAAGACTCCACCCACGTTGACCATCCCCGCCAAGAAAACCAAGATATACGCTTATCTTGAAACCTTGTTGGGGAAGTCAAAGAGCCAGAAGAAACTGATAAAAGATTCAAACCGCAACTACGAGAACACCCAACATTGGAATCTGGATGCAGAGTATCTGGAGCCGTTGAAGGAGTTTATGCATAAATATTTGTGATTATGGAAAAAGTGAAGCAACATACTATCATTGATCCTCAAATAAAATCAGATTATGATTTAATCATGAAGGATTGCCCCCAATTAATTTCATCACAATGGGAGATGGTTGGGGAGAATTATAAGCAGTTCTCCTTGTATAATACTTATTATGAAACAAAGGTCTCTAATTGTATTGAATTATAAAAATTTTAAAATATGCCTAGTTGGAGTAATATATTGGATAAAGTTCAAGCATTATCTAATGAAGGAGCTGAACTTAATAAAATTAGACGGGAGTATCTTGCAAAGATATCTTCAATAACTGGACGTAATGTCATTTCATATTATTCATGTTGGTTAAAGACACCAGGTGCACCTAATTCTTCAATTAATGATCAAGACATGAATGCTTTCATGAATGCAGTTCATGGCTTAGATAAAAGCAAGGGGCTTGATCTTATATTGCATACGCCAGGAGGTGATTTGGCAGCCACAGAAAGTTTGATAAACTATCTTCGGACTATCTTCTCTGATGATATTCGAGCTATTGTCCCTCAAATATCCATGTCTGCAGGAACAATTATTGCATTATCATGTAAGGGAATTGTTATGGGAAAGCAATCAAGTTTGGGACCTATTGACCCTCAGCTTGGAGGAGTTGCATGTCAGTCTGTTCTGGAAGAGTTTAAGACTGCGGTCCAAGAAGTTACTGCAAATCCTGCTTCTGCTGCATTATGGCAAGTCATTTTCAATAAATATAATCCAACATTTATTACAGCTTGCAAAAAGTCTATAGAATGGTCTGAGAAGCTAATGGAGGATTATATACAATCCGTTTATGGTACATCGTTCAATTTAAAACCTGTAAAAGATATATTCTTAAATAATAACAATAGTTATTCTCACGCTCGACATATTCCTAAAGATGCTTGTAAAAAAGCAGGACTTCATGTAATTGATTTGGAAGACAATCAAGACTTACAAGATGCTGTTTTAAGCTTGCATCACACATACATGATTCTTTTTGACAAGTTTAGTATCTCTAAGGTTGTTGAAAACCAAGAGGGTGGTTGTTTTGTTCAACAATTCGATTCAAAGCAGTTGATTCCTCATTAAAATTGGTATGAAAAACGAATTTAGGTTAACGGGTAACTCCATTACACTTAGTGGGTAACTCAGAAAAGTTAGTGGGTAACTTGAGAATACATCATAAATTAGTAAAACAAGAAGCGAATTATGGATAGACAGGGTTTTATAGATTTTAATACGAAATTTTCACCAGAAAACTCTCGAAAAGCTACCAGTTATGCTCAGGCGATAATGATTCTGGACGAGGTGCTGGCGCATCAAAATGAAATCGACCTCCATGGGCATTCTCTCTTTGACATTCCAAATGCAGCCACCATAGAGGAAGTACTGCGTTTTGTGAATGACGAGGTAAAAAAGATGAAAAATAACCAGCAAAACATCTTTGATTATGGAAACCCTGGACAAAGAAGCTATCCATTGAAGAATTTTTGTTCTGCTGCCCTGAAGAGTCTGAAGAAGTATGCTTTATATGAACAAGAAGTAAAGGCCGCTGATATAATAGTTGCTCAGGAATCAAATCCAAGAACCATCTCCAAGAAACTCATTACCCATTTCGACCTTACACAAGAAGGAGAAGATGTTGTCGCTGTCACAAAACGCCGAAAGGGACAAGACTATTTTCGTCGTATGATACTCACCAATTACGGCAGCCGTTGTGCGCTGACAGGCATAGACATTCCGCAATTGCTCATTGCCAGCCACATCATCCCCTGGGAAGACAAGAAACACAAGCAAGATCGCTTGAATCCTTGCAACGGTATCTGTCTCTCGGCACTTTATGACAAAGCTTTCGATGAAGGTCTCATTTCTTTCTCGCCAAGCGACTACACAGTCTGTTTCTCCTCTATCTTGCGAGAAAAAGAAACAAAGGAGTATTACGACAAGCACTTTGGCCTTATTGCTGGGAAAAAGTTAACTATGCCAACAGAATATTTGCCCAGTAGTGAGTTTCTTGAGTATCATTACGAATGTATTTTTCAGAGATGATTTTGGATATGGCCCAGAAGAAATATAAAGATGTTGCGTACATTCAAATGGATATCTCTTATTACGGGAAGTACTTTTCTAAAGTGAAGTACTATCCTGCAAAGGATAGTGGGGTAAGTTCCCATTCCCTCCGAGATGAAGATGGTTTTTGGTTCGGTTTGGATTTGGATGGTGTTATTCCGATAAATGTACATTTGTTTTTCTTCGATAGGAAGTGGAACACAAATTGTGAGCATTGTGAACGTGATGCCGATGGAGGTTGGAATCATGTATTTGATTCTAACATCTTATGTGGTAAGATTAAAGTGAAATATACATTTTAAGTTTATGAATATAGATAATATACTTCGAATAGGAGATGTTTCCGACAATGGTCAGGTAACAATTGTAGATGAAGACCGACTCTGTTATATAGTACTCTCTGTAAATAATGGGGCCAGGGGATTGCGTACAATTTCCAAATCTCTGTTGGGGGAGTTCGTACAATACATGAAAAGCCATCCCTATGCGTCACCAAAGGATGCAAGAGAAGCATTAAGTGGTAAGTCAGGTTTAGACAAATATGAATATGGTTATAATTCGACATTGGCAGTGATGGCTAAGATGGTTATTCTTTATGCGAATACAAGAAGGTCAATGCCGGATGTGAAATACAATTCGAAACAGCCTCTTCAGCAAATCTTCTATGGTGCTCCTGGAACAGGAAAAAGTCATAAGATAAAGGATAATGTGGACGTAAAGGTGGCAGACGAAAAGAATTTGGTATTCCGTACAACCTTTCATCCTGACAGCGACTATTCTACTTTTGTGGGGGCATACAAACCTACCACGGCAAAGAGGGCTGTACGCAATGTGGCTGGTGACATAGTTAAGGATACGAACAAACAAGAGGTCTATGAAGATTGCATTACCTATTCGTTCATCCCACAAGCCTTCCTGCAAGCCTACGTGGCAGCATGGAACAATCCAGACGACAAAGTGTTCCTTGTCATCGAGGAAATCAACCGAGGCAACTGCGCACAGATATTCGGTGATCTGTTCCAACTGCTTGACCGCGACGACAGCGGGCAGTCTGAATATCCTATCATGGCAGATAAAGACATTGCCAAATACCTGAATGGGAATGACGAGGAGGGACAGCCTGTGCTGACTAACAAAGACGGCATCAAGGACGGCAAGCTGCGCCTGCCCAAGAACATGTACATCTGGGCCACAATGAACACAAGCGATCAAAGTTTGTTCCCCATAGACTCCGCCTTTAAGCGCCGCTGGGACTGGGTGTATATGCCTATTGCTGACGCAAAGAAAAACTACGTCATTGAGATTGACAACGACCAATACGACTGGTGGAGCTTCCTGGAGGCAATCAACGCTATTATAGAAAGCACCATCCATTCGGAAGACAAGAAATTAGGCTACTTCTTTGCAAAAGCCAAAGACGGCAGAATCACCGTAGAGACATTCGTTAGCAAGGTCATCTTCTATCTGTGGAACGACGTCTTCAAGGACAACGAGACAAACCACAAAGCGTTCAAGGACAACGATGGAGAACTGCTGCCTTTCCGTAAGTTCTTCAACCACGACGGAACGGTTGACACCAACATGGTCATCAAATTCCTACAAGACCTGAAGGTCTTTCCTTTTGAACATTCGGATGATGGCACAGCGATGGTATCCGACACCATTCCCAACACCAAGCGCCAGCGGGATAAGTCGAGATACCGCGTGAACGGCACAGACAACCTGAACAAAGCCCAAATGACTCGTGAGGCGTTCAGACTATACATTGAGGCTCACCCTGATGCAGACGCACAGACAATAGCACAGGCATGGAACGGATTGGGGCTGAAGGACTATGTGCAACATCTGGTAGAGACCGAAGATGAATACAATGCTCGCACCAAAGACTCCACCGACACCAACAAGAGAGCAACGGAGTTTGAACTCTCTAATGGCGAGAAGATATACCTTTCGACACAGTTTGGCATCGGGAACATTGGCAAGTTTATGGATGCCGTGAACAATGCCGGATGGAATATTAGGATAGAGAACCAAGACTGACGAAGAATGAAGGTCCTGATAGAAGGATATTACTACGACCCTGCTGTCTTAGAGCGTGAGCAGGTGACGGACGGACTGATAGAGTATCACCGGCGCCCGAGCGACGGTTTCGTGTGTTACAACTATGTCGGTCATGTCTATTCTCCCATGCTGAAGGACTACATTTTCTTCCTGCCCAAGGTGGTACTGGAGGAAAAAGGTACGGAGGGCGTTGACGACGATAGGGTTTTTGGCGAGAAGCCCGAGGACATCATCTGCGTGAGCGACAAAGATGGCAAGATGAATGCTACGCAGCGCGGTTTTGTATGCGAACTGGCAGTATGGGTGTACCGCGCACTGATGATTTACCGTGAGACCCACCCCGACCAGAACATCCTGTTGGAGCGTAACATCGCACAGATAGGCAACCGACGGCAACGGCTGAGCGATACGCTGCTGGACATCATTCTGGAACTGATACGTTTCAATCGGGAAAACCATGACTACGTACTGTTTGTGCTGAAGAGCATCCACTCAGGCTATAACAAAATCAACTGGAGAAGAACCATTGCCCACTCGCAAGCCATCGTGCAGGATGGAGTGCCTGTCTATCTGCGCCCTGTCAACAAGAAAAAGCAAGTCAACTTCGACGAAGAACTATTCATCATCTACTTCTCTATACTGAACTACATCTCAAACCACTACGGATTCCGCGTTAATATCAATATGGGGTTCGAGTTGATAACGGGTTCCAAGTTCAGGCATTACCTTGACGGATATGGACGAGTGCGTATGCGTCAGATACGATACAAATATTTCTCTGACAAAGCATTGCGCCTATGGGAACTCTGCTATGCTTTTTTCGACAAGTCGCACGCCATCAATGTGCGTGACGATCAGAAAGAATACTTGCTGGCGCAGAACTTCAATATCGTCTTTGAGGCCATCATCGACGAACTGGTGGGGAGCAAGGACATTCCATCGGGACTTAAGGAACAGAAAGACGGTAAACGGGTGGACCACATGTACACCTTTGCCGACCTGGTGTACCCCGGTGCCATGCAGAAGCAGGTGCAAAAGGAGATATATTATATAGGTGACAGCAAATACTA
>Ga0247608_10003164_pt1 | contig 19524 bp, 18 predicted proteins | sample 176DNAGHGlowgp2_FD_193490 | JGI IMG/M metagenome (GOLD analysis project Ga0247608, IMG submission 193490) | Sheep rumen microbial communities from Palmerston North, Manawatu-Wanganui, New Zealand - 1766 DNA GHGlow gp2 | ecosystem: Host-associated > Mammals > Digestive system > Stomach > Rumen ...
CAGGAGTTGCAGACACCTGCATTTTATATCTTGTTGGGTGAGGATGAGGCAACAAAGCCAAAGGCGTATATTGGTGAGACGGAGAACTTCCGTGAGCGGGTGAAAGACCATGACAGCAAGAAAACATTTTGGCAAAAGGCATTGCTGTTTATCTCGAAAGATGCTGCTATGACAAAGGCTGATGTGCAATATTTAGAGCATCGGGCCATAGCAGAAACAAAGACTTCAAACACTTTTGTGTTGAACGAGAACAAACAGACACCAAAGGCACCTAACCTTCCAGAATATAGAAAGGATGATATGGAGGGATTCTTTGAAGATGTGAAATTCCTCACTTCCTTTATAGGTTGCAATATCTTTGATGTGGCAAAGCCAAAGGATGAACATCTGTTCTATACAAAGGGGCGTGGCTGTGATGCCAGAGGCTTCTATGATGCCAATGGATTCACAGTCTTAAAAGGTAGTATTATTGCCAAGTCGTCTGTTCCATCGTTTACATGGAAAGAGAAACGTGAGAATCTTCTTAATGATTATACCGTCAGCAATGGTGACAAGTTGGAATTGGAGTCAGATAAGACTTTCCCAAGCCCCAGCACAGCTGCTGACTTCTGCATAGGCAGTAGCAATAATGGTTGGCTCGTCTGGAAGGACAAAGATGGTCAAACTTTAGATGCTGTGTATAGGAAACAGTTAGAATAATTATTTGTATCTTTGCAAAATAAAGAGTTTGAAAATAAATTGGATTAACAAGAGATTTTGGGAAGATTAACAAAGAAAAATCTGTAATCCTTTGAAAATAAGGATTATAGATAAAAACGGATTAACAAAATGAACAAAAAGTAACAAAAGATATGAGGGAACAAGAGCTACATGAGTTTCTACTGGAGAACTATCCGGAAGAGAATGCCAAGTGTGAATGGAAAGAGTTCACAAATCTGAAGTACCAATTTAATGGCAAACCTAAGGATGATGTAATCTCCTATGTTTCCGCTATTGCAAACATGGAAGGCGGACACCTTGTGCTTGGCGTTGAAGATAAGACCCTGAAGATTATTGGCATTCAGAATTTCGAGAATTATACTCGTCAAAATGCCACATTTAGATTAACAGAGAATTGTACTAATCTACCCACAGAGGGATTGCAAATCTTGGAATATACGACAGATGACACACAATTGACAGTATGGGTAATATGTATACCGAAGCATCAGTCTCGCTGTCCTGTTTATGCTCACAAAAGAGCATGGCAGCGGATAGAGGATTCTCTTGTAGAGATGAAACCGTCGCGACTGGATGCTATTTTGTCTGAACCTCTGTCTGAGGATGATTGGTCAGCAGGTATTATTTCTGAGGCATCGATAGATGACTTGGATCCTGCAGCAATACGTAAAGCCCGTGAGAAATTTGTAGAACTGTATCCCAAACGGGAAGCTGAGGTCGCAACGTGGGACAATGCAAAGTTTCTGAACAAAACAGGTTTTACCATTAAGGGAAAGGTTACGCGAACAGCAATTATCCTTTTGGGTAGAAAGGAGTCGGAATACTATTTGTCGCCATCTGTTTGTAAGATACGCTATCGAAGGAAAAAGATTGTAGGTGGAGAAGATGTAGACTTTGAGATCTTTACTATCCCCATGATACTTGCGGTGGAGGCTTTGGGTAATAAAATTTCCAACACTCAGTACGTATATACGATAGAAGGGAGCCTTTTCCCTCAGGATATGAAACGATATGATGTGTTCACTCTGCGTGAGCCCCTGAATAACGCCATTGCCCATCAAGATTACTCTAAAGGTAGCATGATAGATGTGGTTGAATATGAAGACGAAAAACTGGTGTTTTCTAATAAGGGACAATTCATTCCTGCATCGGTGGAAGAGGTGGTGACAGAAGATATTCCAGAGTCTTTCTATCGAAACCGTTATCTGGTGGAGACTATGCGTAACGTAAAAATGGTGGATACTGAAGGAGGTGGTATTCGTAAATTATACATGCAACAGAAGAAACGTTTCTTCCCAATGCCAGATTATGATTTAACAGGGAGGCAAGTAAAATGCACCATTCAAGGTAATGTCTTGGATGAGAATTTTGCCAAGATCCTAGTCAATAATCCAGATTTGACACTTCAGGAAATCATGTTGTTAGACTCTGTCCAAAAGCATAAACCCCTGACAGATGACAGCATTGGCTATCTAAGAAAAAAGAAGTATATTGAAGGGCGAAAGCCTCATATATATTTGTCAATGTCTGTTGTAAAAGGCACCAAACATATTGGTCTAAAAACATCATACATCAAAAACAAGAGTTTTGATGATGACTATTTTAAACGACTGATTGTTGATTATATATCAAAATTTGGGAAAGCCTCGCGCAAAGAAATAGATGAATTACTTAGCAATAAGTTGTCTGACGCGTTGACTGACCGTCAAAAATATGATAAGATAACTAATCTGTTGTCTTCATTGAAACGTAAGGGCATAATCGCCGTTGACAAGAACAGAAATTGGGTTCTTGTAAAGTAACAGATTAACAAGAGAAATGTATGGTGATTTACAAAAGAAACTTATAAATTGTTGATAATGAGAAAGATGAAGATTAAGAAAATAACAAGATTTTTTTATATTAGCAATGGGGCACAAAAGAGAAATACTACCCCAAAATGACTAGAAATGAAGAGCCTTTGGAATTAATAAAGAGACGGAAAACTTTACCAGTTTGGTGAAAAGTATGACTCGTAAGTGGGTAAAAAGTGAGAGCCTTTATAACCCAATGATGAGCCATGAAACTAAGAAAAAGGCAAATAAACGCTGACACGCTGACACAATGCCGATGCACAAAGGTCGTGCAACGTTTTTAAGGGTGACACACGCTGACACAAGGGTGACACAATGGCAGTAATGTTTTATGTGTGTAACAAGACGACGGAGCGTGGACTAAAGTCGCTTGATAACAGGCACTTACGACACAACAAGTGGCACTTTGGCGATGAATTTTCGTGAAAATTCAACGGTTATGATGCTCGTTTCTGGTGTTTGCATAAGCTAAAGTCTTGAATTTTCGTGAAAATTCAGTGCATTGTGGCATACTTTTTGCTGTTAAGACTATTGTAAGAATGGACTTTAGTACTATGGGAATGACAAACAAACTTAGGATGCGCTATCTCTACCGCGGTGAGTGGCACGTGAAGTACGTAACGCTTGAGAGTATCTATAAATGGATGCTCGAAGGCAAGTATCAGAACAGGGTTGAGGCTGCTCGGGGCCTGAGGACTATTAACATGACTGGAGGCATGGTCAGTGGTAGTCTGGCGGCCGATGAACTGCCCATGGTCTGGCCTGCACAGGGCGAAAAAGGGCAATATACGGGACTGGTGCTGCTGGAGTTCCGCGTCGATGAGGGGTTTGAGGTGCTGAAAAGCCTGCGCCAGCGGGTGAACCTCTGGCCGCAGACCTTGCTGTCGTTCGAGAGTGCCGACGGACGTTCGCTGCTGGTGCTGATTTCGTATAGGCTGACGGGAGGAGGGATGCCTGCGACTGAAGCACAGGCTACACTGTTTCACCAGTATGCCTACAAACGGGCGGCGGACTTTGCCTTTGGCTCGACGGGCAGACAGGTGAAGGAGGTGAAGCACGACGGAAGCGAGTGGTTCCACGTTTCATTTGACTTTGACGCCTACTATCAGCCCAACGCCCTGCCTATCGAGATGGACCAGCCTACGGAGCCCCTGGCAAAGATGGTGATTCAGCCTGCGGAAGTAACGCTCGACACGGAGATGCTGCCGGGCTATACACGTCGTGAGATGGATACCACGAAGTTCAACTTCATCTGCCGCGAGTTGGCGTACTCAGAGGAAATGGAGAAGGAGGAATTTGCCATGCGCCTGGCCAGCGAGTGTCGTAAAGCCGGTATTGACAAGGAGTTGGCCATCAAACTGACTATTTCAATGGGCGAGTACTTCAAGAAGGACGTTATGGTGCGCACGACGTTCAACAACGTCTATGAGAAGCACCCGCTGGGAATGGCCAACCCCATAGAGAAGAGCTTGATGCACCAGCAGCTGTTGGAAGAATTCCTGCGTCGACGCTATATGTTCCGCAAGAATACGGTGACGGGTGACTTGGAGTTTCAGGAGAAATACCGCTACGTGCTCTGGTGGCAGCCGCTGACGGAGGAGGCGCAGAACGACATCAACAATGCTGCCATTCAGGAGGGCATCAAGGTGTGGCCCAAGGACTTGGAGCGCATCCTCGTTTCAAGGTTTACGCAGCAATACGACCCCGTGCGCGAATGGCTCGACGCACTGCCCCGCTGGGACGGGCGCGACCGTTTGGGCGAGTTGGCGGATCGTGTGAAGACGAACACGCCAGGGTGGCGCGAGAATTTCAAGATATGGATGCGCTCGATGGTCAGCCAGTGGCGGGCTGGCCGCGACGCACTCTATGGCGCGCAGATGGTGCTGATGCTCGTGGGCGGACAGGGTACACGCAAGTCGACATTCATGAGGATGTTGCTGCCCAAGGAGCTGATGCCGTTCTACATCGACCGTATCGACTTTGCCAACAAGAAGGAGGCTTTGCGCGCCTTAAGTCGTTTCCTGCTGATTAATATCGACGAGTACGACCAGATATCGAAGGCGCAGACGGCCTTCCTCAAGCACCTCATCCAGCGTACTGACGTCAAGGAGCGCAAGCTCTATTCGACAACCTTCGAACAGAGTCAGCGCTACGCTGCCTTCTGTGCGACCACCAACTCGCTTGTTCCGCTGAAGGACGAGAGCGGCAGCCGCCGCTATATGGTGGTCGAGGTCAACGACGTCATTGATACTGATACTCAGGGAGATAATAAGATAGACTATCCTCAGTTGTATGCACAGATAGTCTACGAGATAGAGAACGGCGAGGAGTATGCCTTTACGGGTGAGCGCGAACAGCAGATTATCACTCAGAACAGCGACTTCTATGAGACCCCCAACGTGGTGAGCCTCTTTGAAGATCACTTCCACAAGCCAGAGGCTGGCGACGAAGTGCTGCTGATGAGTCCGACGGAGATTGTCACGGCCCTGAAGATGAATCCTGAGAACCATTCCAACGTCACATTGCTTGGCCTCTATCTGCGCAGAAAGGGCTTTGAACATGGTGAAGGACGCCAGCGTAGATGCTACAAGATAGCTGCAAATACCCAATAGGATGTTTTTATGGAAGTACAATGTGTCACCCTTGTGTCAGCGTGTGTCACCCTTTAAAACGCTGTACGCCCTTTGTCTATCGGCATTGTGTCAGCGTGTCACCCTTTAATTAAAAATTTATATTACTATGAAATACAAAATCGTGAAAGAAAACAAGCCTACGCTCACGTCGTACGGCAAATACAAGGCTAAAACTGTCCACAACCACGAGGTGGACAGTGATAATATCGTCAAAGAGGTTGCACGGCGTATGGGTACCACAGAAGGCAACATCCACGGCGTGATGCTCAGCCTCGGAGCCGTTATCAACGAGCACTTGCGCCGAGGCGACAAGGTCCGCCTGAAGAACTGGGGCATGATGAAACTGGAAATAGTGAGCGACAATGTTGACAGTCCCGAGCAGTTCAAGCCCCGCAAGCACATCCGTGGTGTCCGTCTCCACTTCCTGCCCGAGAGCTACAAGGGCAAGCCCGAACTCTATCAGGACATCGAGTATGTAAAGGTGAAATTATGAAAAACGACTTCCCTGTAGGTCATCACAGCGACATGAATTATCCGATGGTGGAAGGTTGTAGTGTCATCTTAAACGTAGGACAAGACAGGACAAACATCATTTTCGGGAATTGAACAAATGAAAATAAAAGCAAGCTTTTCTTTGCTTTTCGCACAATTTACATTACCTTTGCACAAAATACGATAAAATATGAACTATGCTCTGATTATTGCCGGGGGTTCCGGCAACCGCATGGGACAGGATATTCCCAAGCAGTTTATCAATGTCTATGATAAGCCTGTGCTGATATATACGCTGGAGAGTTTTCAGCGCCATCCGATGGTCGATGCCATTGAGGTGGTGTGTCTTGACGGTTGGCACGATGTGCTTCGGGCATACGCCAATCAGTTTAACATCACCAAGTTGCAGGGGGTTGTTTCAGGTGGAGGGAGTGCCCAGGAGAGCATCCGCAACGGTGTCTATGCCCTGGAGGGGAAACTGAAGGATGACGACATCGTGATTATCCACGATGGCATCCGTCCGCTGGTGGACGACACTGTGCTGACTGACGTGATACAAAAAGCCTGCCAGTATGGCAATGGCGTTACCTCGTTGCCTTACAACGAACAGATATTCATCGTGAATCCGGATGACCCTGCAACTACGAAGCAATATATCCCCCGCGAGACCTTACGCCGTGTCTCTACGCCACAGGCGTATCAGTTCAAGCGTCTGGACGAAGCCTATCACGAGGCTTTTGAGAAGGGCATAGGCATCTATGGTTCATCATATACCAATACGATGATGGTAGAACTGGGTGAAAAGCTCTATTTTGCCGCAGGGTCTGACAAAAACATCAAATTGACAACGAAAGATGACCTTGAGATGTTCAAGGGTTATCTGAAAATGGATAAGGACACATGGCTGAAATGAATAAAAAGCATCCGCTGTACCAGGAAGATTTGGAACTGATTCTGAAGACTGACGGTATCAGTCAGCTACAAGGCAAGCGTTTCCTGATAACGGGCGCTACGGGACTGATAGGGGTTTGCCTGATTGATGCCCTCATGCGGTACAATGAACAGGGGGCGGGACTGGCGGTCTATGCCGTAGGACGCAGCAAGGAAAAGGCAGCCCTGCGCTTGGGAGAATACTTTGACAATCCTCTTTTTCATTTTATAGAGCAGGATGTCCGCCAGCCGCTGCCCGACGAGGTGGATGTTGATGTTGTGATTCCGCTGGCTTCCAATACCCATCCGCTGGCTTATTCCCAATACCCTGTAGAGACGATAGAGATCAATGTCAAGGGGGCAGAGGCTGCCCTGAAGAAAGCTGTCAGTTGCGGTGCCACGGTGCTCTATCCCTCTACCGTCGAAGTCTATGGAAATGCCAAGGGTGATGATGATTTTACGGAAGACTACACAGGGAAGTTGAACCTTGCAACGGCACGTTCCTGTTATACCGAGTCGAAACGCCTTTCGGAAGCCTTGTGTCAGTCGTATATTGCTGAAAAGGGGGCAAAGGTCAACATCGTCAGACTCAGTAGGATATTCGGGCCGACGATGCTGATGAGCGACAGCAAAGCCTCGTCGCAGTTCATCAAAAAGGCGTTAAACCATGAAGATATTGTTTTGAAGAGTAGGGGAGAGCAGTTGTTCTCTTATACTTATGTAGCCGATGCCGTCAGAGGTATGCTTCACGTGCTGCTTCATGGCGAGAACGGTGTGCCTTACAACATAGCCAACGAGGCATGCAACGTCCGACTGAAGGATTTTGCACAGCTGTGTGCTGAATGGACTGGCCGTGACGTCGTCTTCGACCTTCCCTCTGAGACAGAACTGAAAGGCTTCTCTATAGCCATGCGGGCGGTACTTGACAATTCGAGGCTGAGAGCATTGCATTGGGAACCCGTGTTTACGATGAAAGATGCAGTGAGACGCACATTAGAGATACTGAAACAGCCATGAACAACCCCTATTTAGAACAATACAAGCAACAGCAGCTTCGTCGTTGCCAGCTGAAGCAGCTGACCATCCTGGAGGAGATTGACCGCATCTGCCGGAAACACCATATCGACTATTGGCTTGACGGCGGGACGCTTTTGGGAGCGGTACGTCATGGCGGTTTCATTCCCTGGGATGACGACATCGACATCGCTATGCGGAAGGAAGACATGGAACGCTTTGTCGGCATTGCGCCCGGCGAGCTTCGTGAAGGGCTGTTTCTGCAGACGCCGCAGAATGAACCCGACTCAAAAGAGCCTATCGTCAAAGTGAGAGACCTGAACTCCTTCTATGTCGAGGGCGCTGACAACTTCGCTGCCAACTATCAAAAGGGACTGTTTGTTGACATCTTTCCAATGATCAACTATCCGACGGTATCGCGAAAACTGATGAAGCCGATAGCCAAAGGCATCTCGAAAAGCTATTCCATACTTCATCAAGCACATTATTACTCGCTACGTTCCTTTGCTGAGTTTTTCTGGTTCGGAGCAAAATACATCATGTTCAGATGTCTGTGGAGTGTGCTTGATGTCTTCTTTCCCAAGGATACTTACCTGTCGAACATCTTAATCAACAACGGTTATGGCATCATGCACCGCCAGGATGCCGTATTCCCGTTAGGTACCATCACGTTTGAAGGGAAAACCTTTTCTGCTCCAGCAAATCCGGATGCTTACTTGAGTGACCTGTACAAAAACTACATGGAAATTCCGCCTGTAGAAAAGCGCGTCATCCACTCCGTATTCATCCAGCCAGAGCTGATTTGATGTTCAAATAATACTCCTTAACCTGCGCTGAAATACACTCTGGCACCAGACCACTGATGCTTTCGCCTTGCCGTACTCGCTGACGGATTTCCGTGCTTGACACGGGAAGCAGGGGAACGTCGATGGTTCCAGCATATTGGTCGCGAGGGTAGACAATGACGTCGTAGTGGCGCAGGATGTCCTTCCAGTGGCGCCAGCGTTGGAAGTGTGCCCAGTTGTCACCGCCAAGTAATAAGTAGAAACGATGGTCAGGATAGTCGGCTGACAGGTGCTGCAGCGTGTTCCACGTATAAGAGGGCTTCGGCAAGTGGAACTCGTAGTCGCAGGCTTTCACACCATGAACACCCTCTAATGCCTGTTGAGCCATCTCGAAGCGTAGCGTGTCTTCCAGCAAGTCGGAATCGTTTCGCTTCAGCGGATTCTGCGGCGACACCATCAGCCACACCTCGTCCAGTCCGCATTGTTGCAACACGGCCTGCGCCAGGGCAATGTGTCCTACATGTATGGGGTTGAAAGAGCCGCCGAAGATGCCCGTTTTCATGGATTCTATGCTGTGAGAAAGGCGTTGACAACTCGCAGGGCCTCCTGCTTAGCGGCCTCCAGGTCGTCATTGACAATGACACGGTCAAACTGCGGGGCAAAGGTCAACTCATATTCAGCCTTGGCCAGTCGCTGTTCGATAGCTTCCTGTGTGTCCGTTCCACGTCCCTCAAGTCTGCGACGTAGCTCCTCTACCGATGGCGGCTGGATGAAAAGGCTCAGCGCCTGGTCACCATAAAACTTCTTGATGTTCACGCCGCCCTTCACGTCGACATCGAACACCACGTTTTGCCCCTGTTCGCGCTGGCGTTCCACCTGCTGCTTCAAGGTGCCGTAAAAGCGGTTCTCATAGACTTCCTCGTACTCCAAGAACTCATCGTTCTGGATCTTTGCCTTGAATTCCTCTGGAGTCAGGAAGAAATATTCCACGCCGTTTTGTTCTGTACCACGAGGTGCCCGTGACGTACAGGAAATGCTGAAATACAGTTTCAGCTCCGGGTGCTCCTGCATCAGCCAGTTGACGATGGTGCTTTTCCCGCTACCACTCGGCGCAGACACTATCAACATCTTTCCTTTCATAATTATCAATTCATTAATCCATTATCAATTATCCATTAGCGAATGCGTCAAAGCGCATTCAGCACCTGTTCCTTGATTTGCTCCAGCTCGTCCTTCATCATGACCACGATGTTCTGCATCTCTGCCTGATTCGACTTCGAGCCGGTGGTGTTGATTTCGCGTCCCATCTCCTGGGCGATGAATCCCAGCTTCTTGCCTTGTCCGGGAGCGTCAGCCATAGTCTCGCGGAAATACTGCAGGTGGTTGGTCAGACGCTGCTTCTCCTCGCTGATGTCTAACTTCTCAATATAGTAGATGAGTTCCTGTTCCAGACGGTTCTTGTCGTATTCGGCTTCAGGAATTTGCTTCAAGCCGTCAACGATACGGCTGCGAATCTTCTCCACGCGACTTTTTTCAAAAGGCTCTATGCTCAGCATCAGACGCTCGATGTTGTCAATCTTTTCTGCAAACTTCTTTTCCAAGGCGGCACCTTCCTGGGTACGGAAGTCCACGAGGTTCTGTACAGCCTCTATGACCGCCTGGCGGACAACAGCCCACTCTTCTTCCTCAAGGACTTCAGCCTCTGTCTTCGTAAAAACGTCAGGCAGATGAACCAATGTCTGCATCCAGTCCGTACCCTCAATCTGATGGGCTGTGGCAAAACCTTGCAACTGCTGATAGTAGCTTTCCATGATTGGCATATTGATTGGCGCAATGTCCGTCGCGGCGTCCTTTTCTATCCAAAGGCTGAAATCTATCTTGCCACGAATCACGCGCTCAGCAATGAGCTGGCGGATTTCCATTTCCTTTTCACGATAGATGGGGGCGATGCGTGCATTCAGGTCGAGCTGTTTGGAATTGAGCGACTTGATTTCTACATTGATTTTCTTTTCCTTGTAGGCCACGGCAGCTTTGCCGTAACCCGTCATTGATTGTATCATAAACGTGCTGTACTTTAAAATGTTGGCTGCAAAGGTAATCATTTTATGATGAAAAATGAAAGATGAAAGATGAAAAATGAAAGGTGAAATCGGAAAAACAAAGAAAAACAGTTTTTCCTTTGGTTTTTCGCTCAATTTGCACTACCTTTGCACCTCATATTAATAAGGTATAAGAGAAAAATGGCTTGCATTCTACATATAGAAACCAGTTCTAATGTCTGCTCCGTGGCAGTGTCCGAGAATGGGCAGTGCATCTTTGAACAGGCTGAACGTGGTGAACATGGAGCTGGGGCAGAACGATTGGGAACGATGGTTGACGAGGCGTTGTCATTCACGGACAACCATGCCATTCCGTTCGATGCTGTTGCCGTAAGCTGTGGACCTGGCTCCTATACGGGCTTGCGTATTGGCGTGTCGATGGCCAAAGGCATCTGCTATGGCCGTGACTTGAAACTCATCGCCGTACCGACGCTGGAACTGCTGTGCGTCCCGGTGCTGTTGAGGGAAAAGGTCGTCGTGAATGGTGAAGACGTAGCTACCGAAATACCTGAAGGCGCCCTGCTCTGTCCGATGATGGATGCCCGCCGAATGGAGGTTTATGCGGCACTCTACGACCGTTCGTTGAAGACTGTGCGTGATGTTAGCGCCGACATTGTTACGGCCGACATCTATCAGACATGGCTTGACGAGCGCCCCGTCTACTTCTTCGGTAATGGTGCCAAGAAGTGTATGGACACCATCCGCCACCCCAATGCACGCTTCGTTGACGGTATTGAACCGCTGGCCAAATGGATGCAGCCGTTGGCCGAGCGGCGGTTCCTGAACGAACAGTTTGAGGATGTTGCTTACTTCGTTCCTTTCTACCTGAAGGACTTCGTAGCCATCAAGCCGAAGAAACTTATTTAGATGAGAGATGAGAGATGAGAGATATGAGATAACAGATAAGAGATAATGAACATCAAAGGTTTAGACTACAACACCCAGCGAGACAAGCTGGTGATGCCGGAATACGGACGTGAGATCCAGAAGATGGTAGACTTGGCTGTCGGCCTGCCTACCAAGGACGAGCGCAATCGTTGTGCGCAGACCATCATCCGGCAGATGGAGAACAAGAACCCGCAGGTTCGCACTTCTCCCGACTTTGAGCAGACGCTCTGGGACCACCTTTATCTGATGAGTCATAAGCAACTCGACATTGACTGGCCCTATAACGTCGATGAGGCTGAGAAGATTCATTCAAAGCCCCAGCCCGTGAAATACCAGCAAGGTGAAGGCAATTATCAGCGGCACTATGGCCGGCTGCTGACTGAGATTTTCGAGAAGCTGAAGACCATGCCTGCCGGTGACGAGCGTGACGAGTTGGTGCGACAGACTGCCAACCAGATGAAGCGTGACCTGGTTGCCTGGGGACACGGTTCGATGGACGATGAGAAAGTGGCCGACGATTTGGCGCGTTTTACTGACGGCATTATCCAGATAGACCTTTCCTCCTTCCGTTTTGATGCTGGACAGAAACCTGTTGAAGGTAAGCGTAACAGGAAAAGAAAGTAAGATGGCATCATTCCAGATAGAAGGCGGACATCTGCTCAGCGGCACCATTACGCCGCAAGGTGCAAAGAACGAGGCGCTGCAGGTCATCTGTGCCACGCTGCTGACCCGTGAGGAGGTCGTCATACGCAATATCCCCGACATCCGCGACGTCAACAACCTGATACTGTTGTTGAAGGACATCGGTGTGAAGGTGCGTGAGGAGCGTGCTACAGGAAAGGGGGAGCGTACCTATGCTTTCCAGGCTGACGCCCTCAACTTGGAATACCTCGAAAGTGACGATTTCGTCCGCAAGTGTTCTGCCTTGCGCGGCAGCGTACTGATGATAGGTCCGTTGCTTGGGCGCATGGGCAAGGCTGTTGTCGCTACCCCCGGTGGTGACAAGATTGGTCGTCGCCGTCTGGATACTCATTTCTTGGGCTTCAAGTGTCTCGGTGCCCGCTTCAGCCACATAGAAAACCGCAATGTCTATGAAATAGGTGCCAAGAAGCTGCGTGGTACTTATATGCTGCTTGACGAAGCGTCGGTCACAGGTACGGCAAACATCATTATGGCTGCTGTACTCGCCACGGGCACGACGACCGTCTATAATGCTGCCTGTGAACCCTATATCCAGCAACTTTGCCACATGCTGAACCGCATGGGGGCCAACATCAGCGGCATTGGCAGCAATCTCCTGACCATCATCGGTGTGAAGGAGCTTCACGGCACCACACACCGCCTGTTGCCCGACATGATTGAGGTAGGCTCATTCATTGGTATGGCAGCCATGTGTGGTGACGGCATTCGCATCAAGGACGTGTCGCTGAAGGATCTGGGCATTATCCCCGAGGCCTTCCGTCGCTTAGGCGTCAAGGTGGATGTGGATGGCGATGACTTGCTGATTCCGCATCAGCGGCACTATGTGATAGATTCGTTCATCGACGGCACCATCATGACCTTGGCTGATGCACCGTGGCCAGGACTGACACCCGACTTACTGTCTGTGCTGATAGTCGTTGCCACCCAGGCTCGTGGCTCGGTTCTCTTCCATCAGAAGATGTTTGAGAGCCGCCTGTTCTTTGTCGACAAACTGATTGACATGGGTGCTCAGATTATTCTCTGCGACCCCCACCGTGCCGTCGTTGTAGGCCATGACCGCAGTCGCCAGCTGCGTGCCCAGCGCATGTCGAGTCCTGACATTCGTGCCGGTATTGCCCTGCTGATAGCTGCCATGAGTGCGCAAGGTGTCAGTACCATCAGCAACATCGAGCAGATAGACCGAGGCTATGAGAACATCGAGAACCGCCTCAATGCCCTTGGCGCACACATTGAAAGGATAGGGTGATTATGGCAAAAAGTAATCATAAAGCTTAAAGTTCAAAGCCCGGAGATGATACAACAGGAAGAGGTTTACAAGATAGGCCGCATCGGCAAGACCCACGGCGTGAAAGGCGAGGTGTCGCTGCTGTTCGACGATGATGTCTTTGACCGCGTGGATGCTGAATATCTTGTCTTGGACATTGACGGCATACTGGTGCCTTTCTTCATGGAGGAATACCGCTTCCGCAGCGACAGCGTCTGTCTGGTGAAGTTCTGTCATATCGACACCCAGCAGCGTGCGTCTGAACTGACGGGCTGTGATGTCTATTTCCCGCGTGCCTTGGCAAAAGATGCCGACGAGATGCCTTCGCTGGCGGGACTTGTAGGCTTTGATGTTGTCGATGCAAACTCTGGTCAAGTGGTAGGTCGCATAGCCTCCATTGATGACCAGACGGCCAACATTCTCTTTGAACTGGAGGACGGACGGCTTATTCCTGCCAACGACGACCTTGTCGACAACCTTGACTGGGATGGGCAAAAGATAACCATGAATCTGCCTGACGGACTGTTGACGTTAGGGTAAAGATATAAAAATGCTAACAAAGTGAAACGTGAAGTAGTGAATAATAAGAAAAAACAGATAGCCATCCTCGGCTCCACAGGGTCGATAGGCACTCAGGCGCTCGATGTCATTCGCGAGCATAGCGACCGCTACGAGGTGTACTGCCTGACCGCTAACAACAGCGTAACATTGCTGGCACAGCAGGCTCATGAGTTCAAGCCGGCCGCTATTGTCATTGCCAACGAGGCATGTTACGACGAACTGCGGCGGTTGACTGACGATTTGCCCGATGTCAAGGTATATGCTGGCGCAAAGGCTATTGACGAGATTGTTGAGGCCGATCCCATCGACATTGTACTGACTGCTATGGTCGGCTTTGCAGGACTCTCGCCCACCATCCATGCCATCCGAGCCCGTAAGACCATTGCGCTGGCCAACAAAGAGACGCTGGTGGTGGCCGGTGAACTTATCCGCGACCATGCGGCAACGTATCATGCACCCATTCTGCCCGTCGACAGTGAGCACTCGGCCATCTTCCAGAGTCTCGTCGGTGAGGACGATAACCCTATTGAGAAGATTCTGCTGACAGCCTCTGGCGGTCCGTTCCGCAACTTTACGGCAGAACAGTTGCAGCATGTCACCAAGGATGATGCGCTGCGTCACCCGACATGGGATATGGGAGCTAAGATTACCATCGACTCAGCTACGATGATGAACAAAGGCTTTGAAGTCATTGAGGCTAAATGGCTCTTTGGCGTCAATGCTTCACAGATACAGGTACTCATCCACCCGCAGAGTATCGTCCACAGCGCTGTGCAGTTCCGCGACGGAGCCGTCAAGGCTCAGTTGGGTGTCCCTGATATGCGACTCCCCATCCAGTACGCCTTCTCCTTCCCCGAGAGACTGCCGCTCAGCGGCGAGCGCCTTGACTTCTTCGCTCAGAAACTGGAGTTCTTTGAACCCGACCTGACGAAGTTCCGCTGTCTGGCCTTGGCTTTCGACGCCATTGAGAAAGGCGGAAATATGCCTTGCATTGTCAATGCTGCCAACGAAATCGTCAACCGTGCCTTTCTTGAGAACCGCTGCGGCTTCCTGCAGATGAGCGACGTCATCAGCGAGACCATGGTGCGCTGCGCCTTCTCCGCTAATCCCGACTACGATACCTATGTAGCCACCGATGCTGAGGCCCGCCGCATTGCATCTGACCTTCTTCACTCAAAATAGCGTAATAACGTAATAACGATAATTATTAAATGGAAATATTTTTAATCAGAGTATTGCAATTCATGTTGGCCATCTCGCTGCTTGTTCTGCTGCATGAGGGCGGCCACTTCTTCTTTGCCAAACTGTTTGGCGTGAGAGTTGATAAGTTCTACATCTTCTTCGACTGGAAGTTCAGTCTGTTTAAGTTCAAACCCAAGAACAGCGATACGGAATACGGTATCGGCTGGCTGCCTCTGGGCGGCTACTGTAAAATTGCCGGTATGATTGACGAGAGTTTCGATACGGAACAGATGAAACAACCCGTGCAGGACTTTGAATTCCGTGCCAAGCCTGCCTGGCAGCGCCTGTTGATTATGATTGGCGGTGTGCTCGTCAACTTCCTGCTGGCGCTGTTCATCTATGCCCAGATTCTCTTCTGGTGGGGAGATACCTATATCCCTGTCAAGGATATGACGCTGGGTATGAAGTTCAACCAGCAAGCCAAGTCGTACGGATTTAAGGACGGCGATATTCTTATAGGGACGGACACGAAGACCTTCAAGGACTTCTCGGCAGACCTCTACCGCGACATATCGGAAGCCAAGCGCGTTGACATCATCCGCGACGGCAAGAAGATGAGCATAGTGCTGCCCGGCGAACTGAACCTGTTGGAAATGCTGAAGGCAGACCCCTCGTTCGTACGTCCGCTGCTGCCCGCACGTATTGACAGCGTGATTCCCGGCAGTCCGGCAGAGACCATTGGCATCAAGGCTGGCGACCACATCCTGGCACTCAATGGCAAGCCCGTCGACTCCTACAACGAGTTCATCGACCTGCTGGGACGTCAGTCTGATCTGTTGGCGACTGCTACGACATCCGCCGACAGCCTGAAGGCGCGTACCGTGCTCGTCGCTTTTGGTAATGATGCTAAGCAAGACACAGCCTCTGTTGTCCTGACACCAGAGCTGAAGTTAGGGTTCTACGCCCCTAACATCACCTCCATCTATAAGCCTGTCACCAAAGAGTACAGCTTCTTTGAAAGCATCCCCGCCGGTATTAAGTACGGCTGGCATGTGCTGGCATCCTATGTTGACGATATGAAGTACGTCTTCAGCGCCGAGGGCGCCAAGTCGTTAGGCGGCTTTGGAGCCATTGGCAGCCTTTTCCCGCCAGTGTGGGACTGGTACATGTTCTGGAAGATGACGGCCTTCCTCAGCATCATCCTCGCCTTCATGAACATTCTGCCCATACCCGCTCTTGACGGTGGCCATGTGTTGTTCCTGCTCTACGAGATGATTACACGCCGCAAACCTTCAGAGAATTTCATGATCAAAGCCGAGTATGTAGGCTTTGGCATTCTCATCCTCCTGATGGTTGTCGCCAATCTCAACGACATCTTGCGCTGGTTAGGGTATATGTAGGACGCTAAGCGTCGGCAAAGACCTTGCCGTCGTCAAGGGTAATCTGCAGCTTGGTGTACTCACAGTGGAAATCATGCTGCAGACGGTCAAGGTAGCGGGCGCTTTCCCATTTACACATGGGCAGGTCGTGAAGCAGATAGTTGCCGCACGACTGAGGCTCCGTGGCAGGCACCTCGTCCTGGGTAAGAATCCATTCAAGACATTCGATGGTCAGACGTCGCATGTCGTTGACGGTGTATGAACCCGTCATGATGATATACATGCCCGTCAGACAGCCCATCGGACCTACATACACCACGTCATCCTTTACCTCGCTGTTGCGGAACCATGTAGCCATCAGGTGCTCTAAGCTATGCATGGCTGCAGGGGCAACAGCAGGTTCCTTGTTCGGTTCTGTGATGCGCAGGTCGAAAGTAGTAAAACCCTTATCCTCGCGCGACACGTAGATGCCGGGCTTCAGTTGGGTGTGGTCAATCGTAAAACTTTGTATGACTTCCATAGTGCTTTGATTTATCAGGCGCAAAGGTACGAATAAGTGAGTAGAAAACCAAAAGTATTTTTGAGTTTTCTCGAATGAGAGTACCTAAGACGATAGTCAAAGGTACAAAGAATAATGGGAATTAGTTCCTTAAATATTTACAACCCATCGATTTCCTGTACGGCAATCTCGGTGAGTCGCTGCTTGATTTCCTCGTCGGTAGTAGTTCTGCTTCTGTCGACCTGTGGCTGAGAAGAACACCTCGGCCACGCCTTCGTCATACATTTTGCCATGTGCCACCAAGCTCTGCTGCTTCGTAGACATTGCTGTCATCGTCGTTGCTGCAAGAGGCGAGGGAGAAAGCAGCAAGCATCACAAAAGCGATTCTCCAGAGTTTCATAGTTTTCATTTTGCTTGTGTCTTTATGTAATCAAGAAGAAAGAGTACTTCGGCTTGACTGATGAAGTTGTAACGCTTATAGTCATCATACGTCAGCAAGACATCTGGAGTCAACTGCTTGGCACAAGGGTCATCGGCAGTAAGGAACAGTTGCATGGAGTTGGATATGGAACCTTCGAGCCTTGTTCGTGGAAGTGTGAACTGCGTCACTTCCATGTAGGTGTTTGGTGCCTGACTGCTGGGAACACCGACAATCTTTGCACCCATCTTCCAAAGATAGAACATGTAATGAAAGGCTGCGCTATACGTGTCGGCATCGGCCAGCACATAAATATGCTTGGGTGTATAAACGGGTTGGCCGTTCTGCTTGGCGAGTTTGTCTTGTATGCAACTCATGCTGTTGCTAACGAAACGTGTGCGGGTTTCGTCTGTGACAGCCTGCGTCTTCTCGTCACTCTCATAGAAGGTATAGTCGCCAAACTCATAGTTCGTGTGATAACGGGCATTGAACTGTTCGAGTGTCGTGTTGAGTTTCTGTATATAGAGCGGCGACAGCAGGCGATAGAGATAGTTCTGGAAGTTCTTTTGCAGATAGCCGTCGCCCCACAACTGATAGAGTGTGGGGTAAGTGATGGGCGTCCATCCTCCGCCGTTGCCTCTGAGGTCGATAATCAGGTTTTCACTCTTGTTACACTTCATCTGCTGGAGCATCTTCTCAAATTCTTCTGAGAACGACGGCAGGCTGGCGATGGCTTTGAGGGTGTCGGAAGGCACAGGTCGGTGATATACCTTGTCATAGCAATATTTCAGGTCATCGTAGTAGTTCATCCCAGCCTGATACATATATTCTATATTGTCACGAGCCATGATGCTGGTCGAGCGGAAGTACATGGTGTTCTTCTGCTTGTCGGTGAATGTATATGTCAGGTTTTCCGTCGGGAAACGATTGCCCTGCACCGTCTGCTCGTTGTTCCATTCCTTCCATTGCTCTACAGGAATGAGTGGTAACGGCAATCGGACAGTATTTCCTTCTGGAGTTATCAGATGATAGGTAATTGTGTCTTGGCGAAGATTGGGAATGATTCTGCCAAGGACGACGGGCTGGTGTCCGTGACCGCAGATGTTTGCCAACTTGCCGATTTCGTTCTCCGCAGGGTATATCTTCATCATATCTTCGCACAGGTCTTTAGTCTGGATATTCTCAATGGCAATGAGCCTGCTGCCTATTAGGTGCTGATGTCCCTTCGGTAATCGACGGACAAACAAACCGTCACCAACTGCCTTGAAACGGATGGGAACGAGCGAAAATGAGCCTTGCGTCTCTGGATAGTGGATCTGCGTATGTCCATCCCTCAATGGTGCGAGGAATGCTCGGATGCGCCAACACAGTTCCTCGCGTGTCGTAACGCTGTCATCCTTCAGGTTCCAGAGTGTTTCATGTGCGGCCCGATGAAAGAACGCTTTGCCGCCATAGTTCGTATATGGGTCTGGATGCGTCGCTTCCAGTTGATGGATGAAATAGCGGAAGTCTGCCACAATGGAATCATTTGGTATCTGTGCCGATGCGAATGTCACTGCCTCCAGCAGGACCAACAGGAGCAGGAATCGTCTTGTTTGTCTCATATTTCTTCTTTTAGTATGTTCTTTAATAGATACGTGGCATTCTGATTGCGGGCCACGCCTTCGGTAATGCGATAATTGTAGGTAATCTCATCAGAAAGTTGTATCTCGAAGCAATAGTTGTGGAAACGGTCGGGAGATTCCTGCTGCATCTTGGAGAGTTCGAGGTCGTGGGTGGCGACAATGCCAGTTACAGGGAGATCGGATATGCTTTGCAGGAACAGACGCGAACCGTTGAGCTTATCGAGCGAGTTGGTGCCTTTGAGAATTTCGTCAAGGATGATGAGCGTATGGCGGTTTTGCTTGCAATAGCCGATGAGTTGCTTTAGTCGGAGGAGTTCGGCATTGAAGTAGCTGATGCCGTGGGCAAGGTCATCGGTGGTGCGCATACTGCTGAACAACGAGAATCGTGACACCTTCAGATGACTGGCAAAGACAGGCAAGCCGCATAGGGCAAGAATGTAGTTGATGCCAACAGAACGGAGGAAAGTGCTCTTACCTGCC
>Ga0247608_10003167_pt1 | contig 19516 bp, 14 predicted proteins | sample 176DNAGHGlowgp2_FD_193490 | JGI IMG/M metagenome (GOLD analysis project Ga0247608, IMG submission 193490) | Sheep rumen microbial communities from Palmerston North, Manawatu-Wanganui, New Zealand - 1766 DNA GHGlow gp2 | ecosystem: Host-associated > Mammals > Digestive system > Stomach > Rumen ...
CCATGTCGTCGCTCTCGGCCAAGGCCTTCTTGCAGTCGGCCAGACCGGCGCCCGTCATCTCGCGGAGCTTCTTGATATCATTCATTGTAACTTCCATAGTACAATATCTTCTTTCTGTATTAATAAATAATCTAAGTTGTGCTCTGGGCTTACTCGGCAGCCTCTTCTTCGGCAGGAGCCTCTTCGGTCTCCTCTACCTCTTCCTCGCCCTCGTTGCCGTCCTTCTGGCTGGCAGCGGCAGCGTCTGCATCGGCCTTCTCCACCTTGCGCTCCTCCAGGCCCTCAGCTATGGCCTTGCAGCATGCGCCGAGGATGACCTCGATGCTCTTGCTGGCATCGTCGTTAGCAGGGATTACGAAGTCGACGTTGTCGGGGTTAGAGTTGGTATCGACGATGGCAAACACGGGGATGCCCAGGCGGTTGGCCTCGCGCACGGCAATCTGCTCCTTCAGCACGTCAACCACGAACAGGGCGCTGGGAAGACGGTTCAGGTCGGCGATGCTGCCGAGGTTCTTCTCCAGCTTGGCACGCTGGCGGGTTACCTGCAGCAGCTCGCGCTTGGAGAGGTTGCTGTAGGTGCCGTCGGCAATCAGCTTGTCGATGGTGGCCATCTTCTTCACAGCCTTGCGGATGGTGGGGAAGTTGGTGAGCATGCCACCGGGCCAGCGCTCGATGACGTAGGGCATATTCACGCTGGTAGCCAGTTCGGCTACGACGCTCTTGGCCTGCTTCTTAGTAGCAACGAACAGTATCTTCTTGCCGCTCTTGGCTATCTGCTTCATAGCCTCTGCAGCCTCGTCGATGCGGGCAACAGTCTTGTGCAAGTCGATGATATGAATGCCATTGCGCTCCATGAAGATGTAGGGAGCCATGGCGGGATTCCACTTTCTCTTGAGGTGGCCGAAGTGACAACCGGCCTCCAACAGTTGGTCAAAATTTGTTCTTGACATAGTCTTGTTTTCTTGTTTTTGTTTGTTTACGTTCTTTTTAATTCATTTAGAATCAACTCACAGGTAGTCCCCCCGATTAATAGGGAGTCGAGTGGGTTTAGATGCTAAACAGCGTGCTTCAGTTCTCGATTAATAATAGCAGGAACTCTAAGGACCCTAAGGGCTCTAAGCCTGAGATTATCATTAACGCTTGCTGAACTGGAAGCGACGACGTGCCTTTGGACGTCCGGGCTTCTTACGCTCAACCTCACGGCGATCGCGGGTCATGAAGCCTTCGGCACGCAGTGCCTTCTTGTCCTCGGCGTTAATCTTCACCAAAGCGCGGGCGATAGCCAGGCGCAGGGCCTGAGACTGACCGGTGTAGCCGCCGCCGGTGAGGTTTGCTTTGATATCGTACTTCTCCACGGCGTCGACCGTCGTCAGCGGCTGCTTGACCACGAACTGCAGTATAGAGCTGGGGAAGTATTCGGTGAGGTCTCTCTTGTTGATGGTAATCTTACCCGAACCCTCGCTTACATAGATGCGGGCAACGGCGCTCTTACGGCGACCAAGTGCATTAACTACTTCCATCTTCGGTTATTATTTGTACTGGTTAATATCGATTGTCTTGGGACTCTGGGCTTCGTGCTTGTGCTCGCTGCCCTCGTAGATGTAGAGGTTGGTGAGCAGGCGACTGGCCAACTTATTCTTGGGCAGCATGCCCTTCACGACCTTGCGCAGCAGCTTCTCGTAGCCATTCTTCTTAGCGATGATACTGGCGGGAGTGTGCTCCTTCTGGCCACCGGGATAGCCCGAATAGGTCAGGTAGGTGCGGTCGGTCATCTTATTGCCCGTCAGGACAATCTTGTCCGCATTCACGATGATTACATTGTCGCCACAATCTACAAACGGAGTGAAGTTGGGCTTGTACTTACCTCTCAACAATTTTGCCACCTTCGTGCAGAGGCGACCCAGAACCTGGTCGGTAGCATCCACTACGACCCATTCCTTCGTTGCAGTCACCTTGTTCACATAAGTGGTCTTCTGACTCAGTGTGTCCATTTCTTTTAATGTTCGTTTTCTACGTTTAACTTCTTGATTTTCTGCGATTCACGAACCGTCCGTCCAGGCCAATGAAACGGGCTATTCACACGCAGTTTGGGCACTTTTTGGGGTGCCCTGATAATAATCGGCTTGCAAAGGTACGAAAAATCACCGAATACACCAAATATATTTAAAATTTTTCATTCCCTCAGCAAAGTTTTCCAGACTTTACTTGCGGGCACGATACTGTCCGTCGGTGATTTGTTCGATGCTCAGGTTGCGATATACCATCGTGTAGCCGCCACCCTTCGAGGTACAGTGGGTCTCTTCCTCATAGAAGAAGCCCAGCGTGCGGTCGCGCTGCAGCGTCATGGTGCTGTAGGCCGACGGCAGTTTCGACACCTGGTAGCGCCCCGTCCATCCCTGGGCTACGGCCTGCGGCGAGGCATAGTCGGCAGGTGCGGCGAGTTCCTTGTAGTAGATGCCCACGTTTGCACGGCCGGGCCCCAGGGGCAGGCTCTGCAAGAGCAGGTGCATCTTCTGCTTGTCGCGCAGGCGCACCACAGGCACCACCATCACCTCGCCGTTGCACGAGTTCTGGTTGGCTTCCACGCCGCCGTTGTCCTTGCCGCTGAAGGCTTTCTGGCCCCATTGGCCCTCGCCCGTGCGCACATTAATAAAGGTATATATATTGTAGAACCTGCCTCCCCAGGCACGACTGCTCAGCAGCAGACGTCCGTCGGGCAGTTCCTCGCACTTGGGTTCGTCGCCGCCCGGCACCGGCGAAGCGTCCACGCCGCCCAGTATGTGCCACGTCTGGCCGAAGTCGTCGCTGTAGATGACCCAGTTGGCATTTTCCTTCTCGTTGCGCGATACGCCGGAGCAGTAGAGGCGGTAGTACTTGCCAACCCTTACCGTACGGCTCTGGAAGATGCGGCCGCTGCCCACGAACCAGGCCTTGATGGGGCCATACTTCCCCTGGGCCAGAGGCTTGTAGATGGTCTCTTCGCCGATATACTCAGGCTTACTCCAAGTCTTGCCGCCGTTGTCACTGTAGAAGCGAGCCATACCTTGATGGTGCTCGATGGTGCTGTAGCCAAAGAGCGGACCGCCCGAACAACAGATGAGCATCATGCGACCCGACTTGCGGTCGACAGCCACTGCCGCATCGCCGTATCCGGCCTCCTGATGGCCAGGGGTGAGGTCACCATCGCCCACCATCGTCGGCGGTGTGTAGATGTTGCCCCAGGAGAGTCCGTTGTCGGTGGAACGCCGGAAGTGCAGGTCGATGCGTCCTGCACCGATGTCGAAGCGGCAGTAGCGATAATCACTCACTGCCACCAGCGAGCCGTCCTTGGCGGTGACTATGGCAGGAATGCGGTATGGGATGGCCTCCTCGGATGGTGTAACGAAAATCTCATACTGCGCCATGACGTCCGAAGAACAGAGGAGCAGGAACAAACTCAGCAGGGTGGTAATTGTCTTTTTCATGGTTGTCAAGGGTTATTTTGCACAAAGATAAGAAATAATTGAGAATTGACCATTGAATATCGATGATAAATTTGTATTTTTGCCGTAAATCAACATTCGACACCATGAAACGCATCGCTCTACTCATCCTTCTCTCATTCGCTCATTCGCTCATTTTCCCATTTTCTCGTTCGCTCATTTTCTCATCCCCCATCGACGGACTGCTGGAGCGCATCGACAAGGGCGCCAGCCGCAGGTTTGTAATAGAGAAGACGAAAGGTCAGACCGACTACTTCGAACTGGACCAACGTGGCGCCAAGCCCGTCATCCGAGGCAATTCGTGGGTCAACATCGCCACGGGCCTCAACTGGTACCTAAAGCACTACGCAGGTATCCACCTTTCGTGGAACCAGATGCAGGCCCAGCTGCCCGCCCAACTGCCGCCTGTCAGGCAGCGCGAACGGCACGAGACTGACCTCCGTCTGCGCTACGACTTTAACTATTGCACCTACTCCTACACGATGGCCTTCTGGGACTGGGAACGCTGGCAGACGGAACTAGACTGGATGGCGCTGCACGGCATCAACATGCCGCTGGCTGCCGTCGGCCACGAATGCGTTTGGCGCAACATACTACTCCGCCTGGGCTACAGCGAGGCGGACGTGGCCCGCTTTGTACCCGGACCGGCCTTCATGGCCTGGTGGGAGATGAACAACCTCGAGGGCTGGGGAGGCCCGTTGCCTCAAAGTTGGTACGCGCAACAGGAAGCCTTGCAAAAAAAGATACTGCAGCGCATGCGCGAGTTCGGCATGAAGCCCGTGTTGCCAGGCTACTGTGGTATGATACCCTCGTTCCTGAGCGATGCACCGAAACAGTACTGGAACAACTACGTCCGCCCCAACATACTGCTGCCCAGCGACCCTCAGTTTGCCCGCTTTGCACAGATATTCTACGAAGAGACCCGCCGACTCTATGGCGAGGCTCCATACTACAGCATGGACCCCTTCCACGAGGGCGGCCTGCCCAAAGGGGTGGACATCGGCCAGATGGGACAATACATACTAAAAGCCATGAAACAAGCCAACCCACAGGCCAAATGGGTGATTCAGGGCTGGGGGGCCAACCCCCTGCCTGCCATGTTGGAAGCGTTGCCTGCCGGTGAGGTCATCGTTCTCGACCTCTTCAGCGAATGTTGCCCCATGTGGGGCATACCCAGCCCGTACTATCGCGAGAAGGGATACGGGCAGCACGATTGGATTTTCTGCCTGTTGGAGAACTTCGGAGGCAACGTGGGACTTCACGGACGCATGGACCAGTTGCTTAACAACTTCCGCCTGACTCGCACCCATCCCCTGGCGCAGCACCTCGTGGGATGGGGCCTGACAATGGAGGGGACGGAGAACAATCCCGTGATGTTCGAGATGATGTCGGAACTGCCCTGGCTCACAGACATACCCACCAAGGAGGACTGGATACAAGGCTACGTGAAGGCACGCTACGGCAGCGATGACGAACGGCTGCAACGAGCCTGGAGAATCCTGGCCGACGGCATCTACAATGCCCCCTCCAGCAACTACCAGCAGGGCACCCACGAAAGCATCTTCTGCGCAAGACCTGGGAAGAACTGCTTCCAAGTGTCGACGTGGAGCGGAATGTCGAACTACTACGACCCCAACACTACTTGGGAAGCTGCCCGCCTGATGCTGTCGGTGGCCGACCAGCATCGCGGCAACAACAACTTCGAGTATGACCTGGTGGACATCTGCCGCCAGGCCATAGCCGACCGCGGACGCATCGTCTACAACAGGGCGATGGCCGACTTCCGCAGTTTCGACCGCCAAGCCTTCAGGCAAGACAGCGAGGAGTTTCTGCGCCTACTCCTTGCCCAGGACAAGTTGTTGGGCACACGCAGCGAGTTCCGTCTGGGGCACTGGACGCAGCAGGCTCGCCACTTAGGAAAGACTAAGGCCGAAAGCGACCTCTACGAATGGAACGCACGCGTACAGATTACGACTTGGGGGAATCGGGCCTGTGCCGACAACGGACGCCTGCACGACTATGCACACAAGGAGTGGCAAGGCATCCTGCGCGACTTCTACTATCCGCGTTGGAAGCACTTCATGACCCAGTTGGAAAATGAGCTGAACGGACAACCGTCCACCAACACCGACTGGTATGCCATGGAAGAACCTTGGACACTGGACCACACCCCCTACTCCTCCCAGCCCGAGGGCGACCCGATAGACGTGGCCACGTCGCTGTTTAGATGAAAGGTGGGACAATCCTTTCTGCTGCCGTAAACATAGATTTTTATTTGGTTCATCTCCTTTTTTCACAAATTGGTGTAGATGCCGCCCCTCTGCTGGCCATGCAGAATGAGTATGACATGTTGATGGCAGAGCGCAACGAGTCTTTTATGAAGAAATTGAAATGCATTTGCCGCATTGCTGCGGTATTATAAGAACAAGAATAGAGCGGCCTTAATTTTTGTGCTTCAATACTTCTTCCAGGTTCCTGAGCCAGCCGAAGGATTTCCACAAGACATCTTCCATCAGGCATGCCGCCCGTTCCTTCTGATTGTTGTCAATGAAAACACGACAGGGTGCAGAATGTTATTTCGATTCTTATATGAAATTTTGCATCCAAAACATTGACAAGATGACCGCAATACAACTAAATGCAGAGATGCTCCGCAATATGAGTATCATTGCCGAAGACGAGAACCTATTGAAGCACGCTGCTAAATATCTTCGCAAACTTGTGGCAGAAAAACGGACCGACCCTACGTTGATGACGAAGGAGGAATTCTTTGCTCGTATTGACGAGGCGAAGAAAGGGTCCACATACGAACTGCGCGAAGGCGAAACCCTCGAAGATTTAATTAAACGTGTAGGATAGTGGCATATAGAATCAAATACCAGAAGCAGGCAATAGAGGATGCTTACGGAGTTGTCTTTATATTCTATTTCGCTATTGCTCCGCTGTTACTATCATCCCTGTCCCCCTGACTCTCCATATTCAGACAATTCCCAGAGTATCAAAGAACCGTCCCGCGATTCACTAATAATCCAATTGCTTTAGGATTTACTTTGCAAATAACAACGTAATGATTATCAGTCGTTTACGATTCTATGGGAATTACTCTGCAAATAAAACTATCCATAATACGGAATGTAGGTCATATACTTTTTCGATACCGTTTTTGAGTCAGCAGGCTTAATTAGACCAGCCTCCATCGTATCCGCAATAATGCGAGACGCAACAGAAGAATCGTTCTTCGACAATTCGAATCTTTCCCTAACTGACTGGTTGTTGATTTTTTCCCCGTCTTCATACATCAAACATGCATGTTGGTAACATGCTGAGATTTTTTCTTGTTTGGTCATGTCTTTTAGACTTTTTTTGGGATACATGAAGACCCTTGTATGTTGCTCGCTCTTGGTAAACTTTACAGGTGGGAGAAACATCTCTTCTATAGCAGCAATCGCTCTGTCAATACCGCTACCTCGACGTTCACAGATTCCGAGTGTAAACATCATCTGGGCCAGTTGTTCATTTCGTGATTGAGGTGGCAAATCAATCAGGCGATTAATATCATTAAGTGGTGCGCCCGCATTCGTTATAGAAAGCCTGTTAGAGAATATTTCTATGGTTACAGGCATTCCCGTTATTCCAAAGTCCTGATGAACTAAGGCATTGGCAACAAATTCTCTAACTGCCACTCTCGGATATGTAGGGATGGCTTCTCTTTTGACATCAATTACTTCCGTACTCGTGTTACGCATTATAAAATCAACTAATCCTTCAAATCCCACAGCATAACCATAGGCCCCATGTTGCTCAAACTCTTGTTGACGATTATTTGTTCCAATATATTTGCGAACAATAACCTCATGTCCCTCCATATTGGAGAATTCTTTCAGTTCGTTTGCAAAAAGGATGGCTCCCAGATTAGTAATGGCCCAATTTGTGCCCATTTGTTTGCATAGATGGTAATCAGCAAGTCGCTCCATTACTGCATCTGTAGATTGAGGAACATTCTTGTCTAGTATTCTGTACAAGGACTGATAATTCAATAATTTCAGTACCTCTTCTTTATTCAAATCCTCTTTGGCTATCTGCTGTTCAAATGTAATGCCCTGGGAAGTGGCTATCAATGCTTTTACCTGATTCCTCGACATTTTCACCGTCTGACCTGCAGATCGATGGTATGAAGCATAGATATCCTTTCCGCGCAGGTGGACAGGCTTGTCATTTTGCTCTGGAATATAGACAAAAAGCAAAGAATGCCCATCGAACTCCATTACAGAATGTTCGATAGGGATGGAATAAACCAAATTGTTTTGAGCAATATTCCCTAAAGTTTGAACCGTTTTATCAACCTCTTCTTTTGTTAAATCGAAGCATGTACCATCATTATGAACACCGTAAACGAGGATACCCCCGCCTTTCAAATTGGCAAAAGCAGACAGGTGCTGAGCCAGACGGTCTGTCTTGTCTGACAATCCACTTTTCCAATCCAGCTCGTTTAATTCTGAAGGAATTGGATAAAGACTATCCTTTAGTATTTTTATTGCTTTTTCTTTCCAATCCATATTTCATTTTATTATGTCACAATATTTTTCGCTTGCAAAATTAATCAATTATTTTGAAATGATTAGAAGAACCGTCCCGCAATCCGCGCCCGATTGCGTTGCGGCTGGAACGATTACTTATTGTGTGCATCATCGTCCTCTGCCGCCTGTGACCAATAGTCTGCCTCGCCGTATTCCACCACCTTGCTGTGACGGAAAGGAATGAAACTGGAGATGTCGAAGAACTTGTTGAAGAACTCGGTCAGTTTCTCCACCACAGTCATCTTCTTCAGTTCCCTGTTCACCTTGCCCCTTCCAAACAGCGGAATAGGAGGCAGAACTTTGGTGATAGCCATTCCTGTTGTTGTTACATACCCATCGGCAAAAGAGCGTTCTATGAATTTGCGTGTTGCTTCTGGGCGAAGGTCCTCTTCTTCGATAATCTCCTCCAGTTCCCTGTCGCGCTGTTCTTCCACAAACGAGTTCCACTCTTCTGCCACTTCAAGGTGCCGAGCCACATTGTTTTCCGTCGAAGGTCTCATGCGGTCTATGAAGTCCAGAATCAGTTTGCGTTTGTCACGCAGGTTGGGGCTCGAACCGATGGCTCTCACGATGCGCGTGTAGATGGTAGCGTCCTGACAGTTCTTTTCGTGGTACTGCTCCACCAGTTGCAGGATGAAGGGAATACCTATCTGTATCGACTTCACTATCTCCGTCTCGAACTCCACATCGTCCACGATGCTTTCCTTTTGTGGAGGTATTCTCTTCAGTTCCTCGCGCAGGTCGATGTACCAAGTCTGGTAATCCTGTTGGTCGAACGAGGAGATGATGACCTTCTCTTCCGTGAACTCGTCGAACGAACTGAGCAGGTTCTGCATACGCAGAGTGCCACCAAAGAGTTTCACGAATTCCACCTTCTCCTCCAGCGTGAAGTTCATAGGCACGATGGGCAGAGGGAACTGCTTCAACAGGCGTTCCACCGTCTCCTTGTATCCTGCCACATGCTTGCCTTTCTCGTTCTCGTAACCATAGTAGTAATCGGCAAACGGACGCATGAGCACCACGCCTGCAGCATCCTTGTCGCCAAAGAGTGAGAAGCAGTCGATGGTGGCCTCCTCCAAGTTGCGGAAGCACACGATATTGCCACACGCCTTGATGCTGTTCAGGATGCGGTTGGTGCGGCTGTAGGCCTGCAGCAGTCCGTGCATCCTCAGGTTCTTGTCCACCCAAAGCGTGTTCAGCGTCTTAGCGTCGAAGCCCGTCAGGAACATGCTCACCACGATGAGCAAGTCCACCTCCCTGTTCTTCATCCTCAGCGACAGGTCTTTGTAGTAGTTTTGGAACTTCTCGCCGTCAGTCGAATACTTTGTGCCGAACATCTGGTTGTAGTCAGCGATAGCCGACTCCAGCGCCTCGCGTGAGGTAGCATCCAGTTGGCTGGTGCTTGCTGGGTCTTCGTCCTCCAGTATGCCATTTTCGTCCTCTGCTTCGTTTGGCGAGTATGTGAAGATGGTGGCTATGCGCAGGCGTTTCCATTCCGGCATTTCGGCCTGTTGTCGCTTGAACTCCTTGTAGTATTTTATGGCCATCGGGATGCTGTCGACACAGAGGATGCTGTTGAAGCCTCCCAGCAGGCTTTTCCGCTTCACCTCCTGCGTTCTGTTGCTCTTGGCCATCTCTGCCACATTGGTGATGACGGAATGGCTGTAACGCTCCGTTCTCATCGTCTTTCGGTCGAAGTTCTCCAGAATGTACTTCACGATGTTGGAGAGGCGTATGGGCGAAGCCAGCACCTCGTCGGTGGCAATGCCTTCCACCTGCTTGTCGCGGATGTCTTCCTTGGCCTTTATCGTCTGTATATAGTCGACCTTGAACTTCAGCACATTCTTGTCTCTGATGGCGTCTATGATGGTGTAGGTGTGCAAGGGTCGCGTGGGCTTCCCCATGTCGTCCAGTTCACCGCCAAAGGCCTGTGCCGTCGTCTTCAGGTTGGCTATCTTGCCCGAACCAGCGTTCTTGGCAAAGATGGGTGTACCTGTGAAGCCGAAGATGCAGTACTTCTTGAACTTCTTCGTTATCATCACATGCATCTCGCCAAACTGCGAACGGTGGCACTCGTCGAATATCATCACCACATTGCCTTCGGCACACTTGATTTCCTTGTCCTTCTTCAGCAAGGAAGCCAGTTTCTGTATGGTGGTGATGATGATTTTCTTCTCCTGCGTGGGGTCGTTGAGTTGGCGTTGCAGGATGTTCGACGAGGTGTTGGAGTTGGCACAACCCTTCTCAAAGTTGTCGTACTCCTTCATGGTCTGGTAGTCCAGGTCCTTACGGTCTACCACGAACAGCACTTTGTCGATGTGAGGCAGTTGCGAGGCCAGTTGTGCCGTCTTGAAGGAGGTCAGCGTCTTGCCTGAGCCCGTCGTGTGCCAGATGTATCCTCCTGCCCTGAGCGTTCCCTGCCACTTGTTCAGTGTGGCTTGCTTGATGCGCAGGAGTATGCGCTCTGTGGCGGCTATCTGGTAGGGTCGCATCACCATCAGGTTCTTGTCCACCGTGAACACGCAGTACTTCGTGAGTATGTTCAGCAAGGTGGCTTTGGCAAGGAAGGTGCGCGTGAAGTCGCGCAAGTCCAGTATGGGGCTGTTCTCGGCATCTGCCCAGTATGAGGTGAACTCGAACGACTGTGATTGCGTCTTCACACGCCGCTGCTGTTTGTTCATCTCTGCCACATGGGCCCAACGGGTGGTGTTGGAGTAGTATTTCGTCTCTGTGCCGTTCGAGATGAGGAAGATTTGCACATAGTCATACAGGCCTGTCCCCGACCAGAACGACTCGTTTTCGTAGCGGTCGATTTGGTCGAAAGCCTCTTTGATGGCCTTCCCTCGCTTCTTCAGTTCACAGTGCACCAGAGGCAGACCGTTGACCAGCAGGGTCACATCGTAGCGGTTCTTGTGCAGACCGCCCTCAGCCACATACTGGTTCAGCACTTGCAGATGGTTGTTGTGGATGTCGCGCTTGTCGATGAGTTTGATGTTTTGCGACATTCCGTTGTCGCGTGTGATGTTCACGATTTCCTTCTGCTGTATGCGTTGCGTCTTGTCCTCTATGGTCATCTGTGGCGAAGCGATGTGCTGTTCCAGCAGACGTTTCCATTCGCCGCCGGTGAGTGTTAGTCCGTTCAGGCGTTCCATCTGTTGGCGCAGGTTCTTCAGCAGGGCTTCTTCGCTGGCGATGTTCACGCGTTCGTAGCCCTGTTCCGTCAGTTGGCTTATGAACTCGGCTTCCAGTGCTGCCTCGCTCTGGTAGCCTTTGTCCTCGCGTGGAAGCGCATCGTAGTGCGCCATCACGGTCTGGTGTTCCTGCTCCGCTATGATGTTGTAGCTTTCCATCATGGTTTCTGATTATTCTGATTACTCTGAAAATTCTGATGATTCTGATGATTCTGAAGATTCCGATAATTCTGTCTATTCTGGGTCATCAGTTCCCTGATGCCGCCCTCCTTCACAAAGCGGTCCTGCATGGTTTCCAGCAGCCGGTGCAGCATGTATATGGCCTGATGGATGAGTGTGATGCAAAGGTTGGCAATCTCCTCGTCCTTCATCTTCTCCACCACCTCTGCATATTCCTTCATGATCTTCTCACTGCGGGCATACTCCCTCATCTTGGCAAATCGCGGATGCAGTTTGCCCCATTGTTCCAGGTTGCGCACGCGCAGATAGTCTTCGTAGTCCACCAGCAGTTCCTCCAGACTTGCCTTTGCCACATTAGTCAGTTTAATTTCCGACTCGGTGGATGTTTTGCCAGCCCGATTGCCCTCAGCGATATTCTGTTTTCCCGAGCGTGCAGCCTGCACCATCTGGTCCACCGTGCGGTCGCCCTTGTTCAGGTAGTGTTGCGTAAAGTAGAAGGTGATGTCGTATATCATTTCTGTCACCTTATACACCCTCAGGTTTTTGTAGTGTCCATGCTCTGGCAGGAACGTAATCTTCTCAGTGCTCTGGTCACTCCGATTATTCAGATTATTCATACTATTCTGATAATTCTGGTTACTCTGACAATTCTGACACTTCTGATAATTCTGAGTATTCCGATTACTCTGATTATTCTAAAAGTTCTGATTACTCTGATTATTCTGATTCATCTCACTCAAAGGTTAAGAGTTTGTTCCTGTAGTATTCATATTGCTTTTGGCGCTGCGCTAACTGCGCCTCCAAGTTCGAGATGCTCGCCTCGAAGGTGTCGAGGATAGAGACAATGCGCTGTTGCTCATTGTCTGGTAATATGCATATTTGTAATCCTTTTAAATCTTTTTGTGCAATCATTTGAATAGTTCCAAATCCTATAATCCTATTTAGAGAATCTTGAAAGAATTTACTCAACATATAATGGATGAGATACCGATTATTACATTTTATGTTTTTTAAAAGTAATAATTGAGGATTTATTGTAGCTTCTTCGTTTAGATTCTCAACAATAGCGACCTTACCAATAGAACCTCTTTGACATACGATTATATCTCCATTCTTTACCATGATTTCAGGAGATTCATAATACTTAGCCCAAGTTATATAGGTATTATTATTGTAGTCAATTCTTTGATTAACAATGTTCGTCGCAGTGAGTGTAAGTGCTCCTTCTCCCTTTGCAACTTGGTCTTCACGGGTATATCCTCTAAAACCAATTCTGCCCCTTATTTCACATATTTCTTCCAAAACTTTATTTTCCACCCCTGGCTTTCCTTCGAGGTCGAGGAGTTGGTCGCGATAGTGTTCGTATTGTTTTCGTCGTTGTGCTATTTGCTCATTCAGGTTGTCGATGCTTGCCATGAAGGTATCCAGTATGCCCACTATCCGCTCTTGTTCGGCAAGAGAGGGGATGGGGATTTGAAGAGTCTCAAGCGTTCCCTTACGAACACCTTTCATAATTGCACCAGAAGACCCCTTTTCATATTGTTTCCTTGCAACATCTGAAGATAAAATATAAAAGAGGTATTTTCCCCTTATTAGGTCATTATTAGGCTTAATTAAGAATACACTCTCGCTGCAATCCCAGTTTTTTGTAGGAAAACCAACATAGGCTACTTTACCTATAGTACCAATTCCAGAGAAGAGTACATCACCTTCGCTAAGTTTTGACCTATTGTTTATAATTTGTTTTGCTTTCTCTGATATTCTATCAGTATTATCTGAAAAGACAACCTTATTTGTGGTGATTTCTTTAACTGTAACATAATAATAATTTGCATCCTCTTCATTGAGGACGAAATTTTGTCTTGGATTAAGTCCTGTAGAAATAGACTTAACAATGCTGTTTAGAGGCCTCCACTCCACCATTGTATCCTACTTTACAAATGACAGATATGCAATACACAATCCTGCAACAGCAATCGCAGTACCGATAGTCCATTTAATACATCCCCACAACATAGAACTGCATTTATCTTCGTATTCCAAAATAAGCGCATCCAGGCTTGTGGTATTTTTGGACTCATGTAAGATGCCAACTGGTACTAATCCACCCTTTGCCCTTAATATGGATATTGCTTCCTTTGCAATTGGTCCATACTTTTCCTCTAATTTCCAATCCAGATGTTCCACATTGTTCATCTTCTTAACTGTTCTGAAGATTTTGAGGAATTTTCTATATTTGAAGTACAGCATACTTAATCCTCCAATTCTTTAACGATTGCCTCAATCTTTGCGTTCAGGGCATTGCCTTCGGCAATCAGGGTTTCCAACTTGCTGTTCACGGCATCGATGTCTATTACTTCGCGCGTGTCCTCCTGCTCCAAATACGCCGAGACACTGAGGTTGCTGTCATTCGCCAGTATGTCGCCAATAGGCACAAGGCGAGAGAAGTATTGCTCTTCCTTGCGCTCGCAGAACACACGGTAGATGTGGTCCTGATTCTCAGCCGTCAACTTGTTCTTGTTGCCGTTCTTCACAAACTCACGCGAAGCGTCGATGAACAGCACACGATTGTCGGGTCGTTTGCCCTTGCGCAGGACGATGATGCAGGTGGCTATGCCCACACCAAAGAAGAGGTTGGAGGGCAACTGGATGATGGTGTCCACAAAGTTGTTTTCGATGAGCCAGTGCCTGATACTGCGCTCTTTGCCTCCGCGATAGAGCACGCCAGGGAACTCTACGATGGCGGCTGTGCCACTCTCGGAAAGACTGCTGAGCATGTGCAGCGTGAAAGCGAGGTCGGCAGTGGAGTCGGGCGCAAGCACACCGGGACCACTATAGCGGTCGTCGTTGATGAGCAGGGGGTTCTTCGAACCTTCCCACTTGATGCTGTAGGGGGGATTGGAGACGATGGCGTCGAAGGGTTCGAGGTGGCGATGAAGGGGATTGAGCAGAGTGTCGCCCAACTGAATGTCGAAGTTGTCGTAGTTGATGTTGTGCAGGAACATGTTGATGCGACAAAGGTTGTAGGTCGTGGGGTTGATTTCCTGACCATAATACTTCAGGTTGGGATTCTCACGGCCTACGGTCTTCGAGAACTTCAGCAACAGCGAACCCGAGCCGCAGGCAGGGTCGTAGACGGAGCGTATCTGGTGGCCGTCGGCACTGGCCAGACGAGCCAGCAACTCACTGACCTCCTGAGGCGTGAAGAACTCACCTCCCGACTTGCCGGCACTGCTGGCGTACATCGTCATCAGGAACTCGTAGGCATCGCCAAAGGCGTCGATTTTGTTCTCCTGAAACTCGTCGCCAAGGTTCATGTCGCGCACCTTCAGCAGTACCTTTGCTATCAACTTGTTACGCGTCCTGACATCGCCGCCCAACTGCGAACTGTCGACATTGAAGTCCGAGAACAAGCCTTTCATGTCGTCCTCCGATTCCGTGCCTATGGCAGAGCCTTCTATCTCACGGAAGATCTGGGCAAGCGTCATGTTCAGGTTCTCGTCCTGCTCGCATCGCTTGCACACATTCTGGAAGAGTTGAGAGGGCAGAATGAAGAATCCCTTCTCCTGCACCATCTGTTCACGGGCTTGTTCGGCTTCCTCGTCGTCCATCTGGGCATAGTCGAAACCCTCTACCCCAGCCTCGCGTTGCAGCAGATTGATGTAGTAAGTCAGGTTCTCCGATATGAAGCGGTAGAACAGCGTTCCCAGCACATAGGCCTTAAACTCCCAACCACCAATGGCACCACGCAATTCGTCGGCTATTGCCCATATTGTGCGATGCAGTTCCTCTCTCTGTTGTATGTTTGACATCTGTTGTTCGGTTTTTGCTAATTTTCCTTATTGTTTTAGCACATATATGCGTACGACGCTGCTAAGTTACGAAAATTATTTGACAGAGGAAAGGGAATGGGGGGAAAAGTTCCTATGACTGTAGCCGTAAACCTTTCCGCAAAACGACTATAAAATGAACATCGGTTAACGCGCGCGCATTATGAGTTTTTCCCAATAAAAACTGCAAAACTGCAACAGGGTGTATCTATCCGTTTCTGATACAATGCGATACATGTGTTGCAGTTTCCGTTGCAGATAGCAAAAATGTGTAGGTTTTTAGCTAAAAAATAGTGCAACATACATTTGGAAATATGGAAAAAATGTTGTATCTTTGTATCGTTAAATCATCAAAAACACTTATCCTATGCAAAAACTTGATTTTTCCCTTGCGCCCACCCATTGGGCCATCTGTTTCCAGGACGAATGTCCCCTGAAAAACGCTTGCCTGCGCTACGCCATCGGGCACATGGCTCCCGCTACGCTCACCCACCACTCCACCGTGCTGCCCGCCGCCCGCAGGGGCGACCAGTGCGCCCTGTTTGCCACGAAGGAACCCGTTCGCATGGCCCGCGGCATGAAGGGTTTGCTCACTGGCGTCAGGACGGGCGACGCACAGGAAATGCGCGAACAGTTGTTCGACATCTTCGGCAGCCGACGCCAGTTCTACCGATACCGGAACGGTGAATACGAAATCACGCCCCGTCAGCAGGCCCTCGTCGCGCAGCTCTTCCGTCAGTATGGCTATGAGCATCAGGTCGCTTACGACCACGAATCGGAACAATATTACTTCCCCGATGAGTAGTCGGCGTACAAACGTCGTGTCGTTTCGCTTTGTGCCACCTATGGCACAGCCCTGTGCCACCTATGGCACAAGCAACTAAATACAGACCCTCCCCCTGCCCCTCCCTTGTAGGGAGGGGAGCGGTCAGGGAACGAGGGTGCCAGCCTAATTATGAATTAATACAAGTATGAGGTTTTCAAGTATCAAGACAGACAAGGACGGCAAGGTACACCTGTACCAGTTTGCCGCCGAACAGTTTATGACCCGCATCCAGACGGATGCCAACAACTTCCTCGTGACCTCGCTGCGCGACGAGGTCACGCCGGAACGGGTCACGCACTTCCGTCGTTACAGTGAGGTTCCGCACATCTGCGCCCCCGTGGAGCTGCGCCGACAGGACAATGGCGCCCTGGGCGTGGCCGAGTTCAACGGCATCGTGGTGCTGGAGGTGCGGCAACTGATGAGCCGCAAGGCATGTGACGATGTGAAGCGCGCCGCTATGGAGATGCCCATGACACTCGCCGCCTTCATCGGGGCAACGGACACGGAGGTCATCATGCTGGTGCGTGTGGAGCGCGCCGACGGCACCCAGCCCGCTAACGAGATGGAGGCCGAGACGTTCTACACCCAGGCCTACCACCGTGTGGCCCGTATCTACGATGCAGCGCTGCCCGTCGGCGTGACACGCATCACGCCCTCTCTGCGCCACACCTTCCTGATGCCGCTCGACGAAAGCCCTCTCGCCAACTGGCAGGCAACGGCCTGTCGCATTCAGGGCGGTCCTGTGGCGGAGGAGCCGGACGATGCCGACAACCATCTGCTCACGCTGCCCGAACAGCGCAGTTTCGAGGAAATGGACATGACCGCCTATGAGAACTACGAACGCGCCTACAGCGTGGCGGCACGCAAGGTGGCCGAACACCTGGGCAACCCCAAGCAGCGGGGCAGCACGTGGTACAAGGATTTCGTGACGGGTATGGCGATACAGCTCTACGCCCAGGGCTGGCCCGAGGAGGAGACGGTGTGCCACCTGTGGCGCCATTTCACCTTCAGGGACGACCCAAGTCTGACGGAGGACTTCGTACGCACATTGGTGAATGCCGTCTATGAGGAAGAGACGACGCTGCGCGGCCGACAGCCTTTGTCCACCGTGAAGGAACCCCTCATGCAGCAAATCATCCGCCGCATGGAGAGCCGCTACGTGTTCCGTCGCAACACCGTCATGGGCTACGCCGAATACCGCGCCAACCACACGTGGATTACCCCGTGGAGACCCGTAACGAAGGAGGTCGTCAACACCTTCACCACCGACCTGCAACTGGCCGGACTGGAGAACGTGTGGGCCCGCGACGTCCGTCGCTATGTCGAATCCACGCGCATCCGCAACTTCAACCCCGTGGAGGAGTACCTCCTCAACGAGGCTTGCAACTGGGACGGCCGCGACCACATCCGCGCCCTTGCCGCCACCGTGCCCACGGACAACCCCAGCCAGTGGGCGGACTGGTTCCACACGTGGTTCCTGGCTATGGTGGCCCAGTGGACGGGGCGCGACCGCCGCTACGGCAACGCCATCGTGCCGCTGCTCATCTCCAATCAGGGTATGCACAAGAGTGCCTTCTGCCGCTCGCTGCTGCCGCCCGAACTGCGTTCGTGGGGCTACACCGACAACCTGTCGCTGGGCGAGGAACGTCCCGTGCACCTGGCCATGTCGCAGATGTTGCTCATCAACCTCGACGAGTTCAACCGCATCTCGCCCCAGAAGCAGCAGGGCTTCCTGAAGAACATCCTGCAACTGCCGTCGGTGAAGGTGAAGCGCCTCTATGCCAACCACACCGAGGAGGTGCCGCGACTGGCCTCGTTCATCGCCACGACGAACATGTCCGACGTGCTCACCGACCCCACGGGCTCGCGCCGCTTCCTGGGCGTGCAGGTGACGGGCAGCATCGATGTCAGTCAGACGCCCAACTACGCCCAGCTCTATGCCCAGGCGCAGGCCGAGCTGCAGGACGGACAGCGCTACTGGTTCGACGATGCCGAGACGCAGGCCATCATGGAGCACAACCGCCGCTTCCAGCTGCAAAGCCCTGCCGAGATGTTCTTCCATCAGTATTTCGACACCCCGGCGAGCGAGGACCAGCCGGGCCAGTGGATGAGCACTACGGACATCCTCCTGGCCATTCGTCAGCAGGCTGGTGCAGCCTTCAAGGTGCCTGCCGTCAACAGTTTCGGTCGCACGCTGCGTGGAATCCCGGACCTCATCTACCGTCGTGCGCGGACAGGCAGTGAATTTTATGTCCGACGTAAATTGTAAAACTGCCTCATTCCGACCGCAAAACTGCCACATTTTCGCCATCTGCAACAAAAACTGCAACAGGCCTATCTTTCGTAATATCAACTACTAAGACAGTGGCTGTTGCAGTTTTGCAGTTTTTTTTGTCGAATTAGAGACAGTAGATGTAGTTTACCAATTCCTACCGGTATAATTCTGGGCCTCAGCGAGTGGCCTGAGCGTGAAGTCAGGCGCCGAAGTGCTGAATGAGCTCGTCGGGAGTCAGCAATTGCTGTTCACCGGTCTCCATGTTTTTCAGGGTCAGCTTGCCTTCCTTCATTTCGTTCTCACCAGCCAGGGCGACGAAGGGAATCTGCTTGGCATTGGCGTACTGCATCTGCTTCTTCATCTTCGAGGCATCGGGATAGATTTCGCAACGGATTCCTGCCTGGCGGGCCTTTGCCAGAGTGGGCAGACAATAGGCCGTTTCCTGTTCACCGAAGTTGATGAAGAGCAACTGAGTCTGGGTAGTTACGGTCTGGGGATAGAGGTCGAGCTGGTTCAGCACATCGTAGATGCGGTCGGCACCAAAGGAGATGCCCACACCGCTGATGCCCGGCATGCCGAAGATGCCTGTCAGGTTATCGTAGCGACCGCCTCCCGTGATACTGCCGATTTCTACGTCCAATGCCTTTACCTCGAATATGCAACCCGTATAATAGTTCAGGCCACGAGCCAACGTGAGGTCGAATTCTAAAGAAGACCCACCCCCTGCCCTCCCTGTTAAGGAGGGAGCAGTTACTTTCTCAAATTGTTTTATGACAAACTCGACTTCGTCAAGCCCCTTTAACCCTGTGTTGGAGCACTCGGATGTATCCTCACCCTCCCTAAAAGAGAGGGAAGGGGTGGGTCTTTTCAGGACCTGGCGCATGGTCTGGAGCTTTTCTTCGTTGGTACCGCTTAGCTGAATGATGGGCTGCAACTTCTGGATGGCATCCTCGGGCAGACCATCTTCACGCAATTCGGCATTCACGTTCTCCAGGCCTATCTTGTCCAGTTTGTCGATGGCTACGGTGATGTCCACAATCTTGTCGGCCTGGCCTATCATTTCGGCAATGCCGGAAAGAATCTTGCGGTTGTTGATTTTGATGCACACGCGGATGCCAAAACGACGGAATACCTCGTCGACAATCTGCATGAGTT
>Ga0247608_10003170_pt1 | contig 19508 bp, 20 predicted proteins | sample 176DNAGHGlowgp2_FD_193490 | JGI IMG/M metagenome (GOLD analysis project Ga0247608, IMG submission 193490) | Sheep rumen microbial communities from Palmerston North, Manawatu-Wanganui, New Zealand - 1766 DNA GHGlow gp2 | ecosystem: Host-associated > Mammals > Digestive system > Stomach > Rumen ...
AAACGGCGGGACGTGTAAATTCCGCCGCCATTTTTTATTCTAAAATAATAAAAAACACCAGACTCGTCCAGTGTTTTTACTTTTTTTTATAATAACTATTTTACACTACTTCCAAAGACATTCACATAATCTGAGATGCTAATTTAATATTTGAAGCCTTCTTTCAAATTACAATAGGCTTTTGACTTTCTTCTACTCTAATAATAGCCTTTTTATCATTAAATTCTATTGATTGAATTTGTGCCGGCTTTAGTAAATCCCTTAAGAACACTTCTGGATCATCATCAATTTCTATAAAATCAATTTTTTCCCCATCAAGAAGCGATAATATTTCACTTATTCTCTCTCATTTATATCAAACCATAACTCCAACTGGATCAACTTTTTCGTCATTTGTAGACACAATTACCTTTGTTTTTATTCAAGCCATACGAGCTATTCTCTCAATATTTACAGTTCAATTTGCAAGTTCTGGAATACATTTTTCAAGGATGGCTGCAATATAATCTGCATTTGCTTGTGAAATTTCAAGATTACTAGCTCATCATTCACTCTTAACTCATTTTAGAAACACGGCTATTTCTTCTCATGGTTCATAATTTTTTCACTGAATTTGTCATTCTGGAGGAAGAACAACTGTTGTTCAATTAATATCAAGTACAACACTATCTCCATGAACCCTTGTTACTCTAGCTTTAAGAAGCTCTCATTCTTTTCATTGAAATTTTTCATAAAATTTTTCCTTTTCTATATTTTTCAACGCTTGTTTTATTGTCTGAGCGGCAGTCATTGTTGCTATTCTACTAAGCTCCATAGATTCTGGCGTAACATCCTCTAATAATCTCTCTCAAACCTCAACATCTTTTCTTATTTTTCTAGCATCTTCTAATGAAACTTGAGTCTCTGGATCTTCTACTTCATCTACAACATCCGTAGCCTTATAAATAGCAACAGCACCATCGGCCTTAATATCAACTAAAATTTCAGATTTTTTATACTCTGGAAAATCTTTTTTAAATCCAGATTTTATTCACTGCATTGAAATTTCCAATAATTGATTTGGATCTAGCTTATAATCGTCTATAAGCTCCATCATAGCAGTCTGAATTGCTTTTCAGTCTAATTTCATAAATTAAGCAATACAAAATAAACAAAAAGGGACCGAACAATCTGCCCCAATAATCTTGTAAAGATTCTGATTATGAATGCAAGAGTATTTTTTAATCAATATTTATTACAATCATACATAAAATTTTCTAACTGTCATTTATATAATTTTCTAAACACTATTAATATATTCACATAAAAAACTAAACTATAACTTCTTTTTCTACCATTCTTTTTTCATACTTATAAACTCAAAATATACGTAAAATTATAAATAAAATAAATCAAACTATACTTACTATCCAAAATAAAATTTTAAACACTCAAACTAATAATAAATATCATATTATTATTCATACAATTTGAACTCATCAACTTTTTTGAGTCCTTTGTAAAACAGAAAGATAATGATTACATGTTGCTTTAGATGCTTTTGCCTTAAGATCTAATGTTTCAGTTTGGATTGAATTTCTAATATTCATAAAAAAATTTTCCAAAGAATCAGCACTTGCTAATTCCTTAGATTTTGACAATGGATTTCAAATTACGTATAATTCCGGTATATTCTCTGATTCATTTACCACTTCATTTGTATCCTCTCCGAACCACGACAAAATTTTATTTCGTGTCTTTTTTAATGGATTTACTGTTGTTTTTACAATTTTAGTTGGAAAAGATTGAATATCGTCACACGTAAACGGAATCTGCGTATATTTTCACATCAACAAAACACAGAAAAAAATAGTTAACAAACTTATAATAAAAAATCATCACTGAGTAAAATAAGAAAAAGGAGAAAATCATGTACTATTATTTAAATTTCTTGTTAATAAAAATAATAAAGCTCATACCGCAGCATTAAACAAAATTAATTCTATCACTAAATACCGCGAAAATCACAACAATATTATAAAACTTAATGTTTCGAACAAAAATATAAGAAATAAAATTAATAATGCATATTGAAATTTTATTCTGTAACAATCTAACGCTAAAAAATAAATCAACAAGAATAAAAAAATAAAACTAAAAGCTGAAACAATATATCACTTTCAAAAAAACAAAGATATTGTACAAACCAAATAACTCAAAAATCATAACATAGCAAAAATTGTTAACCTGATTTTAGACTTAGTATTAAACTCCCTATAATCTTTCATCTTCTGTTGATTTGATAACATTAATCATTCTACATCTACCATTATTAATACTTAGAAAAAAAATAAATTAGTAAACCAATTTCAAAATAAATCTCCTATATAAATTAATTGAGTCCAAAATAAAATTTCCAGAATTGTTGCTATAACCATTGATGGCAAAAATGGTATTCATACACCTCATAAAATACAAACTTTTTTTCTTTTTTTTCTAAGAAAAAGTTTTTTAACCACAAATTCTAATACAATATATAGTAAACCAACTATACAACATAACATAATAAAAAATGTAATTAAATAACTCCATTCAAACATTCAACTGGGTTGAAGAAAAAACACTAATCGTGCTCATAAAATCGGAGCTATTATAACATCTCACAATCAAAATCATTCAGATCTTTCTTTAAATTTAATACTTGCAACTAATATTCACAAACAATATATAAACAAAAACATCAAGGCAAAAATTCACATTCATAACAATATATCCAGTTTATTTATTCAAAATAATAAAGTAAAAAATAATGACAATAAAATGAAAAATAAAGCTGCTGTAATATGTAACTCATATGTTTTAATATCATAAAGTATTATCAATCGCAACAACCATGCACAAATAATTATAAATATTATAAATACATATCATTCTCAAATTCATATATGATAATTTGAAATTCAATATTTAGACAATACGAAAAATATAACTAAAAATATACAAACTGTTGAAATTTCTAAAAAAGGATAAAACCAAGAAATTTTAGATTTACAATATTCGCACTTTCATCACTGAAATAAATATGAAAAAATTGGAATTAAATTTCTTGTTTTTAACTGATGATGACAATGTGGACATTCTGAACGTCAAATTAAAAATCATTTCCAAACCTCTTTAGTTAGTTTATCTCATAAACGATAAAAAATTACTGAACCAAATGATCCAAATATTAACCCAAAGAAAATTAATGAAATGATTATTAGAGCGTACATTAATCTATATCATAAAACATAAATCAATATGGAAACAACTGTTCTACCCACGATTTTCTCGTTTTAACAGCTTCTCAATTTATTACTTCATATCCATTACAATCTGCGTCTAAATATTCATGTAGATTTCATTCAATATCATATTCAATTCAACCTGTCCAAGTTCTACAATTTAAATTTGGAAATTTTTGTAATAAATATCTATGTCATCAATTTCGTGCGGATGCTTCAAAAAAAGCATATTTATTATTTCATCATTTATAAGTTTCTTCATAAAGACTCGTAGTCCAAACTACACGATCACTTATTAATTTTTCAATATCTTTATTATTAATAATACTAAATCCATAATCATTTAAATAAAAATCTGGCTCTGCTATAAACTTTCAAATCCATATCATAGGTCTTTTTATTTTTATAATCTCTCATTTATATTCAAAATCATCTTCAATCCTATCAATTTTTATATTATATCATTTCCACTCTGATCATAAAACAGTAGAAAATCAGAATTCATCATTATAGTATAATGTATAATTTCATGTAATTTCTATCAATTCGTGATTCGTTCAGTTAATTACATCTCAAGTAAAAGATTTTTTTAATTCATTAAAAATTATTGTATCATTACTTTCCAGTTGTTTATTATCACATCATACAAAAATAAAACAACACATTAATAAACTAATCAAAAGTCAGATTTTTTTCATTCAAATATCTATTTACTAACATAAATAGTCTGAGAAGGAAATGCAAATTCTATTCACTCTTTTTCAAATTTTTCTATCAATTCAAGATAAATTTTTTCATTAATTTTTAAACTTACTTCATAGTCCGGATTCAAAATATTATAACTCATCAAAAAGTTTATACTAAAATCTCACATTTTTTCCAAATAACACCGTTCATATTCTACATCTTTTTGTTTTGAAACTATATCTTTGATAATTTCTGGAATAATTTTTAATTTCTTAATTCATGTATCATAAGTCACTCAAATAGAAATTCTCTGTCTTCTACTTTTCATTGTTCTATAATTTATCACTTCAGTTGCGAGAATGTTGCTATTTGGAATAATTACATTCTGTCATTGAACTGTTTGAATCGTAGTGGATTTTAAAGAAATCTGTTTTACGGTTCAAATCTTTTCACTACTTCATTCTCAGATTTTGATATAATCACCAACTATAAATGGTTTACTAAGAATTATAGAAAAAGAAGAAAATAAATCTGTTAAAATATTCTGTAATGCAAACGCAACAGCAATTCAAGCAATTCAAAATCATGCTAAAATAGGACTCAAATTTACTCAAATATTTGTTAGAAATACAAAAATTCATAAAATCCAAACTAAAACAGATACTATAGTTTCTATACTTTTTTTAGCTGTTTTATCCTTACGAAAAAACTTTTCTAATGAAAAATCTATACATTTTATAACCACTTTTATAACAAATATTGTAACTATTCACAAAAATACAGCTTTTAATATATATTTTATATTAACAGGAAAAGATAAGAAACTAATTGCTATATAAATTTCCATTGCTACAAAAAGCCATCTTGGAAATTTATTCATAATTTTACTCAAATATTGTATCCATTTTTTTTCAGCTTCTTCTTTTTTTAATAAATCTAATTTTTTGAGAAATAAATTCACTACAAAGTATAGAATTACAAATATCAATACTGATAAAAGTATCATTCATATAGTATTTCAATAAACAACTATATTCATAATATTAAATATAGAATCTAGCATTTTTTTATTTTAATATAGGATAAATTATTCTGATTTTTCTTCTTTTTGAATAAAAAATTTTTTTGGATTTTTGGATTTATGAACTGTAGGACTATCTATTTTTTCTATAATAGCATCTAGAACTTTTTCAACATTTTGACCTGTTTTTCATGAAACACAAATAATTTCATCAGCTGGAATTCAGATTACATGCTCAATTTCTGCTGCCACTCTTGCAGGATTTGCAGCTGGAAGATCTATTTTATTTAAAACTGGTATTATTTCTAATCATTGATCTATAGCTTGATATAGAGTTGATAATGTTTGAGCTTGAATTCACTGACTTGCATCAACCAATAAAATTGCTCATTCTACTGCCGCAAGAGAACGAGAAACTTCATACTGAAAATCAACATGCCCAGGAGTATCTATTAAATTTAACTCATATCATTTTCGATGCATTCTAGCTGGCGTAAGTTTTATTGTAATTCATCTTTCTTGTTCTATATCCATTCTATCTAATACTTGATTATGTTCTAATTTTCTAACAGTTCATGTTATTTCTAACATTCTATCAGCTAGTGTAGATTTTCAATGATCTATGTGTGCTATAATACAAAAATTGCGAATATATTCTGTAGACATATAGACATATAATTATCTTAAATATAATATTTATAAATTACATCTTTATTCCTATTGCTTTTATAACAAAGAAAACAAATAAAGCAACAACTATAAAATCAATAGCTCTTGCTAATAATTTTCAGTAAAGAACTCATCTCCAAGAAAGATCTTCTAATTTATCAATTTTTAATTTTTTAAGAATTGGAGTAAAAATAAGAGGTGTAACAAAATCCTCAATTAAAGATTTAGTGAGTTCTCAAACTTTTGTTGCAATTAAAAGTCAAATAGCAACTCAAAGCACATTGTTTTGAGCAATAAACTCCATAAATTCTTCTCGCATCTATTTATATAAATTAGAAATAAAAAAACAATTTCTATATAGATAAATAAAAAAACAATTCAATAAATATTTTTAACATTTTTTTAACATTTTAACATTAAAATTTTTATATGTTTTACTTTTTTAACAAAAATTTTAACAAATTAACACCATTTAACAATTTAAATTTTTAAGGAAATCCATCTTAATAATTAATAAAAATTTTATTTATCAGTTTTTTAACATTTTTACATTATTATTATTTTTAATTTTCTTTAAATTATAATATTATTATATAATAAATTAATAAAGATTTTTAGAAAAGAATATGTTGAAAAAAATTTTTTAAAAATTATAAGCTATTTAGATTTATATTTAAGTTATATCAATGAATGATAATATAAAAAGAAGTATCGTTATAACAATATTTTGAGTATTTTTATTATACTTGTTCTATTTAATCTATCAATGAGAACCTATAGTAAAATCAGAATATATAACATGGAATATACCTATGTATATTTTGTTAATAGCTGTTTGTATATATATGGTATGATTATATTGAATATATCCAATTCATATAAAATTTTCTAGAGCTACATCATTAGTAATATGATTATTATTTATAGTTCTTTCACAAGTAATATTAGCAAATGATTGATATTCTCATGTATATATTTGAGATTTATTTTCAGTATTATGAGTAATTATACTAATATTATTTCCTACTAATATTCTTACAACAGACAAAGTTAAAAAACAAAAATCAAAAAAAAATGAAGTGATAATTGAAGTTTAATACTTAATTATATTTTTTATTTAACAATTTTCATATAAATGTCAGAAAATACAAATATTATAGAAGTAACATCAAAAGAACAATTTGATGAAGCTATAAAAAATGAAAAACTAACAATAGTAGATTTTTGGGCAGAATGGTGTTGACCTTGTAGACTTTTAAAACCAGTATTACATAAAATAGCCGGTTTAGATAGCGAAATTCAATTATTAACAGTTGATGTCGATCAAAATAGTGATCTAGCTTGAGAATATGATATTAATTCAATTCCTCATGTATATTTCTTTAAAAATGGAGAAATAGTAGATAATTTTGTAGGGGTTATGCCAGAAAATGAAATTTTAGAAAAAATTGAAGCAAGTAAATAATATAGATTTTATATCAAATAAGTATTCTAATGAAAATGATAAAAAATTTTTTCTTATTAGGAATATTTTTATTTATGTTTATTATTCAATCAGTATACGCAGTACCTGCAGAAAATCCATATTCATTAAAATTATGTTCAGTTGTATTGAATCCATGAGAGTTAGAATGATATAAACTTGTAGTTTTTAATGAAGATGGTAGTAATCCTAGAATAGTTAATGAAGATACATGTGTAAAATGAAGATTATATTTTTTACCAAATTCAATTAATTTAAAAGATATTAAAATAAAAGAAATAAAAGAAGAAGAGAATTTTTTTGATGGTACATGTTGGGATAATTCTCCTAAACGAAAAATTATAAATAAATGAGTTATTTATGTAGGGTCTTTAGACTCATCATGTGCAGTAATAGATGAATGTACTGCTGATTGTATACATCCAGATACCTCTCCAAGATGGACAGATCGATATAAAATTGAACGAAATGAGGATAAAAATAAATATATATTAGGTTTATATAATTGGGTTGATCGAATAGATGAGAAAAATTTAAAGGAAGATAAATTAAAGGCGTGGAATGATAAATCGGATAAATCTATAGATTTAGGTTATCATTTTATTATTGAACCACCATATAATAGAACATTTTTTTGAGTTGTTAGTTATTTTTATCCAATATTATTATGAGCATCTCTAATAATAACGGTTATTTTTCGATTAATATCAATGTTAACACTTTGTAGTATTTATAAATATAAGAAAATTGATAAATCAATTAAATATTTGATAAAAAAATATTGGATATGGTGAATTATAATATTTTTTATAGTCTTAATTATTATTACAATAATATTATATTTAAGAATAAAATCTTAAAAAATAATAAATTATTATAAATTTTTATGTAAATTTTTTAAAAATGATAAAAATTTTCTAATGTTTTTTATGTCTAAAAGACGTATACATATCAAAACATTTATATAACAAAGGATTTAATACTAAATCATAACTACCCCATTGTTCAATTTTTTCTCATCAAAGAGATTCTTTAAAAGCACTTACTCATGTTAATGGATGATCTGGAAATCAAGTAGGAGCTCATCACATCATGTCACATCTATCATATCAATTATCTCTAGCTCGACAAAATGCATTATATTTTAAGAATTGTTGTCATCAATAAGCATTTTTTCATCTTTGAGAGAATCAATATAAGTATATCATCGTTTTTCAATCAAAAGCACACACACTTCATGCAATAATTTCTCACTCAGATTTTGTTACAAAAAGATCTCAATTATTATTTTCTTTAAAATACCTCATTAAAGCTTCAAATTGTCTCCTAGTTATTGGAGTAAATCATTTTAATTGAGAAACTTCACACCATTTACGATAAAAAACAGAATGTTCTTCTGGTGTAGCAATGGAAAATTCTACATTATGAGATAATCATTTTCTAACTTTTTGTCTAGCTCAATCATTAAATCATGCTAAAATTTCTTCATTAGTTTTATCTAATTCATATACAATATTACTCTCTGGCATATTTTCACGAAAAGCAACTTTTAATCAAAATTCTTTACAAACTTTTTCACGTAAATCTAACCTCATATTTTTAACTTCTTCTTCAAATCATTCAGTTTTTTTAGTATTATTAAAAAATCTTACCATAGTATTATTTATTCATAATTGGAAGCAAATATTTCATATTTTATTACTGTATTTTTTTTTAATATAATTTAATTCTTTATGAATTAATTCTAAATCATCAGGTAAAAACACTCACATTACCTGAAACCATTGAATAGTTAATGGTCATATTTTTTTCTTTTTAATTAATCAAAAATAATCTTGTCAAAAAAGATGTACTTTAAAAGTAGGTTTTCTATATATTTTAGATTGGATATCTTGTCGAACTTGAGATTGATAAAGATTATAATCTGATATAGGTTCAAGCGGATAAGAATAGAATGACGATAAAGAAGTCACGTTCTATATTAATAGATAATAAAATTATTACAATAATAGTATCTAAACTTTAATAAAATTCAATATGATAAAAATTTGACTTATTATAATAAAATATTTATAATAATAATACATAAAAATTTTATTAAATAATTTTTTAAATATGTTCAGAAAAAAAAATGAAAAAATGGTAACATCATCCGACACAGAACAAACATTTTCTAATAGAATTAAATCAAATATTAAAAGATATCTTTCGTATTTTTTAAATATTAAAAACTCACAATCACCAGAAAATGTTAAATCAGAAACTAATATAAAACAAAGTCAAGAACAATCACCAGAAAATATTGAAATATGAGATAAAGTTTTCATACAACCAAATGAAAATTCTCCAATTTTTGAAGGTGAAATTATTTGATGGGGTATTGAAGAATGATTAGTAAGGGTTAAATATAGAGATGAAAAATGATATAGACAAATAATACATAATATTGATATAGAAAAAATAAAAGAAAATAAAGAAAAATATCAATTAAGTAATTGAGATTATTCTATATGAAAATATGTTAAAGTGAATCTTGGTAGATGAGTTGTTTTAGGTAAAATTATTATGAGATATTGAAATTGAGATAATTATTATAAAATTGAAATAATTAATGATCTAAATCATATAATAGATTTAGAAGAAAAAAATCTTGATGAACTTAATAAACAGTGAAACAAAGAAGATAATCAAGAAAAAAATAATACATAATAATTAAATATTTGTATATTTACCCTAAGAATAAAAAATAATTTATTGCCAAAAAATTAACATAAAAAGACATAAAAACTAATCAACATCTAAATTGAATAAAATAGATTTTATTAGTTATTTGTGTCTTTTTTTATAAAAAATCTTTAAAAATTTTAATAATTAGTTATAAGGATTGTTAGATTTTTATAGTAATAAAGATAATGAATTTAAAGTTAAAAAATTTTCGAAATAAGAATAAAATATTGTGTATCATAATATTTACAATTTTTATATTAACTATTATAACATTATTTGTTATAAATTATAGAAATAAAAATAAATTAAAAACAGAAGAACGAATAAATATTTGAGAATTTTCTAATATGTTAGAAATAGACAAGGAGTGAAAATTATTATCATTTCCAGAAGTAACAATTCTTTCTGAAACAGATTGAGAAATTATTTCATTAAATGTAACACAATGAGATATTGTAGAAGAACGAGATATCTTGATGCAAATATGAACAGAAGACTACAATGAAGAAACAATAGATAAGTTAGATAGACAAATTTGATGAAAATATGTAGAATCTTACGAAAATATGGATAAATACAATGAATTTGATTCACAATACTGACAAGAAATATCAAAACTAGAACAAGAATTAATAGAAAATGATGCAGCATTGAAAATAGCAACAGATACAAATGACACTAAAACTATACAAACATCACAAAATAATATACAAAATATAAATAAGAAATTAGTAAATTTAAAATTACAAAGAGATAATATAAAATCAAGAATGTTAAATATAGAAAATGAAATACAATCAGTAAATAAAGAGTCTATAAACCTTTATTATGAATTTGATAAACAAACTCCTAGAGCAACAATACAGTGAATTATATGAGATGTTTATGTACAAGAAGGTGATGAAGTAAAGAATTGAGATAAACTTTGCACAATAATAGACAATAGATTTACTCCAGAAATATCTGTATGACTAGATTTTAATGAATATTTACTTACAAAAGATTTAACTTGAGTGATGATTATAACAGAAAATGAAAATCGATGAAATTCATATTATGAATGAGAAATTTATACTCGCAGTCCAAAAATCAATAAAGAATGAGAGTATACAATAACAGTAAAGATTTTAGAAGAAGATGTTCCAGATTTAATTTTAAGTGACGAAAATACAAAAATTACAGTAGTTTTTTCTAAAGATTTTCCAACTATTTGGATTCCAGAAAATTGTTTTACAGAAATATGAAAAAATAATTGAATATTAACATTACGTGATTGAGAAATAATAACATGAAAAGAGGTATGAATAAAAAATAAGTGGAATAATTGGATAAATATTGATAATTTTGTATTATTTTGACTTGAAAAAGAACAAGAAAAAGATTGAATAAACTCATGCATTGAAGATTGGAATAATATTATAAAAAATCGAGATAGTGATCCAATATTACATGAAGATGAATCTTTAATTGAATGGCGTAGAAAGTATGATAATGTAGAAGATTTATGTAGAGAATTTATAAAAGTAAATCCGATGTATATGTCTGGTCATGAAAATGCTGCTATAGTATCGGAAATATGATGAAGTGGTGAAAAATTTGAAGTATTATGCAAATTAGATAATAATTAAGTTTTTATTTTACTATATACAAATCATGAAAAAATCATTATTAGTAAGTTTAATCCTATTAACAGGAGTTTTATTAACAGCGTGCTGAAAAAAATCGGAAGAAAAATTAGAAAATATGGAACCAGTAGCTGAAATAACAAATAAAGATTGTCAAACAGCTATTGATAAATATTTAAATTCTTCAGATAAACAATGAGAATGAGAAGAAATAAAACAGTGAGATAATATAGTAGTAGATTATATATGACGTTTGGAAGATTGAACAGTCTTTGATACAAGTATAAAAACAATAGCAGAAGCTTGTGGAACTTATACTGAAGCTAGAGATTATACTGAATGATTATCTTTTCAAGCGTGAGCTGGTCAAATGGTAAAATGATTTGATAATGCTGTAATATGAATGAAAAAATGACAAACAAAAACAGTTAATTTTGGTCCAGAAGAATGATATGGTGAATATGATGAAAAGAATGTAGTAACATTTCCTGAAAGTGAAGCTTGAGATTTAAGTCAATATACAGAATGAGATACTGTTTATTTATGAATGTGAATGCCTGCTAAAATATTAAAGATTACAGATAAAGATATAACATTAGATTTAAATCATGAATTAGCAGGGAAAAATCTAATTTTTGATATAACAGTTAAAGAAATTTCTTGAGAAGTGAATAATACAGATAACGAAATAGAACAAAGTGATGAGAATGAAGCTACTAAATAGTAAAATTTTTATATAAAAATTTAATCTAATGATTATACCTAAACCAATAGAAGAATATTTAGAAAAATCAGATAAACAATGAGAATGAGAAGAAATAAAACAGTGAGATAATATAGTAGTAGATTATATATGACGTTTAGAAGATTGAACAGTTTTTGATACAAGTATAGAATCAATAGCAAAAGCTTGTTGAAAATACACTGAAGGTAGAAATTATAATGAGTGATTAGCTTTTCAAGTTTGATGATGACAGATGATAAAATGATTTGATGAATGAGTGATATGAATGAGAATATGACAAACAAAAACTGTTAAATTTTGACCAGAAAAATGATATTGAAAACGTAATGATCAATATGTGTTAACGTATACAAAAGATGAAGTTTGAGATTTAAGTAAATTTACGCAATGACAAACAATTTACTTATGAATATGAGCTCCTGCAAAAATAGTGAAATTAACAGATAAAGAAATAACATTAGATTTAAACCATGAATTAGCATGAAAAGATTTGATATTTGATATAACTATAAAATCCATTAATTAGTTTTATATATTTAATAATCATAATATGGAACTAAAAGTTTATAATTGAGAATATTTTGAAAGATGAAAAAAATGGTATTTAATTTTTGCATTAATAATATTGGTCGTAGCTATACTTTCCATATTATCTAATAATGTTGTATGATGAATATTTGTACTTATGATAACATGATGATATCTTTATTATACAACAAAGATTAACAATATAACAACAATGATAATTGGTAAAAATTCTCTTCAAATATCAAAAACAGCTTACCCACGGGAAATATTAAAATGATTTGTATTAGAATATCATACGCAAAAAAAGAAAATCCATAATATAGTTATAATAGATAGCAAGAATGAGTATAAAATATATACAATAAAAGATACAGCAAAAAATGTAGAATGATTTGTAAACAAATTAAATGAAAATATTCCTATGTTAGAGAAATATGAACAAACAAATTTTGATAAGTTTATAAGAAAAATAAAATTATAAAATCATTATAAATATTTTGAATATAATTTAAGCATAAACAGAGAATGTCTTGACATAAATTAGTAATTAAAGATGCAGCATGGCAATTATTCTGAAGAATTATTTCAGCTATTTTTGGTTTTGTAATAACAAAAATTATTTCTTCATATTTATGACCACTTAGATATGGAGATTATTGAACAATATTTAGGTTTTTTGCTTGGTGGACGGCTCTTGTAGATTTTGGTGTTTATGTAATTGCAGTAAAACGCTTATGAGCAATTAAAGAAGAAAAGTGATGAGAATCTCCAGAGCTTAAGGAAAATTATCATAAATTTGTATGAACAAGAATGTTTATGATAATAATAATTTATACAGTTGCTATTGTTACAGCATACTTAATTCCTGCATATACAAGCAATCAGTTTATTGTTCGAGGTCTACCTCTTGCAATGTTATATTCAGCAAGTAATATGTTCGTATGAATACAACAATTACCACTACAGTTATTTTGGAAAATGAATAGACTTAGTTGGTCGTTAATTATAGCTAGACTTTCTCAGTTAGCGGTTTTACTTCCAACGGTTTATTTAATATTTAAGTGAGTCTCTTTCGATTGAGATGTTGTAAATACAACTACAGTATTGGCTTTTTGTTGCGTAATATTTTCAGTCGTAGCAAGTTCCATATGACAGAATGTAGATGTACATTTAAGAACAAGAAACTTATTGCCGTTTAAAATAGATATGGATTTAAAATTTATTAAAAATATTTTCAAAGAAAACCGAAGATACTGATTTTCTTATTTTTTCAGTTCTTTTCACACTTTGATTGTATTAATGTTTTTAGGTTGGTACTTTCCAACATCTTCTTGATATGAATATGTATGATACTGGGCATTATCTCTTTCTTTGTTAGAAATTTTGTTGATAATACCTTCTTCTTTATGAAATAGTTTACTCCATAAAATTCCAACATATTCAACAATAAATAAAAGGAAATCTATGTGAAATTTGCTTACATTGGTAGCATGGATATGATGAATAATAGCAATAAATTTTTGGGTATTTAATAGAGATGTGATTCTGTTTGTATCTAGTAAAGAATTTATATGAAGTCGAGATTATTTATCAACATGGTGATCTAACCAAATTTTACCATTCCTTTGAATTGTACTATTTTTCAGTTTTATAAAACAAATATTTAATTATTTATTTGTGTCATTAGAGAAACAAAATGTATTATTTAAAATAAATCTTACATGAGTAGTTGTTTGAGTTTTAACGGCTTTATTTGTAATTCCTAAGCGAAACTTATTGTGATGAGTGATTGTACAGTTATTAATTGAAACGATCTTTATGGTTTGAGCTATGATTGTTGCATGAAAAATGAAAGTATTCCCAAAATTTCAAAAAAATGCCACAATCCAATTATTATTAATACTATTATTTATGTTAATAAGTTGAATATTTATAAATAGCCGATTAGATGAAAATGAAATTAAACGATGGATGTTTTTAATTATAGCAGGAATATATAATCTAATAATTTTATGAATTTCATTAAAACCAATTAAGGTGGTTGCTAAATGATTAACAGTGGATTAAACTTATTTATATATAGTATATAATAAAATACAAAAAAGTCTTGATTTTTTTATTCAAATAAATGCAAAGCATATTGCAACAATTAACAATTGTTGCTTGGCCTTTCACGAGGCACAAGTGAGTTTGAGTTCGGAGATGTCCCGCGATACCTATACAAAATCTTGTGTCTTTTTTCTTATAAAAAAAACAAATAAAGCAATGAGATTATTCTAACACACAAATATTTTCAATATGGTGTGTGTGGGGAAACATGTCCACTGGTTGGACTTCTTTTGTACTAAATCATTGTTCATTTACAAACATTTCAATATCTCTAGCCATAGTCACTGGATTACAAGAAATATAAAGAAGTTTGAATTTATATTCTTTCTTTAATTTTCAAATCCATTCAATCACATTTTGATGTAATCATTCACGAGGAGGATCAACAATAACCACTCAAATATTTTTAATTTTTCATTCTAATTCAGGATATTTATTCAAAAATTTTTCACATGGAGAAGCTACAAAGAAGCATTGATTTACTAATCAATTTATATTAGCATTAACATTTGCATCACGAATAGCATCCTCAACTATTTCAATTCAAATTAATTCTGAATTTTTATTTTTTCAATTATTCTGTTTTAAGAGAGATAATCAAATACTACCAGCTCCACAATATAAATCTAGCAAGTTTCATTCTATATTTCATAACATATTAAATGCTGTTCAAAATAGTTTTTCAGCTCATAAAGTATTGGTTTGAAAGAACGAAAAAGGAGAAATTCTAAAAGTTAGTTTGGTTTCGTTATTAATTTCTTGTTCAGTGTTATCATTTGATACATCTAATACTTCATCTTTATTTTTTTTTGATTGTATAAAATGTAAATTCTCATGAATATATCCATCTCACCAAAAAATTTTAGTTTCAGATTGATCATTTTTTACAGTATCTGAAAGTCATTCATTATAAGTTATTACAAAAGTTGTAACATTCTTTTTTAAAATATCATTTGTTTTAAAATTTTCCATTAGTTTCTCCCATAATTTAGTTTGTTCTCAATCCAAATTCGCAAGAGAAACAGATAAATTTACCATTAATTGTTCCGTATGAATTCATTCACGTATTACTAAATGACGAAAAAATCACTGATGGGTTTTTTGATCAAAAACAGGCAATCAAGAATTAAAACATAAAACTTTTATGGTTTCAAAAATCAGGTTCATTTTTTCAGAAGCAAGTCAACATTTGTCTACATCTACAATTTTTGCAAATTCTCACTGTTTATGAAAACCACAGCATTGATCACAATTTATATCATATTTTCTTATTCAGTTTTTTAATATTTCTTCTTCATTTTTTCATTCTTTAATTAGTCTACGAAATTCAGGATTCTGTTGTTTATAAACTCAAAAACTAAACTCAATTTTATTTCTATATCCTTTATTTAATGGTGATGGAATAATTGATAAAATATGAACAGTTTTTCATTTTTCATCTAACAACTTATTTAATTTTTTAAAAGCATCTTCAACCAATTGTTGCTTAATTTCTAGCTGTCTATCATAACTCATTATTTGCCACTTACATCATCCGCAACCAATTTTATATGTTCATGCATTAGACTCACTGACTCATTTTGGAATAAAAAAATGAGGACAAAAAATCTCTCAATCTGCTATTTTTTCATCATATTTTTTAGTTTCAAGAATATGTGCTTCAATGTAATCTTTTCTTTTTTTTACTACTGTTACATCAACAGTACTTCACGGTAAAGCTCATCATTTTACTAATACTTTTTTACCATCAGAAAGTGATGCAATTCATATTCATCAGTGTCATAGTTTATATATTTTTAAATTTTTAATAATAGATTTCATAAAAATAAAATAAATATAAATCAAACAAAAAATTTTTTAAAGTTTTGTTAATAAAAAACAAGGTTATTCGATTATATTTTGTGTTATACAATTTGTGCTGAATATATAAAACATTACTTATATAAATGGATTAACTACTTAATTATAGTATAAATAAAAATACATTCATATAACTTTTTATAAAAAGTCAACTAAAATTTGACATTCTGTTTGTTTTTATATACAATTAAATGTTCTAAATGTATTTTTATCTGTATAAAATTATAATGAGAAATAATATATTATATTACCAGTTTAGTGAAAACTATTGAGAATGAGAGGAATTTACAACATGAGAAGAAAAACAAATCAAATATTGACACACTTCTGATGGAGAAATACATGGTATAATACCAGAAATAGAGGTGGTTGGAGAATGACTTAAATCACAATTTGAATCATACGTAAATGACCCAGAAATAAATAGTTGAATAGAAAAAGTGTTAAATTCTCTTGTTAAAAAAACATTATACGAAAATTTCAAAAACTTTGAAACTATGAATATTTCAAATGAATTACACAGTATCTTAGAAAAATATCCAAATTTACTGCTTGAAATATCTTGAACATTATGATTACCTATATCAGAAAAAAGATTTTCTAATTTGTCGACTGTACAAAAAATTAAGTTTTATGAACTATATGAGGCAATACATAGTTCAAATTATCAAACAGCTAATTCTATAATTAAAAAAATAGAAAGTATTGATAGAAATATCGAAGTAAAGCTTTTTGAAGAATTTGCAAAGCAATATGCAAAAGGTTTAGATAATTTTAAAGATACTTTCAAAAATTTTTGATTAACAGAATGAGAAACTAAAAGAGTTGCAGAATATTTTTCATTTTTAGATAGACATCCAGAACTTTGATGAAATAAAAACAGTCTATGGGATCTTAGAAATGAAATTATTAGAAATAATTCTCATGAACTAATGGCTGGAGGAGCAATAGCATCAAGGGTTAAACTTCCTTGGTGGTGATATCTAATTGTATGAGCATGATTATTTTTTGGATGAATGTATGCATACTCGTGGCGAGAAGATTACACAAAAATACAACCAGAAACAATAAATTGAGATGGTTGGACAGAAATTAAAGATCCAATAGGGGTTATGGAGTTTATTTGAGTAGAAATTCCATTTCAAAAGGCATGAACAGATACTATAGTACCATTTGATGTTGATACAACGAAATTAAAATTTGATAAGAGTAAACGAAAAGATTGGAAACAATATTATGAACGGGGTAAAAATAATGCCAAAAATCTGGCCAATAAGCCTGAAACAAAAATTATTAAAATGGTAATTGAGTGAGTGGCACAATGAGTATTCAATCTAGAGAAATGTAGAATGTTTTATAATAAAAAAACATGAGAATTAAAATTACAGTTACCAGAGCCAGAATTAGAGCCAAAAAATGTAGAAATATCAGAAGTACAAGAAGATAGAGAATTTATTCATTTAAAAGAAATGGATAATTGACAAGAAAATTTAAGACAAAGATTAACAAAAGAGGTTATTGATTCGATAGAAAACAATGATGAATTTTATACTACTTGTAAATTAATTGCAGCAGAGCAGTTAAATAGTCATATAAAAAGTATTTCTAATGCTTTATGAGTAGAAATTAAAACTATAAATGTAACAATCAAATGATCGGATGAAATTTCTACGCCACTGGATAATTAATTTATTTTAAATTTTATAATTTAAAACAAGTTTAATTTAATATTGTTGCAATTTTTATATACTTCAATATAACTATTTTAATTATTTATATATTTTTTCTTTTCCAATATGTTAACAGAACAAGAGCTTCTAGAAAAGTACTGAGATATAATCAAAGAAGAAATAAACGTAAAAGATATAGATACTTATCATTCAGATAAACCTATAACAAAAATATATAAACCTCTATGAGGTCAACTTTCGGCAAAATTTTGAAAAGATACATGACAAATTATTGCTAACTGAAAACAATGAAATGTTCGTGAAATAGATGGATGAATTGAGGTTTTTGATAATAATTGACACAGTTGGAAATTAGAAGAATCAGATTATGAGATAGTTTATGAATGATTAAGTGAAACTGATACAACAGTTGAATGAAACACAATCGTAAAATTAGATTTATTGATAACTGATGATTTAAGAAGAGAATGAATAGCCCGTGAAATCTCAAGATTTCTTAATCAAATGAGAAAAGATGCTAATTTTGCAGTTGATGCAAGAGTAAATATGCATTATAAAACTGAGAGTGATGAAATGAAAAAAATAATCATAGAGTTTTCAGAGTTTTTAAAAGATGAGGCGTTGATAATCAATATTGTAGAATGAGATTGTAGTAATGATACACGTTCTGATGTTTTTGAAAGCGAAGAAATAAAAACAACGTTCTGACTTACTGTTGTATAAAAAATATAGCCATCATATGGTCAATACCCAATTATTTAATAATAATTAAATAGATTTTAGTATAACTTCACCGCAAGCAAAAGTTTTTTCAAAAAAAAGAAAAATTTTGAAAAATAAATATACAGAAAAATCATTAAGTTAAAAAGAGTTATAAATGATCATATTAGAAAATATAGATAAAAAGTATAATTAGAAAAGCATAAAACAAAAGATATTACTCTAATTTAGAAAATAGACTTTTATAATTGTTCTTTTGTTCACCATAAGATATTTAAAAAGTCTAAATTTTTTTGACTTTTTTAATATTTCAGACTATAATAATAAAGAAATTTAATAAGTATGACTTAATAGTTAATGGAAATTTCAAGAGATATTTG
>Ga0247608_10003172_pt1 | contig 19498 bp, 21 predicted proteins | sample 176DNAGHGlowgp2_FD_193490 | JGI IMG/M metagenome (GOLD analysis project Ga0247608, IMG submission 193490) | Sheep rumen microbial communities from Palmerston North, Manawatu-Wanganui, New Zealand - 1766 DNA GHGlow gp2 | ecosystem: Host-associated > Mammals > Digestive system > Stomach > Rumen ...
CGACTATAAAGACGGCAAGGTCAAAATCACCATGCCAGCACAGGATAAATATGTCAGTTGTCCGTCGCTGATTCTCGCAGAGATATTAAGGAGGCAGGACGAATCATAAGCACCGGTCTTCCTACCCCATAGTAAAACCAACCTTTCGCTTGCCCCATTTGAAGTGGGACACATCACTCTTTGTCACAGAAGGGCTACCTCCTAATCTCACGATACGGAGCTGGGTGATATGGGCAACGGTCTGTGCGATGTGAACGATCGTCCGCAGATTGACTGGCGTCTTCTTCAGTTTTGTATTACTGGACCTGATACCCTCAAGATACTTGACAATTTTCTCCTTGGCAGCTGGCTTCATCTCAAGCTGGTAGTCTCTCATCAGCAATGATTCCATTATCTCGACCAGCTCTTCTGAAGTATAATCATCAAAGATGATGGTATTACCATACGATGCAATGCCGTTTTCGGCTAGGTCCTGGGCGATAGCATCCTCTTCAACCTTCACTTGTCCGAATACCAGAGCCGTGGTCTGCTCCGACTCTCGCAGCCTGTTAATAATCCACACCCTCAGATGGCTCAGATTAAGATTACTGTCATTCGGAGCATCCATGTCTAGGAACAGGAGTCCGTCCTTGGCATCATCAACGGCCTTTCCAAGCACCTGATAGAAGTCGCCGCCCGTCAGTTCATCAGCATTGACGCTTACAGTCTGCCCCCGTTTGAGAATACCAAGTCCTTGCAGCAGTCTGCCAAGAATCTCCGCCACCGTACCTTTCCCTGTACCTGTTTTTCCTATAAAGTCCCAACAGATGCTCTGAGCCGTCATTTTTAATGTGCCATTCTTATGCCGCAATTTAGAGATGTCCACAAAGTCATGGAGGGCCTGTTTGGCATTATGCAGACTGATCAGGCCGTCTAGTCTCTCAAAGGATTCCGACAAGATGGTTTCATCTATCTCCCTCGGTTTGAACTCATGAGACAGCACATCTGGTATATCACAGGCCTCAACCGTCATCATCTCTTCAACACTGATCTCATCAACGGGTTTTGTCAATAACCTGTTACTCAATGCCGGGATAATATGAGTAGTTATAAGTCGGGTGACAAACCGGCCATTGCCAAAATGCTCGTCCTTATGATCATATTCATTGATAATATACTTGGCCAATTTCTTTTCCGCCTCGGGGGTTATCTTATACCGCTCATTCTCAAGAACAGACTTTCCTATCTGCATCAGTTCCTTTGGCGTGTAGTCATCAAAGTGGAGCACATAAGGGAACCTGCTCTTCATTCCCGGGTTTGCCTCCAGCATCCTTTCCATCTCATCGGTATAGCCGGCAAGGATGACAATCATGTCGGGATCGTCGGCACTCAGATGAGTCAACAATGTTTCGATGACACGCATACCGAAATCACGCTTGTCAGTGCTCTCCGTAAAAAGATTATAGGCCTCGTCAATAAACAACACGCCACCACTCGCACTATTGATGGCTTTCTCGGTGTTAATCTCCGTGCCTCCGATCCATTCACTCACGAGTTTTGTACGCTCTGTCACCACCACATGACCAGAAGACAACACCCCGATGCTATGATAAATCTCTCCGATATACTTGGCAATTGTGGTCTTTCCCGTTCCCGGATTCCCAGTAAACACCATGTGCATGGGAGGATTCCGATTATACATCCCCTTGCTTGCCCTCAAGCTATTAAGTTTCACGAGAGCCGTATGGTCGAGTATCTGCTTCTTCACATTCTCCAACCCTACGAGTGATTTCAACTTCCTGACAGCCTCATCAATGTCTGGCTGCTGGATCTCTGGCAGGTCTTCTGGCAAAATCGTACACAAATCCATCTGCTCAGGGGGCAGGTTCTGCTTCATGACTCTCTCGGACATCCTCGGAACAATGTCGTTTTCAAAGACATCCTGCAGGAAACAGACATTGCGGAAATTAGCGCCCCGCATCTTGTACTTGACATTCAGATAATCCCGGAATGCCAGCTCCGTTGCCGGATCAAACAAATAATTCCTGGAATTGACATACTCTGCCATATATTGGAACAACTGCTCTGGCGTCAGATCGTCAAAATGGAAAAAATAAGAGAAATACTCCCGGGCTTTTTCGTGTCCCCTGATCATTTCCAGCAGTTTTCCCCGCTTACCCGACAATACGACGACACTGTTTTTCATCCTGTCCATGCAATTACAAAGGTCATCGAGTCCCGATTTGGAGTTTGAGTTAAGCTTTGTGTCCAAAAAGTCCGCATTCTTAATATACAATAATATATTGTCCTTGCATACGTTCTGCATGGCATTTTCAAATCCAACGTTCGTCTCAAACATGTTAACGGCATCTTCAACCACACACTTTTGCAGTCCGCACAAAACAATCAGTCTCTGATAGATTTCCTGCACGGCTTCACTCTTCCCGACGCCTTCATTACCGGTCAGCACGTAATGCTGATGGCTGGGCGTACATCCCAACTCACAACGAAGTCTTGCTTTATTAAAACTGGCTTTATGCTCTAAAACGAGCAAATGCTCTTTGAATTCCTTTGGTGCAAAAGCTGATAGATCCATCATATTGTTAGTTGAATTTTCCTGCAAAGATAAGGATTTATTTGCTAATACAGCTATTTATGTACCGGATAATTGCATATTTCCTCAAAAATCATTATTTTTGCATCATGAATAAAGAACTCATACTAAAAAATCTCTCGTCGGCAGAAAAGGGTGATTTAACTGCCCAAAGTATCTTATGCCGGTATTTCTTTGACAACAAGGAAATCGGCAAGACCCTCCCTGACGCTTTCTGGAAGAGAGTTGAAGCCCTAAGCCTGGAAGGAAAGGACTTCGCGAACTTCATCTTGCATTGCAGATACTTTGCAGAGCCAAATCAAGAGAAACTTGCGTATGAGTATATCCGTAAAGCAGTTAGGCACAAGGATGTTCCGCTGGCAGTATTGCGCCTTGGCTTATCCTATGAGCAAGGAATTGGCGTCACCAAGAACCAGACATTGGCCAGGTATTTCTATGAGACGGCCCTCTCGATGGAGTGTCAGGAGGCTGAAGGCTATATTGACCAGATCTACAACAGTGGAGAAATGGACATGATCGACCTAATTGAATCGAGCATGAAGAATAATGCCGTACTCCCCCAAAAAAAGAAAGAAAGGTTCAAAAGATGGATAGAAAGGGAAAGAATGAAGAAGAACTATGGCCGTCTCTCCAAACTAAGAGAATTCCTGCCCGAGTTCTATCCTGACTATAACAAGGAAGAGGCCTTTGACGACATCCTGAACAGTCGCAATACCGTCAATGCCGACATCTGCTATTCACTTTGCACCACCGACAATCATACCGAATTCGACCTTGACATCCTGGATCATCTGCTGCAACAGCTATATGCCCCCATTATCAGCAACAAGGAGTTACATTCAACAATTGTAAATGCCAAGAATGATTATCTGCTGGGATCAAATGAAAAAGAGCTACTGCAATGTATTGTCAATCTAAGACACTCGTTTACTGGTTTACTCAAGACAAACGCCATCAAGGAGATTAAGATGCCCCATCTCAGCTATGCCAACATGTTACCGTATTTTAAGCCCTTCTTCCTGACCGTATTAAGAAGATGGGCATTCAGGTGCATATTGGCTCTGCAAGATCTTTTCCCCGCACGGATAGGGCAGTTTTTAGATAACCTGAATAACGACGAGGCATTGCTTAATGTTGCAGAGGAGACGTCGGAAGACGTTGACCTGCAATTATTTCTTATCTCCTTTGTTGAATTAAACATCGACACCGAAACGATAGAGTTAGAGTATCAGGGATTACTTTCCGCCTATAAGAACCATCAGCCCCAAAAACTTGCCGACCAGCTCAACGACTTCGTCGGCAGGCTCACTTTTGCCGACATAGAGCACCAGCTGCCCGTCTTCTCCCCCGACAATCTGCCTCAGATAGACCTGACATCCGAGCGGCGCTAATCCTTCGCCTGAATGTCCAGTCTCGCCATGGCCAGCCTCAGCTTGCGTGGCGTAGTCAGTATGTCGTGATCCACAAAGGTGATTTCCATATTGTCGGCAATGCGCTTCAGCACGTCCGTATCGTCACGCTTTAACGAGAAGATATAGGAATAGCACGACACGCCAAGCAGTGCCTCCCTGATGGCACACACCTTATAAACAATCTCATTAAACAGCCGCTCCGTCTGGACACCGGTCTTACATTCTATCACAAACAGCTTATTGCCCTTCATGAAAACCACGTCCAGCTCGTTGTCATGCCTTACACCGCTCCGTGATATCCTCACACCGACTGCGATGTCTCTTGGCTTGATGTACTTCACTATCAGGTAATAGACGTATTCCTCAAACCAGCCACCTGTCAGATACTCCAGCTCCCGTTTGTTCAGGACCCCTTTCCGTTCTGACACAAACCCTGTACGAGCCAGGAAACCCGACAATCCCGGTACAGGCGGATAACTGTAATAGCCCACAGACTCTGCCGTCTTAATCTGGATGCTCTTCATGTTGCGATACTGCCTGAGGATCTCCATGGTTTCATAGTCTTGCCCCATTAGTCCTCTTTGCGTAAACTTCGCAAAGAAATACGCTGCATCCTCTTTAGTTCTAATAGGCTCATGCAGGTATTTCTGATCCAGATCGTTCTGAATCTCGTGTGCCTTCAGATACTCTGCGATGGTCATTCGGTGCCGGATAGGAAAGACATAATCATCATTGTTAAAGATACTATCATCAAACTTCGACTTCACGATGATGTTCTCCTCCACCTGTACATAGAAAAACTCCGCCTGGAATCGTTCGAACACCTGCTGCACCGCTAATGCCATGTACCGTGTACCACCAGCCAGATTCACATAATAACTTACATTATGATCAAGATATCCCAGCACCGCCCGACATATATTCTCATACTTCAGCTCGTCGACATCGTTTTTTAGGACAATTTCCATGATATCCCCCGCTGGGACACTAAACAAGTCCGACAGTGCATCAAGGTCGTCTTCCGTGTCTTTGGCCGATATGTACATCAAGCTATCCCCCTCCTGATACATCTCCTTGATAAAGAGATACGCAGGAATGGGATTATCCTCTGTGACAATATTTACAATAGTCTTAGGCATAAAAGCTGGTATCAAGTTATAACCAAATTATTGTTTAGCCTGAAGTTCCAGCATAATCTCATCAACCAAATAGGCATCACTCCTATTATGCAGGTGATACTCCAGACTACTAAGGCATTTGTAGGTCTCTGAATTATAAAAAATATCAAGAGCTCTCTCCTGACCCACCCCTAGTGTTTTAGCCAAAAGCGACACTACTCTCGCAAATTTCATTTGCAGAAGTGTTTCATTGATGAGCGGATTCTTAACCATGACCATCCTCCTTTCTTAAATCAATCGCCTCAACAAAATGGAGATAATCATCCACTATTTGCTGGGTAATGATACATATCTGATTATTGGGCTTCTCGTACTTGAGTCTCGTCAACGCCTCTTCCTTAGTGATTAGTCCTGCTTCGTACAACTCAATCGTATTGAACACACGATCGTTGGCGATACCACCTTCTATGATATCATAGTCTTTCCATGCCATTCCGCCTCGACGGTTTTCTACAACGAAGTCAAGCCATTCTGAATCGTAAGCATTAAATTTCTTATATCGGTAGCCTGCAGACAAAACAACCTCTATCTCAAACTCGTATCTGTTTAAGATATTAGGTTTGCCGCCATTAATAGGTCTTGTAGCCCAAGAAATGGCTTGCTCTTCTATATCAGTGACATAGAATCCTAAGCCAAAATCAAGATTCCGTCTGCCTATACCAACCAATGGGGCATCCACAATCATCGTTGTGCCGTGATATACTTTCATAAATTACGCCATTTTACTTTTTACGAAATCCGGAGCGGTCTGCCTCAGATACTCCAAAGTTTCATCCACAATATACTCCTTACTTTGGGTGTGCAGAGTCTCATAACTGGGATACAAGAATTTTTCTATTGCATCCAGACGTTTCATCTCCTTATACAATTCATCCCCAGAGATACTCAGCCGCATAGCGGTATTCTCTATACAGAACACCACAAATTCCGTTGCCTTATCACTCCATCCCATATTCTCTTTCTTTTTGTTCTGCTGCAAAAGTACAAATAATAATTGATATTAACAAACTTATTGGTGTATTTCAAGAAGATCAATTGCATAATCAAGGACGACAAGGTCATCGACATAGCCAATACCGGGGAGGTCGTCATGAATCAAGTCCTCCTCATCAAAGAGGTAGGTGAGGGTCCACTGAGCTATTTCCTTCCTCTCTGGATCTGTGTCATTCTTCAGAATGGAATATAATAACGCGGCCTTCTCCTTTAATTCTGGATAAGAGGGATCGTCAATGGGATGATTCATAAACTTCTGATACAAACTATCCAATTCTGTTTCAGGAATACAACACCCCATGATTTGGTCCATAGCTTCGTTGAAAGCCTCTTCAGAAACAGGCTCCTCAATAAGGACCTCATAAGAATCGATATTCTCATCGCCACCATCCTTTTGGATGGATGCACAAAGATTCAGGAATGGACTAATCGGGGCCACCTCATCACCTAAGCATATAAGCCCTTGAATAAAACCTGCCAATGACAGGTTGATAGCCGAACGCATGATGGTGGCAATCTCCCCGTCTGTTAGATCATATTTTCCAGAGCCTAGGCATCGTAACGTCTTTTGAGCCAACACCGACGGGATATCTTCCCCTTGCTCGAGAACCAACAAGAGGATAATTGGAGCTACGTGATAGGCCTTATGGAAGGTTTCTTTATCAAAGATGGCACTTCCCCTGTGTCCCCCTATCAACTTTTGCGCTCTCATCATCGTCAATTCAAAAGTCTTACAGAATTGAGCTGTAGCATGAGCGACCATCCCAAATGGAGTCTTCATCAGCAGCGATTCTCCAAGAAGAGCTACGCCTTCAGCCCTGTAATGACCAAAAACCTGTAACATATTGAGAAGAGCGATATGGGCATCCCGCCCTTCATGACTAAAACGATCTTCTGCTTCATTGATGTCATCCTCGACATCCTCAAAGATTTCACGATTACTCTTGAGGACATATTGGTCTGCCGCATGGAACATCTCATGAATTACCGTACTCTTCAACAGTTGGTTATCACCATTCTCAAGAATGGTTTTAACAGTAATTTCTCGTATGGTAAAGAAGGATGAACCACCGCGACTTAGTTCCACATTGAAGCTTGCTAGTCTGGCTGCGCTCTCCCCTTTCATCTCTTCACGATCACTGATGGCCATGTTAACGTTGATGCTTTCTGGCAAAGGTCTGCCCAAGACATCCAGAAACACTTTGCTTGCAGTCTCTCTAAATTGAGCACGAATAGCCTGCTTCGCATTCTGTCTCTCCTCTCTTGAATAACCGTCCATCATCAAAACGGTATCAAGTCCCTGGTCGTCTCTAACAAATATATTCATCATTCCCAATCTTTACCAGAACTAATAATCTTGTATCAATTCTTGGACCTCCTCGTTAAGATAAGGCCTAACAATCTTATAGGGAATTTATCTATAAGATTTTCCCCACGAAATGCTCCTGTTGCCACATAGACACCATATAGAAGGCCATGGTCAGACAAGCCCATAAAAGGTACATAATAATCTCCGTCATTCTCGTATTGAGGATACTTCTTAACAAGCTTCTTCAAATTTATATCTGATATTACTTCCTCTAAAAGATATCCGTCTGTTTTGCGGAATGTATAGTACTTGTATTCGTGGTTACACGATGCGGCACAGTAATTTTTCTCTTCATAATAGGTAACAAAGGTCTCAGCTTGAGACACGAGTTTCAATGTCTGGGAATTTACTCCAGCTTCCGTCGCACATTTTTCGTAAAGCGGTCTATAGTATTTGACAAAATCTCTAAAGATATTCTTACTATTCCACTTACATAGTAACTCTTCAAAAGGAATGTGTAATTCATCTTCTGTAAAAACACATCCTCCTTCCAAGTCAAACATGCGATACATTTCCTTTGTTACTAACCGCCTAATGGAATCCGTCAGCGCCTTAGGCCCATCGATGGGGAGGTCAACCTCTGCCTCAAACTCACAATCGAGTCCTGATCCAGACTCTGAAGGTTCTTTCGAAAAGATAGCATTATCAGAGTGGGTTTTCACCTTCAACTCCTGAGCTACCGTATAGTCCGGTTTTGTTCCCCCATTTTTACAGCTAATCCCTATAAAAGATATTGCAACAATACCTATTCCTAAAGAATATCTTACAAAACCTTTGATGTGCCTCATCAGTTGGTTTGATTTCTGATCATCAATCATATCTGCTATAGTTAAAATATACCAACTAATATATATTCTCCTCGGATTGGTTTTATTCGACATCAAACTCATCTGTTTCTCCAGACGAAAGCCTTACATAGCAATGCATCAGATGGTCCATTCCACGGCATTGCCCACCATTAGAAGCTCGCTTAGGAAGTATTTTAGGATACTCAATTCCTAATAAATGCTGGGGAATGCTTATCGTTTCCAGATTTCGGCAGTACCACAATGCCCGTTCTTCAACACTTCTCACGCTATCAGGTATATAAAGATTCTTTAGGCTTTCACAGCCAAAAAACAACTCATAGGGGAGGCTCTCTATACCTTCCGGGATATTGATCTTTGACAACCCCTCACAGCCACAAAACGCCGACTCGCCAATCTCCTCAACAGTGTCAGAAATTGTCACTGTGCTAACTTCTCTATTACCGAAGAATGCCATTTCTCCAATCCTTCTGACCCTATATGCCACACCTTCAATCTCCACACTATCAGGAACAACCACGTGTGAACCATTTTTAACCCTAGAGACTTCTACCGAATCATTGTTGATTACTGTGTAGATTATGCCATTCGATGTGTAATTCTCTCCTATCTCCATATTAAAAAGTGAATAATAAAACTATCTATTACTATAACTCTGTCATAAGCTCATACCCATATTGGGATCAAGGCCTACATCATAAACTGTCAAGCAACTTGCAGACACCACTCAACAGGAAAACAACGACGCGAGTGACATTGGTATTATAGCCTAAAGTTTCAAAAAGCACCTCATCAGCACTCAAGGCTTTCAGGCGTAAACCCCAGTTAGTCCACTTCAGAACCGCCATAAAGACGGCTAAGACAGCAATGCCTGTTAATGTCTGGTATTTCTGAGGGGCGGTGATGATGACGTCGCCAAATGTAAACGGTTGATGGATAGCATTCTCCACCACCTTCGTCTACCACAAGAGAGGCTGAGATAATTGGCAATCCTGCTTTAGCCACGAAGAACCATAACATATAGGCAGCAAAAACATAGATACCGGCAGCTGCTATATGAAAAATCCTTGTTGTGTTATAGACTAAAGAACCCCCTTTTGCTAACAGCGAATAGAGAATACCGGTAATCAGCCCATTTATAATGAATTGCCAAATCATTAGCGTAATATTAAGTTATTATGGCTGCAAATATACTCAAAATTTCTATTTCAAACAAATTTATAAGCCTTTTTCTTCAAAATACCTTTTTATTTGCTATCAAATTAGGTATATAACGTTTTTCTACAGACGGCCCTCAGCCTGTATTGTCTGTCGCCACTCCTCGCCCCATTCCATCAGTCCCTCCCACAACAAATCGCCTAGGTTAGCCGTATAGTCGTCAAGCATACACAAATGAAAATATAACCGCCACTTCTTACGCTTCTGACATAACTATTATTAAGGAACTTACAAAGCTCTGTATCTGATACTCAACTGACACCTAAACTGACACCTAAATATCTGAATCAAAGTAAAACAAGTTGTTTTTACTTTGTAAGAGAAAGTCTTTTCGGGAAATAAAGATAGTCTTTTTCACACCTTTCACACCAAAACAAATTGTTTTGTTTCAATAGAGACTATTTCCTTATCTAACAAAGCAGGTGTCAGTTTGGTATCAGATATCTATTTGGATATTTATTTGTATTTCAAGCACTGATGTCAGAAGTGCTAGAAGTGTCAGTTGTCCTCAAATAAGTAATAGCAGCAACCCCCAACACCTCATCTTTTCTATCGTTTAATAACGACATAAACAAGGCTTTCCGCATAAAATTTGCTTTATTTGAGATCTTTGCGTATCTTTGTAAAAAAATCATCGGATATGAAAGATATCGCATTTGTATTATCGAGTGGCGGCGCCAGAGGACTGGCTCACATCATCTCGATAGCCGGTTGCTCGATGGGCGCACTCATCGGTGACGTATATGCTGCAGGGAAATTGGAGGCATTCCGTAAGTGGATGAAGACCATCGACAGGAAGAAGATGCTCGAACTGACCGATTCTCTCTTTCTCTGAACCACTTCGTGAAGGGCAAGCGCATCATCGAGACCATCATGGAGTTCGTGCCGGATGTGGCCATCGAGGACCTACCAATACCCTATAGTGCTGTGGCTACCGACTTGAAAGAAGGTCGTGAGGTGGTCTTCAGCAAGGGCAGTCTCTTTGAGGCTATCCGTGCCAGCATCTCCCTACCTTCGTTCAACGAACCAGTGTAGCGCGACGGGATGATTCTGATTGGCGGTGGCGTGATTAACCCGATTCCGCTGAATCGTGTCAGCTGGAAAACGGGTGACATCCTGGTTGGTGCCGACGTGAGCGGGCATGACTACAAATCGCAATTGGAAGAGATACAAGGGCTCACCGAGTGGCAAAAGGAAGACAAGTCGCTAAAGGCGAAGATCCTTGACAAGCAGCTCCCTGACAACCTCGAATTCAACTATTATACGGTGCTGTCGCGTACCAGTTCGCTGATGATCCGCCAAAACTCCATCCTGATGACCAAGCTGATGAATCCCGATATGCTCATTGACATCCAGATGAGCCGCTACGGAAGCTTCGACTACGACAAATCTGAAAAGATCATCGCCATCGGCCGCCAGAAGACCGCTGCCGCCATCACCAAATTCGAACAGAACACCAAATCGCAGGAGTATTATCTAATATATCAACACGACGAAAGAGTTTCCAATTCCGATTGCTCCCCCACGCCCATGCTATCACAGGGAAGCCCCACCCCATAAAGATTGGATAAAGAAGTCCGATGAGGCGAAACTAATAGATTTTGCCATTTTTATTTGGAAAATAGGAATATAATGACTAAATTTGCACCGATATTATACCAATAATTATAAATATGAATAAGAAGGGATCTCTATTTTTCTTTTTGACTTATGGGGTCATCAGTCTCATCGGCTGCCAGAATTCTGATTCTTTGAATGTAGGGATTCCTATGGAGGAGGTTTATTCGGCCATTCAGGAATTTGACAGACAAGCAGAATGTAATCCTGGATGGAAACTTGAGAGTGACGACCACAAGTTAACTATTTATACAACAGTCGATTCTATAGAAGGATATTCGTCATTGTGTGCCGTGTTGTACCATGACGGTAATCAAACAAAGGCGGTATCGGAATCTCTATGGAGAAAGAAGTACAACCTAAAACTTGACGATTACTGTCCACTATTCAGTAATAGCCATTCAAAATTGTACACTATCCAGAATAAAATCAAGCCAGAAGCCCCCTTATATGTTCTTGTTACCGAAGAATTGCTTGTGGACCATTATGGAGAAAACGATGGAATGTGTATTTATGCCCATGCATACAGAATTAAGGACGGACAATTACAACAGGAAAACGCTTTCTCCAACGAAGGGAAATTTGACTACATGACTCATCCCGACACCATGGAATGGGTAGAATGGGTTCACGACATTGAAAGTATATGGCCATCAACTTACGATAAGAAGACACGGACACTGAGTCTTGCCAGTCTTGAGAATAAACTTTGGGGAGGCCACTCTTCCTTGCTTCATAAACTATGGGTGTACGACGACAAGATAGGTTTCAAGTATGATAAGGAGACCTATGAGGCTACAGATAATGGTGATTACGAAATAGTTGCCATGTCAGAGAGGTTTCCAAAACACAAAATAAAAATATCATTAGATGGTGACATGGAGACATACCAGTATCTTTCTTGGCCTTCAAAGTCTAAATGGAATGGCAAGCCTTCTGTGGTAGTTGGCAATGGTCATAAAAATCCTTTAGACGGAACTTATCATTTTAAGTCAAAAGACAATTACGAATACGTCGTGTTTGAGAATCCATCGCCAGAAGGATCTGGCCCAGCCATTGTTGTAGTAGAAGTTCGTAAAGGCGGTAAGATTTTTTATAGAGAGGAGATAGAATACTGATGTTATTGAGATTCCTGCTGTCACTACTCAACCCATACAATCATGGGCGATTACCTCGGAAAAAGGATTTCTGGCTCCGAAGCAGGATTTCGGTTTTTTCTTTTAGTGTCAGGAGGTTGCAGCGTCTGTATCGTCAATACGCATATTATGATGGCATTAATTTGGGAACTGTAAGGATTGTCCACTATTGTCGAGATGAAGTCTTCGAGAATTGGCTTAAAGCCATTGGGCAGGACATTAGGCCACACATGGTCAAAAATAGCAGTTTGCCAGAGACAGATAAGTCACAGTCGAATTATAGGCCATTTTACAAATTCTTCAAGTTTAAAAGACAATTGGCAGTCTATCAGGCAGGGAAAGAGTTACTGATTGACAGAACCTCACAATTGACCATCAGCAACGAGATAAATGGAACGTTTAACATCTCTGATGATACAGACATCCTCATGAGAAGCGGATTTAAAGTTGCGAACCGTATACAGGATGAAGCGCCCCTAAAAGAAATGGCTAAGGAACATATTCCTCCCAAGCCTGTTGTAGAGGAATCTCAAAAACAGAGGGGAAAGGTGTCACTCGGGAAGCCTACAGTCAACACGACTCCCCCATTTGCCGAACTCCCGCAAGAAGATACCTGCAAAAAGATGAGAGGCGTTGAAGTAGATGAATCATTTTAATATTAATATACAATGAGTTATATATCTGAGAAGATTAAGGAGTTTTTCCCCGATTTAGCTATAATGAAAAATAGTGCCAATAATAGTTTGTTTGCTGGCAGAAACCTTCCGTCATTTGTAAAAGACTACATCATCAGGCGCTTTTCCTACGAAGACGGTCTAGTAGACCGGGCAAAAGTGTCTGACTATCTGGAGAACAAGATGCCGGACAATATAGTTACCATTAAGAATCGGCTGTTAGCTGGCGAACAGGTCAACGTCACTGTTCGCTTTGTCATCAAGAGTGATCTAGCCTCGGGGCGTACCACCTTCTCTATTCCAGATGCCCAGATTTCATCAAACGCCTATATCGCATCCACTTTGATGGAGGAGTATAAAGACGAGTTGGTTGATGGTGAGAGGTGGGGTAACATCACATTGAACTATGTAGAGCCACAGGGCCGACGTAGTGGTTATATTGAGATGGTAGCCTATAAATCTTTCGATCCATATAAAATTGACTATTCATATTTCATGTCAGCACGACAGAATTTCAAACATCTCCGACAGCGCATCAAGGTCATCCTCCGTGTCCTTGGCCGAGATATACATCAACGTGTCCCCCTCCTTATACATCTCCTTGATAAAGAGATACCCGGGAATGGGATTATCCTCTGTAATAATGTTCACTAATGTCTTTGCCATACAAAATCACTTGCTTATCCGGTAATATATATTCTGCCTTTCCCGCCGACGTCCGTTCTGGCACCTGACTATTATCGACTTCAACTTTACACAATCATGGAGTGTACATAAGTCATCATCCAAAAAGACATCTTCCAGATGCTCAGGAATACTGAGGCTAACGAGGTCTCTACAATCCCAGAAAGCCCGATAGCCAATCTCCCTGACGGCATCTGGCACGATCAAAGACTCCATACCTGTGCAACCCAAAAATGCTCTCTCGCCTATCGCGGTAACACCTTCCGGTATAAAAGACGCCCTGCATCCAGCAACCAACATATTAGTCTGGGTCTCAATAACAGCATTGCACCCCTCTCGCGAGTCATATCTTTTATTACCTTCTTCCACTACCAGCGACTTCAGATTATCACACCCGGCAAATACAGCCCCATCAACAAATGACACCTCACCAGGAATCACTAATGATTCCAGATTCTTGCAGTCTGAGAAGACTCCCAAGCGCAACTCTCTAAGATGAGAAGGAAGAGCAAGTGACGACAAACTGCTGCAACGATAAAAAGCCCACTCGTCAATAATCTCTACGCTATCTGAAATTACCAGTTCCTGAAGACTGTAACAATTAGAAAAAGCCCTGTTGCCAATCTTTACTAAGCGGGAAGATAGTTTAACGGATGAAAGATTCTCGCAAAAGGCGAAAGCACTACGCTCTATACTCGTAACACTATCAGGAACCTCTACTGCTAACAATTCTTTGCGTTCATAAAAAGCCAACTGAGCAATTTGGGTAACAGGATAACCAGATATCTCATATGGTATGGCGAGATGTCCGTTTTTTAGTACAGCATCCACCCCAGAAACTCCCAATGAAGCCACTTTGAACTTCATTCCCTCATCGACTACCTCCATGTCGGACAACTTTGATTCCAATTCGACAGACATATTCATTATTGACTTAATGATTATCCGCTATATTCCCCAAACTCTCTTTGTTTGAGTTTTAATGCAGATTTCTAAGTGCAAATATACAAATTAAATATGATAATACATTCATCTAAGTTGTTATTTTAAGAATAATTAGGTTATAAATTATGCAAAATTCTATTTTGGGGAGTATTGCAAATCATTTTGACTTATCTTAAATGACTCTTGCATTCATTTCTGTATTTGGTGTTTGCTTTACCAGAGTGCAAAGATACAAATTTATCACCTATTATCAAAGAAAGATGCTCAAAATTTGGTTATTACCAATTAATTTACTACTTTTGTAGCGTCGAATAAGAATTACACCTTCCATAATTACTACTGATGTTAAGAATCATGCTGGCCCATCTGAATCCTTTTGGAAAAGGACGATTGCCTCGGAGAAAAGATTTTTGGCTCCGAACCAGGATTCCCGTCTTTTCCTTCTGGGTCAGGAGGCTACAGCATCTGTATCGTCGGTATGCCTATTACGACAGCATCAACCTGGGTACTGTGAGGATTACCCACAGTTGCCGTGACGAAATTTTCGAAGGCTGGCTCAAAGCCTTGGGGCAAGATGTCAGGCCTCACATGACCACCGATGGAATATGGGAGAAGGAGGAAGGATCGAAGCCTGGTTTCAGGCCCTTTTACAGATTCTTTGAATTTAAAAGGCAACTGCTTGTCAATTATAGGGGCAAAGAACTGCTTATTGACAGATCCTCACAATTGACTGTGGACAATGAGATAAACGGGCTGTTCAGCATTTCAGACAATACCGACATACTCCTCAGGACAAGTTTTAGAAGTTCCATTCGCCAACAAAGCGAAGCTACGACAAAAAAGGCTGTCGAAGTTGACGATACCCCACAAACTGACATAAATAAAAATCCCAAACGCAGAGAAAAGGTCTCGCTTGGAAAACCGGCAATTAACATTGTGCCACCTGCAACCGCGCCACCATCAAAAGGCACCACCAGTAAGAAGATGAGAGGCGTTGAAGTTGACGAATCATTTTAATTCAAATATACAATGAGTTACATTTCAGAGAAAATCAGGGAATTCTTTCCAGATTTGGCCATTATGAAAAATAGTACGAACAGCAGTCTGTTTGCAGGCCGCAACCTGCCCTCATTCGTAAAGGACTATATCATCAGGCGCTTTTCTGATGAAGAGGGACAGATCGACCGGGAGAAAGTTACAGAGTATCTCAATAACAAAATGCCTGACAATATTGCCACAATCAAAAATCGCTTGCTGGCTGGTGATCAAGTGAACATTACCGTTCGTTTTGTTATTAAGAGTGATCTGGCATCCGGGCGCACTACGTTCTCAATCCCCGATGCCCAGATATCATCAAATGCCTACGTCTCATCCGCTTTGATGGAGGAGTTTAAGGATGAATTAGTCGATGGCGAGAGATGGGGTAACATCACACTGAACTACGTAGATCCACAAGGTCGGCGCAGTGGCTATATAGAGATGGTGTCCTACAAATCTTTCGAACCATATAAAATTGACTACTCCTATTTCCTTTCAGCCAGACAGAATTTCAGTATCGACGAATGGATTGATGTCCTTATTGCCACCATGGAATATGACCCTGATGCCTTTGACACCATTGAGCAGAAGAAAGAATTTATTACCCGTCTGCTGATTCTTGTAGAACCGCGACTTAATATGATTGAACTAGGACCAAAGGGCACTGGTAAGTCGTATGTTTACAATAATATTAGTAAGCATGTCTGGTTGTTAAGCGGTGGTAAGACTTCAAGAGCCAAGATGTTCTATAACAAGGCCACCAAACAGTTTGGTTTGGTAAAGAATCACGATGCTGTGGTCATTGATGAGATTTCCACCTTCGGGTTCTCCGACCCTGATGAGATGCAGTCCATCCTGAAAGGTTATCTTGAAGCAGGTAAGGCTTCTGTCGACAATGTACTCTTCATGTCAGACTGCGGTATCGGCCTTACAGGCAATATCAAGTTGACTTCTGAGATGCGCCCCTCTGACGGTAAATATTTCCAGAAACTTCCGGATATGTTCCAGGAATCAGCCACGATGGACCGTTTCCATTCTTTCATTGAGGGGTGGAAGTTGCCACGGCTCGAAGCAGGAAGCATCATGGAAGGTTGGACTTTGAACGCAGAGTATTTCTCTGGCGTACTTCACTATCTGCGCACAGAAACTGAATATGAATTGCTTTTCGACGAACTGGTTGAGTACGATGATTCTTGCGATCTTCGTGACCTAAAGGCAGTCAAGAAAGTAGCAACAGCCTACGCAAAACTGCTGTTTCCTCAAGTAAAATCCTTGGCAGACCTAACTCCAGAAGACGTGGACGCATACCGTTTGCTCTATAAGGAATATTGTCTTACCCCTGCTATATACCGCCGCGGGATTATCCGAGAACAATGCCATCTGATTGACAAGGAGTTCAGCAAGGATATGCCGGAGTTCAGGTTAAAGAATTCGACCTCTGTTGCAATTACCAATGAATAAAAGAAAGAATTAATAATTATGGATAGGAAGAATTCATTAATATTTATATTGGCATTACCGTTTCTCATTGGGTGTGTTGGCAATGGTAAGAATGATAAGGAGGATAGTTCGCCTAACAAAAATAAGTGGGGAACACTAATCACGAAAATTGACACTATTTCATACTATTTTCGTGAACACTCCGGGACTGGTGTGAGCCACATACTTTTAGTTGAGAATGACAGGGATGTTGTCGATAGTACTCAGATCAACTGGAGTCTAGGATATATTGAACCGAAAATTGAACTTATCGGGACTGATTCAATACTCATCAAGAAAGGCGTAGACGGTACCAGAGTGTCTTTACGTTCACTGCCAACGAATGGTGGCATTGATGGGTATGTATATCATGATATAGACGTTAATGGTTCTCCGCTTCCAACAGAGATAATGGAATGTTCCACTTTCTACTTCCCCGGATACCTTGAAAACAGACTTGACAGCAAGCTCAGTGCTACAGTCTACAGGCATCCGGCAGTAAGCCAGCAGCAACTGGCATCTGCTGTTTACAAGAAAATCAGAACTTTCAGTTATGATCGCGAAGATATATCTTCACATCCGTCGGACATATATACTGCCGTACATGATGCGGCATGCTCTTTCTTCAGACAACAGGATGAAGAAAACAACTACATCTCGACAAATGACTTTTTTTTTATTCCAGTTTGGATAAGCGAAAAGGCCAAGGCTTTCACGAATCTGAGTTATCATTGCTGGCGTGGAGAGGGGATGATGATTGTTGTCTATCTGTCATACGATACTTATCTTAACGGCTCTGACCAGCCTTTAGGTTTCTCTGACATCTTCCAGGATAATAGTGAAAGTCAAATTGCCAAAATGCTGGGTATCGAAGAGAATCAAATTTTTGTATGTAATGAAGGCGACATCCCAATGCCTGTATTCTATGGCCTAACCCGTAACGGTGTGGCAGTCTGCTTCAACAATGATGGCATGGGACCAGAATACAAACTCTTAGAGTATAAAGGTATTAAGGAATATTTGCAACCAAATATAATTGAACTACTAAAATAATAGCACTAAAACTGACATGAAGAATAATTATTATTTACAGTTTGCAGTCCTATTACTGCAGATATGCCTTCTGAGCTGCAAAAACTCACAGTCTTCAACCCAAGCGGAAAAAGTTAATGAGTCAGCAACTGACTCAATAGACGACTGTTACGAACGTACTCGTATCGGAGATTATGTTTACGAGGTAGACACATGTTCCATTTCGTTATCTTCTGTTATATTGCGCGATACTCTTGGACGTGTCGTCGCAGAAACTGTGGCTGACGGACATGGAGAGTCATACATTTCTTTCTTTTATGACAATCTAGGTATGGTTTCTGATATTTGTTTGGGGGAAGGCTATAGTTCAGAAAATTATGATGCAGGACAGGAAGTGAAATTCTTGACTGACAGTTGCAAAAATGATAAAGATGCTGTCGTTTTTACGTTTGAGAGAGATAGTAACGGGAAGATTGTCCAAGTACGCTCTCCAAAGAGTAATGATATAATTGTCAGCTCCCCCGGTGGTGAGATAACCTACACTATTATAAGACATCCAGGATGGGTATCTAACATCTCAGAACTATACGAAGGAGGTTACCATAACATTGAGTTTTTAGTAAAAAGCCCCATAGACAATCATGGTAATTGGGAGGAGACAAATTATCTGGGCTATCATAAAACCCAATATAGAAAATACGAGAACAATAAACCGGCAAAGGCTGAGGCAATCTCGCTTGTCAGTAAAAGGGTATTGGAAAAGATTCAATGTTCATTGTCAGGAGACACATTGATCATGTCATCGGAAAACTTCAAGGACACTCTATATGAAAATAGAGTATTTGTCGGCAATCAACTTCTTGGTTATAGTAAAAAGAGCCGTTGGGGAACCATACTTGAGAAGAAAAACTATGAAGTAACATCCTCAGGAGAGGTAGTATGCCATTGCGAAATATATGATTTTAGTACAAAAACTCTGAAATCAGAATCACCTTATAAGGTTAAACAAGAAGAGACAGACCTTACAGACTGTTTTAAAAACATTTTCAAAGACCTGTAAATCCATATCTGCACCATGGCAAGGGCAATATATAAGAATCGAAGAAACACTCCAGCAAACACTCTTCTTAATCGCTATATTGACAAGAAAAGTGGAAGAGTATGTGAGGCTAGAAGCGAATTAAAATATCGTTTCGACTATCTGGATTGGTCTGTACAAAAAAGGATATTGGTAGCTTTTCTAGCTTCTGGTAAGACTGACAGGAAATGGGCATATGAGAAACTTCTCAAATTCTGGGATGATAGTTTTACCTCTGTTGTTGAG
>Ga0247608_10003174_pt1 | contig 19496 bp, 17 predicted proteins | sample 176DNAGHGlowgp2_FD_193490 | JGI IMG/M metagenome (GOLD analysis project Ga0247608, IMG submission 193490) | Sheep rumen microbial communities from Palmerston North, Manawatu-Wanganui, New Zealand - 1766 DNA GHGlow gp2 | ecosystem: Host-associated > Mammals > Digestive system > Stomach > Rumen ...
TTCCACTAACTCATCATGATTTCCTTCTTCAACAATCTTACCATTGCTTAAAACTATAATCTTATCAACATTAACAATAGTTGCCAATCTATGTGCTATAAAGATTGATGTTTTCTCTTTAGACAATTTGTCCACAGATTCTTGAATTAATTGTTCAGTAGTTGTATCAATATTAGCCGTTGCCTCATCTAAAATAAATACAGATGGATTTAAAGCAAAAATTCTAGCAAATGCTAATAATTGCTTTTCTCCTGCCGAAAATGAATTTCCACGTTCTCTTGCAATTTCTTCTAATCCATTTTCTTGATTTTCTATAAACTCATTTGCAGATGCCAGCTTAATAGCTTCTTCAATTTTTTCATCAGAAATATCATTAAACAATTTAATATTATCTTTAATTGATTTTGCATAAATAAATGGATCTTGTAAAATTGTACCAATATTTCTTCTTAAATCTGCAAGATTTATATCATTTATATTAATACCATCAATTAAAATCTCTCCTTTTTGAATAGTATAAAATTTATTAATCAAATTAGTAATTGTAGTCTTTCCAGAGCCAGTTTTTCCAACCAATGCAACACTTTGGCCTGGTTCAATTGTGAAGCTCACATCCTTCAAAATCCAGTTTTCATCTTCATATGCAAACCACACATTTTTAAACTCAATTTTACCTTTAATCTTATCAACTCTCTTGCCAGAATCAAAATCTTCTTGCAATTCTTCTTTATCTAAAATCTCATATACTTTATCAATAGATGTAACCGCTTCTTCAACAATCTCAACATTTTCAATAATTCTATTAATTGGATCAAATAAATTTCTCAAATATGTAATAAACATATAAATTACACCAACTTCTAAATTTTCACCAATAAGTTTATTAATCACAGCCCAAATAACAATTGCAATTCCTAAGTTTTCTATTAAAACCATTATTGCAGGTAATAAACCTTGCAAAAGTCCCATAGGCTTAATTGTATTTCGAAATTCGTTTGTAATATCTTCGCACTCTTTTTGTTTTTCTTTCTGTCTATTAAATATTTTTATTACCTTTAACCCATATATAGACTCAGAGAAAAATATATTCATTTTTGTTCGAACAATCTTTACTGCTGCATACGTCTTATTTAATAATTTTGTAATTATCAAAGATGATATAATAATAAGTGGAATAATTATCAAACTAACTGCTGCTAACTTGTAACTAATATAAACCATTACTCCTAATAGTCCCACTATTATAAAAACATCTTTAACAATAGTAGTAACTACATCACTAAATAATGCATATACATCTTCAATATCACTAATAATTCTTACAAAAAGCGTACCTGAAGGCGTTTTATCATGAAACTTGATATTTGCCTTTTCCATATATGTATACATTCTATTTCGTAAATCATAAACAACACTCTCACCAATTATACCTGTTCTTGTACCATTAAAATACTCGAGAAAATTTTCTAATAATACTAATCCAATATATATGTATGCAATAATAGAAACTGTTAACCACTCTTGTGCTTCAACTCCATTTTTCAGAAAGTCATCAATTAAAACTCTAATTAAATAAGGTTTTACAAGAGCAAGAATATCTATTAATAATGCAAGAATAGTAACAAATACAACTGTTTTTCTATATGGTTTAATCATGCCTGTAATTCTTTTTAATGTCTTATTTTTCACTATTTCAACCTCCTAACTATTTTTATTTTCAATGTACATTTACTTTAAAAATTCTGGGCTACTTCTTTCAGCTTGATTTTTATAAAACTCATAATATTTCTCTTTATTAGCAAGTAAATCTCTGTGAATTCCTCTTTCAACTATTTCTCCATGTTCTAAAACCACAATTTCATCACAATGTTTTATATCTGAAATTCTATTTGAAATAATAATACAAGTTTTGTTATCTGTAAGATTCTTAATATTATGTAGTAAGCTTTCTTCTGTTTTATTATCAAGTGCTGAAAAAGTATCATCAAAAATAACAATATTACTTTGATTTAAGAAAGCTCTTGATATTGTAACTCTCTGCTTTTGACCACCAGATAAATCTATTCCCTTTTCGCCTATTATAGTATTTATTCCATCTGGCATTTTTTCAATTTCACTGTAAATCATTGATGATTTCGTACTTTCAATAATATCATCTTCATCATATATATCTCTAAACAAATTTATATTATCTTTCAAAGTAGATGAAAACAAGAAATTATCCTGAGTTATATAACAAATATTATGTCTTATAGTATCTGTTTTAATTTGATTTATGTCTTTTCCATCAATAAATATTTTTCCATCTGGTATTTTGTATAACTTAAGCAATAAATTCATTAAAGTTGTTTTACCACTTCCAATTACACCAATAATACCAAGTGATTTTCCTTGCTTAATTTCAATATTAATATCTTTTAAAACATTTTCATTTCCATCTGGATATTTATATGATAAATTTTTAATTACAATATCACCTTTCAAATCTTCCGGTTTATAATTATAAATTTCAATTTTCTCTTCTTTCAAATTTAAGAAATCATCTAATCTCTTATATGCAACCTGAAATCTTTTTAGATGTTTTACCATCCATGGAATCCATCTAATTGGATCCTGTAAAACCAGCATATATCCATTAAATGCGACAAAATCTCCAACTGAAATGTCGCCATTTAAAACCATTTTACTACCAAATAAAATTGATAGCCCCATCCCTATGCCTATTCCTAAGTTCATAAAAATACTGATCAATGTTTCAATTTTTATTACCTCAACATTAGTATTTTTTAAACTAGTATTTTTCTTTATAAATTCTTCAATTTGTCTTTTTTCTCCAACATATGCTTTTGTAGTTCTAATACTATCTGTACTTTCTTGGACATATTCAGATAAATTTGTGAATTTTTTTCTTGACTCATTGTAGTGTTTTTCAATTTTCTTTACCATCATTAGTATTAAAACAATGCTAATTGTTATTGGCAAAAGTACTATTAATGTTAGTTTTGTATTGGTTGCTTGAACCATTGTAAACGCTACAATCAAGAAGTTTAAAACAAATCTTACAATTAAAGTAATAACATTTGATATAAATTTTCTTACCTGATTTATATCCTTAACAAAGTAAGACATTATATCTCCGTTTTTCATTTTTTCTAATGTAGATACATCCGTTTTTAGCATTTTTTCATATATTGTATCTCTTATTGTTTTAGTATTATTTCTTCCAATTTTAGCATCAATCATTTTCCAAGTGACCCTTACAGTTATTAATACTAAACACATCAATAGTAATAAAAGTACTGTATGAATAATTTGTTCTTTATTCGTATCTAAATTATAAAGTAAATCAACTATTTGTCCCAGTAATTTTGATGGAACTGTTAGTAGATATACATTTATTGCTATAAAAATTATTTCTATTAGCAATAAAAGAGTATTTTTTTTGTATAAATTTAAAAGTGTCTTTTTCAATATTTTCCCTCCTTTAATTATGTATATTTTATTTACTGTTTACTTTAACTTTTTTAATAATCTACCTCCTTATTATTTTTTTATAATTTCGTTATTAAACATTTCTTTTATTATCATTTATAAAATTGGGTTAGATTTTATAGATGTAAAACATAAAGACGCAAAAACACCAAATATGTTAATCCATATTTGGTTGCTATCTGATTAAAGATGTTTCTTAATACATTGCATAACTCTTGAAAAATAGCATTTACATTAATGTTTAATATACAAAATCATATAAATTCTACTAATAGAGTTTGGCTTCTGTGTTCGGAATGAGAACAGGTATCTCTCTACAATGATTCGAATTATATCAAATTTTGTAAATAAATGTCAATAAAAATTACATAAAAAATTAACTTTTATTGCTGAGTGCTTGACTTTATTAAAAAAAAGTAGTATAATATAGTTCTACTAAAAATTAATAAACACTCATGAAAGGAGGCATTTTCTATGTTAAACAAGAAAATGTCATACGCCCACAACCCCAAGACCCTCGTAAAGTTTAAAAAAGAAAACGAAAAACTTATACGTTCAAAGGTTGAACTTTCAGACAGATATGAGCAAGGTGGTCTTGTTTATGCAACTATTGCTTGTGCTAAATCAAAAGTAGATTTAGCTAAGATTGAGCATTTGCTTGTTGGCAATGTTGCCGGGGTATAATTCCTTAATCCCTTCTGTTTTTCAGAAGGGATTTTTCTATATTATTCCGTAAAAAGTCAAACAAAAAAGATGCTTAAGAAATTAAGCATCTTCATTTATTATTCAGCTACTTCGTCAGTATCAACAGCTGCTGCTGTTTCTTCTGGTTCTGGAGCATTTTCATAAGCTTCAAATATAGCTTTTTCTATTTTTTCTCTTGTCTCTGGATTGATTGGGTGAGCTATATCTTTATGTTCACCATTTAATCTCTTTTTGCTAGGCATAGCAATAAATAATCCTTTTTGACTTTCGATAACTTTGATTTCATGAACTACGAATTCATTATCAAATGTAACTGAAGCAACTGCTTTCATTCTGCTTCCTGAATTTACTTTCTTTAAACGCACATCTGTAATTTGCATTCTAGAGCACCGCCTTCCAATGTTTTTTATGTTTTTTTCATATGTATAGTATATTATATTACACATACTACTATATTATTCATCAAAAATAAATTTTTTCCTTCTTTTTTTTACAAAATTTTAAAAAAATGTGAGGTTTTACTTTTTTGAATAAAACTATTGAAAAATGTGCATTATTTATATATAATGTAACAAGGTATATTTTTTTAGAATATATTTACAATAAAAGGAGAGTGTTTAACTTGGCTAATTTAGAGGAATTAGAGAAATATAAAAAAATACATATGATTGGTATTGGTGGAGTAAGCATGAGTGGAATAGCTGAAATACTTAAAAACTGGGGATTTAGTGTTACTGGTTCAGATGCATCACAATCAGAATATACAGACGATTTAATCTCTCATGGAATACCTGTAAAAATAGGACATGACATGGAAAATGTTGCACATGCTGATTTAGTTGTTTATACGGCAGCCATAAGTCAAGAAGATCCAGAGCTTGTAAAAGCAAGACAACTATATATTCCAACCATTGAAAGAGGAGATTTTCTTGGATTACTTACAAAAGTATTCAATGATACAATATGTGTTTCAGGTACACACGGAAAAACTACAACTACATCAATGATAGCAAGTTGTTTCTTAGAAGGAAAGCTTGATCCAACTATTCAAGTAGGAGCTTTTTTTAATCAAATTAATGCAAATTACAGAGTTGGAAATAGTGAATATTTCATAATTGAAGCTTGTGAATATGTAGAAAGTTTCTTAAAATTCTATCCTAAAACAGAAATAATTTTGAATATAGATAATGATCATTTAGACTATTTTAAAGATATGGAACATGTAGTCTTAGCATTCAAAAAATACGTTAAATTATTACCTGCAAATGGTCTATTAGTTATAAATAGTGATGACCCAAATTGTTCAACTCTAGCAAAATGTACTGAAGCTAAAACAATTACATTTGCATTAAATAATCAAAACGCTAATTTCATTGCTCGCAACATTACTTTTAATAAAAATGGATTCCCTACTTTTGATGTATACTACAACAATACATTTTACAAAACAATCTCACTTTCAGTTACAGGAATGCATAATGTTTTAAATGCGCTTGCATGTATTGGTGTATGTCATATGTATGGTTTAAATAAAGAACAAATAAAAAATGGATTAGCAAAATTTACAGGGGCACACAGAAGATTTGAATATGTTGGTGAATTTGGAAATCACGTAAGTGTTTTTGATGATTACGGACATCACCCAACAGAAATCAAAGCAACTGCTATGGCAATGAAAAATAAATCTTATAATAAGTCATGGGTAATTTTCCAACCTCACACATATAGCAGAACTAAAAATTTATTATCAGATTTTGCAAAAGCATTAACACTATTTGATAATATCATTGTAACAGATATATATGCTGCACGTGAGAAAAACACTTTTGATATAAGTTCAAAAGATTTAGTTGATGAAATACAAAAACTTGGAAGAAAAGCTTACTATATGCCCGACTTTAATGACATAGCTTCATTTGTTAAATCACATGCCTTAAATAACGATATTGTAATTACATTAGGTGCTGGAACTGTAACAAATATAAAAGATTTATTAGTTGAACCTAAAGAAGATTAAATATATTTTTATAAAAATAAAAAGGAAATCATTTAATTATTTGATTTCCTTTTTTAGTTTGTAAATTATTTTACTAGTTAAAATTTTTATTTTATATCTTCTTTAGATAATGCTGGATATTTAAAATCAAAACCATTTTTAGTAATCTGCCCTACCGTTGTATGGTCTTTATTCATTGTATCACTACCACGTAAAAAATACTTATATCTTATGGTATCATCTATTCTACCGTTTCCAATTATAATTGGATCATCCCATGTAGTATCAATTGCGTACCAATTATTCTTTATATACACATAATTCCAAGCATGTCGTTCACTTTTTCCATCATCATCCACTGCTATTCCTGAAACCAAAACACATGGAATATCTAGTTCATCCATTAAATATTTAAATGTTCTAGCATATCCCTCGCAAATTACTGATTTATTAACCAAACATCCATATATATTGGATGTATTTTTACTACCTACAGTGTCATACTTTACATTGTCAATTATCCAATTATGAACATATTTCATTTTTTCATAATTATTTCCAGACGCATTTTTTAAAATATCAGCCTTTACGCTTTTTATTTCAGCTATAGCTTTTTCAATTTGCTCCTTATCTTTAAATGAATCTATATAATAATTTGAATTATCGCCTTTTCCAATATAGAACTCATAACTTGTGTTTGAACCTTTTGTTGTCATTTTTGTAACTAGGCAAACTTTACTACTATCTATATAAAAATATTCTGATTTATCTGTAATAAATGCATCCCAAGCATTCTGAAACTCTTTTGCAATAAACTCTTTTCCATCAGGATTTGCTTTTGCATCATCATTCAAGCTTGGTGGCAATGGAATGTTGTCTTCACCATTTTTTAATCTTTCAATATTATTTTCAATTGATACATATATTTTCTTTGCTGTATCGCCTAATTGTTGATAATAATAGTAATTTTGAGCTTCTGTTAAAGATTCTTCATCTGGAAATTCTAAATTGTCTTGAACAACTTGCTTTCCAGCAAAAGTTTCATACACCTCTTCTGCAGCTAACTGAATCTTATCTGTTGCATACACAAGTGATTCTTTTAATTTTGTTGGATTCATACTATATAATACTATAAAAGTAATTATTATTGCTATTAATAATATTACAGTTACTTCTAAAAAATGTAAAAAACCATTTTTTCCTTTTTTATTCATTTCACTCATCTCCATAATAATATTTTATCATTTTAGAGTGAATGTGTCTATAATTTTTAATCAACTTCTCTCATTTGCTTTATCATCATGTCCGCAAAAACTCCATACCCTTGAGTTGGATCATTTACTAGAACATGAGTTACAGCTCCGTACAAATCGTCCATCTTGAATTATTGGAGAACCACTCATGCCCTGAATTATTCCTCCGAGTTTTTTCAAGCAATCGTTTATCTGTGACCTTTATTAACATACTCTTGTTATCATAATTATTGCTGATGTATACTCTTTCAATCTCAATTTCATACTGTTCCTTTTTTCCATTTTCTAATTCACAAATTATATACGCTTTTCCCTCTTTTATTTCACTTCTTAAGGCCACTTCCATTTCCTCACCAGTGGTCATATTTAAATTTTCCTTATTTGTTATATTTCCACAAATTCCAAAAATACCATTTTTAGAAATTTCTCCTAATTTTAATCCGAGATTCTATTGTTCCTCTAATTTCACCAGGGCTACCTTTTTCTCCTTTTTTTATTGCAACAATTGTACTTGTAGTAAGCTCACCGTTAGAAATTTCTACTATATCACCTGTGTCTATATCTGTAATTCCATGTCCTAATGCTGCAAACATCCCTGTTGAAGGCTCATAAAAAGTTGCAGTTCCAACACCTGCAGCTGCATCTCTAACCCATAAACCTAGTTTATATTCATTTTCTGAAGTTTTTGTAGGTTTTATATTGGTCTTGAGTTCATTATCATTTCTAACATAAGTAATTTCGATTTCTTTTCCATTACATTTATTAATACTGTTTATCAAATCGTTTGTATTTTTTATTGCTATATTATTAACTTGAATTATCCTGTCTCCTTCTTCAATTCCAGTATTTTCATACGGTCTATAATTTATATTATCTACTCCTTTTATTTCAGACATTCCAACAACTAAAACACCTTCTGTATACAATTTCATGCCTATTGTATTTCCTAACGGAATAACCTTTGTTCTCGGAATAACACTTACATCAATCTCTTTTAAAGGAATAGTTCCAAATAAATCTAAGCTTAAATTTACAGTTCCAACATTATCAGAAACCTTCTCGGATAAATTAGTTGCTGTTTGCATTGCATTATATTGCCCATAACTATCATTTTTGGCATTAATTTTCAAACCATACATGGTTTTTAATTTTATCTCTTCCCCCTGAAAAACCACAATATTGTCTGGCAATAAAGTTATATTACATACATAAATATATAAAATCAAAAAAAATAAAATTAATAAAATTGATTTAACCTTTTTTCTCATAAAATCACCTAAAAATAGATTACCCAATTTTATTAATTTTTACACATTTTTTGAGACATTTTACCTTCTCATCATATATCTTCTAGTAAAAAATTGATTTGAAGCATTTCTATTACATCCACATCCACTATTTCCCGAATTATTATCATCATCCTCATCGTCTGTTGCACTATTATTTCCACCACAAATTCCAGCATTTTGAGCAGCTCTATTATTAATACATGGATTATCACTATTGTTTATCAAACAACATATAAACCTCACAACAAGCGCAGTTATTAAAGCCAGTAATGTATATAAAATAGCAAATACAAGAAAACTTTCGTCAAATGCTGCAAAAGTAACTATCAAAAATACTGCAAAAAAAGTAGCTGCTACTAACAATGGAGATTGTAATATTTTTTGAAGAACTATTGCTAGAATTATTGTTGCAACAGGAATAGCAAAAAATATTAATAAATTATTCATACGCATTTCTCCTATTCAGTTTTTTATATATTATGCAGTATTTTTAATTGTTGTGACACACAAAATAATAACAAAAAAGCAAAATGGACCTTTTCCCATTCTGCTTTCTTTACATTAATACTCGACTTTAACCAAAAATAAACCTTGTGGTGGAAGTGTCTTTCCGGCTCTTTTTCTATCACCCGATAAAATAATTTCTGGTATATCATCACTTTTTATCTTTCCAAGTCCAACATCTACTAAAGTCCCTGAAATTATTCTAACCATATTATATAAGAAGCCACTACCTGTTAATTCAATGAAAATTCTATCACCTTCACTATCTATTTTTGTTTTAAAAATCTTCCTTACACTATTTTTGCTACTTGTACCACTTGCCTTAAATCCTTTAAAATCATGTTCTCCTTCAAAATGTTTTATTGCTTTCTTCATTTCATCAATATCTAATTTTTGAGGAATATGGCATTCTTGGTTTCTATAAATTGCACTTCCATATTCAGAATTATTTATTACATATCTATATGTTTTTTGCTTACAGTTGTATCTACTATGAAATCTTTCTGGAACTTCTTCAGCACTTTTTATAACAATAGATTTTTTTACCTTGTTATTTATAGCAATTGGAAATTTATCAACAGGCATAGTACTATTTGTTTTAAAATTAGCAACTTGTCCTAAAGCATGAACGCCAGCGTCTGTTCTCCCTGAAGCATTTAACTCAATACTATCTTCTTTTGTTATATCCATTATTGCTCTTTCTATTTCACCTTGTATGTTTAATTTTGTCGGTTGTTTCTGCCAACCATTAAAATCTTTCCCATCGTATTCTATTACTAATTTTATATTTCTCATACAATCCACCTTTACGTTAAAATCCTAAAGAACTGCTAAATTCCGAATACTCTATATCTAATTCAGAACTCAATAATTCTTTAGGATATTATATTAATCTACCTTTTGTTTTTTTATCTCTGCTTGTTTACTATTTATTTTTTTCTTAATTTTATCTAATCCATAATCTTGACCATTAATATTATCTAATAATAATTGTCTTAAATTATCTTCATCAATATCAATTATCAGTTTTCCATCTTTTGCTACTGAAACTTTTCCAGACTCTTCAGAAACTATAATAACTATGCTATCTGTTTCCTTTGACATTCCAAGTGCTGCCCTGTGCCTTGTACCTAAAGCTTTTGAAATATCATTATCACTTGCTAAAGGTAATATACAAGCTGCAGCCTTTACTCTATTCCCACTAATTATTACAGCGCCATCATGTAATGGAGTATTTGGAACAAATATGTTTACTAACAATTGTGGTGTGACATCTGAATTAATAGTAATTCCAGTATCTATAATATCTTGAACTTTTATATCTCTTTCAAGTACAATTAATGCCCCTGTTTTAGTTTTTGCAAGTTCATTTACTGCAATTAGAATCTTATAAATGTCCTCTTTAGATTTTGTTTCAAGATCTTTTTCAAGGCCAAAAAATCTAGTCAATTTATTAGTTCCAAGCTGTTCTAGCGCTCTTCTTAACTCTGGTTGGAATATTACAATCAATGCAATAACACCATATGATAAGAAAGAGGTTAAAATGAAATTTAATATTCTAAGATGTAAAATAGAACTCAACGCAGTTATTACAATATATAAAGCAATTCCCTTTAGCAATTGCCATACCCTTGTTTTCTTAGAAGCTTTAATAAATTTATAAAGTAAAAAAACAACTATTGCAATATCAATTATTAATGGAACTAATTTTATTGGATATTGATAAAATTCGTGTATATAATCTACTACATTTTTTTGAAAATATGTATTAATATTTACCATAAAATTTTCAATCATTTATAACTATAACTCCTATTTTTTATTTTATTATCTTGCTACTAAACAAAATATAAGTGTAAAGCACATTGATGCAACCATTAATCCAGCTAGTATTCCAGCCATTATTTTTACAAAAATGTTTTTATTTCCATTTGACATTTCCATGTCCTCCTTTGTTTATTATCTACATTAATAATGTTAGCACATATTTTGATTTTTTTCAAGATTTTTTTCAAATTCTGGGGACAGTTCTAATTGTTCAAAAATCCCAAGCAAAAGGGTCGAACCGTTTGCTTGGGATTTTCGAATAATTAGAACTGTCCCCTAGAATTTGTTATCTTCTTAACCTAGCCTTGCACTTACTCTCAACAGTTTCAATAACCTTATTAAACACAACAGTAACCTCTTCCTCTGTCAATGTTTTCTTAGCATCCATAAAAGTTAAATTGTAAGCTATAGATTTTTCATTTTCGCCAACATTTTCACCAGTATAAACATCGAAAACATCAATATTTGTAAGCAAACTACCTGCTGCTTTTTTTATAACTGTTTCAATTTCTTTAGACTCAACTTTTTTATCCATAACAAATGCTAAATCTTTCTTAATAGATGGGAATTTAGAAATTTCTTTAAATTTCATTTTTCCAGTTCTCTTATCTAGCAATCTGTCTAGATTAATTTCCATTACATAAACATCATCCTTAGTTACATTTGGATGTAGCTTTGCAATGCATCCTACGATATCATTATTTACTGATATATCAGCACATTGACCAGGATGGAATTCGGCAACTGGATTCATCATATGAACAAAGCTGTATCTATTTCCATATCCTAGAAAATCTAAAACTTCTTCAGCAATTCCTTTGATAATATAAAAATCTACATTTTGTCTATTACCTAATCCTAAGTAATACTCTCCACTCATCAACACGCAAAGCTTCTTATTTTCCCCATATTCTTCACCTTTTTTGAAAAATCCTTTTCCGATTTCAAATATAGAAACATCTTTTATATTACGTGCTTTGTTATATTCATAAACTTTTATCATTGATGGAATTAAGCTGTATCTTAAAGTATTTCTTTCTTCTGTTAGTGGATCTAATAATTTTAAATTTGTAAATGAATCGCTTGTATATTTATTTGCTTCGTCTTCGCCAACCAATACATATGTCAAAGTTTCATTTAAACCTAAAGAAGACATTTTATTTCTGATTTCTCTTGTTGTTTTATCATAAGAACCTGCTTTCATTGGAAGTACAGGAAGCTTTCCTTGGATATTATCAACTCCATAAATACGTCCAACTTCTTCAATTAAATCTTCTTTTATGCTAATATCTAAACGTCTTCTAGGAACTAAAACGCGGATATCTCCATCTTCTGCATATCCTGTAAATTTCAATCTTTTGAAGACGTCAATAACATCATCTTCTGTTAGATTTGTTCCTAAAACATCATTTATATTATCAACTGTAACAAACACTTCTTTATCTTGTTTTTCTGTTGTATCATAAACGCAAATTCCTGAAATAATTGTTGCATCAGCATATTTCTCTAATAAATGGCAAGCTCTTTCAACAGCCATATATGTTCTGTTTGGATCTAATCCCTTTTCAAATCTGTTACTTGCTTCGCTTCTAACAATCTTTTTAGATGTTTTTCTAACTTTAACTCCGTCAAAAATTGCAGATTCAATAATTATATTTTTTGTATAATTTTCAACTTCAGTTGTTAATCCTCCCATAACACCTGCTAAACCAATTGGTCCTTGTTCTGTTGCGATAACAATATCGTTTTCATCTAAAGTTCTTTCAATTTCATCAAGTGTTGTTAATTTCTCTCCATTTTCAGCCATTCTTACAATTAACTTATTTCCTAATTTATCAGCATCATAGAAATGAAGTGGTTGACCAACTTCAAGCATTACATAGTTACTAATATCAACAACATTATTAATAGGTCTTATTCCTGAAGCAATTAATCTGTTTTTTATGAATGTTGGACTTTCTTTAATTGTAACATTCTCAACTTTTTTTGCTAAAAACAAACTACAATTATTAGTTTGAATATCAACCTTAAATGAATGAGTTATATTATAACCTGATTCATTATGAGATAAATCAATTGTCTTAACTGGTTTGTCGTAAATAGCTCCTACTTCATAAGCCATTCCTAAAATGCTTAATAAATCACCTCTATTCGCAGTTAATTCAAAATCTATAACTCCATCATCCATCTTCAAGAACTTAATTGGATCTCCACCAATTGTTGCTGTTTCGGCCAATTCACAAATTCCCTCTTTATCTGCTTGTGTCAAGAATTTAGATTCCAATCCAAGTTCGGCTAAAGAACACATCATACCATTAGACTCAACGCCTCTGATAGAACCTCTTTTTATTGTAACATCACCAGGAAGCTCAGCTCCAGGTAAAGCAACTATAACCTTAATACCTTTTCTAGCATTAGGAGCACCACAAACAATTTGTAAAACTTCCTTACCAACGTCAACTTGACAAACATGTAAATGGTCAGAATCAGGATGTTCCTCGCACTCCTTAATCTCCCCAATTACTAAATTTGTAGCTTCAATTAAATGACCAGCAAAATCATACTCATTTCCAACCCTAGTCATATCCTCAGCCAAAGTATTAACATCAACATCTATATCAACATAATCTTTCAAAAAATTTGTACTTAATTTCATACCTCTTTCCTCACTTTCTAATCCTTCCTATCAAATTGCTCCAAAAACCTCACATCGTTCGTATATAAATACCTCATATCAGTAATTCCATACTTAAACATGGCCAATCTATCAATTCCAGTACCAAAAGCAAATCCTCCATAAATGTCAGGATCGTACCCGTTCATCTTAAGCACATTTGGATGAACAATACCAGAACCTAAGAGTTCAATCCATCCAGTTTTCTTACATAAAGAACAACCTTTTCCACCACAATTAAAGCATGAAACATCAACTTCATAAGATGGTTCTGTGAATGGGAAATAACTTGGTCTAAATCTTAGCTCTGTATTTTCTCCAAGCATTTTCTTCATAAAAACCTCTAAAGTACCCTTTAAATCCGCTAAAGAAACATGATTTTCCTTTTTATCAATAACCAATCCTTCAACTTGATTAAATTGATGTGAATGTGTTGCATCATCTTCTCTTCTATATGTTTTACCAACACATATCATTCTTATTGGATCTTTTCCACCTTTTCTTAGCATTTCTCTTGCTTGAACAGCAGATGTTTGAGTTCTTAATAAATATGAATCCGTTATATAAAAGCTATCTTGCATATCTCTTGCAGGATGTCCTTGTGGTAAATTCAATCTTTCGAAACAAAATTCATCAGTTTCAAGTTCTGGTCCCTCAACAACGTCATATCCCATTGAAACAAATAAATCTTCAATTTCTTCAATAGTTCTATTTAATGGATGTTTACTACCTCTTTTAACTTTTTTGCTTGGCAATGTAATATCAATAGTTTCGGATTCTAACTTTTTATTTAATTCTTCTTGTTTAAACGCTTCTTCCTTTTCTGAAATTAGTCTTTCTAATTCATCTTTAACTTCATTTACTAAACTACCAATAATAGGTCTTTCCTCAGCTGATAGAGCTCCCATTCCTCTTAGAACTGATGTTAGCTCGCCTTTCTTTCCTAAGTATTGAACTCTTAGATCATTTAGCTCTTTTAAATCATTTGCATTTTTAATCTCTAAAATTGATTTTTGCTTAATAGCTTCAATTTGTTCTTTCATAAATATTTCTCCCTTCTTTGAAAAATTTGGTGGACAATCTTTCTGGTTTCATAAAATCAAAAAAGTCATTTCCTCCTATCTCTAGGACGAAATGACTCGTGGTACCACCTAATTTTGTAAAAATGTAATAGATTTAACAATTAATTTACACTTTACCTCATTCCAGTTATAACGTAACAACCGCTTTTACCTACTCTTCTCATTTAAGTAAAAGGCTAAAAAAGTGAAATTTCAAGTAACTCATTATATTAGGCTCTCACCATTCCTAATTCTCTGTGAATAATTTGCAAATTACTCTACTTTGCTTTTTTATTAGCTTTTAATTTTTATATATAATACCATTTATTTTTTAAAAAATCAATACTTTTATTAGAAAAAGGGACCTTTTTATAATAAAAGGTCCCTTGAAGAAATTAGAAACAATTAATTCTCTAAAAAAAGCTTAACACGATGTTTTTTTGCGTCTACATTTCTTACATAGCATTCAACCATTTCGCCTAATTTATATTCTTTTTTAGGACCATAATCTTCACGAACATCTGCTATTCCAGCTATTGCTGGTGTAATTTCGACAAAATACCCCGTGACCATTCCGTTTTCATTCTTGATTGGTTTTCCTATTTTAGCCATTATCTTTGTTCTGGGTTTTATTATTTTGTAATTTCCCATAGCAGCTTTTTTGGCACTGCACCAAACAAGGCTTTCAGGATCATTATATTTAGTTATTCTTACTCTTATATGATTTCCTATAGTAACCCAATCTCTTGCATCATCAATATAAACACGGGATAATTCTTCAACACTACAATAAGCAATTATTCCCTCAGCAATATCACAAAAAATATTATATTTTCCAGCATTTTCAATAGTTGCATTAAAAAATGCTAAACCTCGTTTCTTCAACTCGGTGAAAACATCTAACAAATTCTGCTTTCTTGAAAGATAAATATTTTTTCCATCTATTGCAGTAACTTTAGCACGAATAATCTTCTTTTTGTAAATTGTCTTTACCTGAGCAGGTGTGCCTTCGATGAACTTTAAGTCCTCCAAACAAACCTCGTTAAATGGCAATGTTCCAACAATACTATTTCCTAAAGAAACCCTAATTATTTTTTCTTTAAGGTTAAAACTTAGAACACGTCCAGTTATAGCTTCATTTAGTTCGTACTTCCGCTTTACATCATCAAGCGTAATTTGTTCATCAACCCGAAAATCTCTTTCAGGTTTTGTGTTTTCCACATCAATCATTTCAGTATTCTCCTTTATGCAAAAATTTCAGTTATAAAACTGTTCCATTATTTTATCACACTTTATCTGATTTTTCAACTTTACCTAAGTATTTCTTAAAAATATCTTCCCTTTTTTTCCATTATATGATATAATATTGTTCGTAGGAGGTAATGAATATGTGGCAAATTTGGTTAATTATAGCTATACTATTTTTTATCTTAGAAATGATGGGACCTGGATTCTTACTCTTCTGGGTAGGAGTTGGAGCCTTAATAACAATGATTGTAAGTCTCTTTACTGACAGTTTAGTAATACAAATTGGAGTATTTACAATTTCATCAATACTCTTACTTTTTTGCACAAGACCACTGGCAAAGAAATTCACAAAAAATGATAACACTATAACAAATGCTAACTCAATCATAGGCAAAAAAGCAATTGTAACTAAGGAAATAAATTCCTTGAAAGGCACTGGGCAAATTAAAGTAAACGGAGAAGCCTGGTCTGCAAAATGTTCTAAAGAAGGCATTATAGAAGAAGGTGCTGAAGTCACCATTCTAAATATAAATGGCGTAAAAGCAATAGTAGAACTTGCAAAAGAAAAATCTACAATATGATATATAGTAAAACCGACAAATAAAAATGTAGAGAAATAATATTTATTATAATTTAAGGAGGACAAAATTATGTCAGGAACAGTAATATTTTTTATAATTTTACTTGCATTAGTTTTATTCATAGGATTTAAAACAATTAAAGTTGTAAAACAATCAGAAGTTTACATTATTGAAAGATTAGGAAAATTTCACAAAGTAGCAGACGCTGGTTTAACAATAATCGTACCATTTATCGACCATGTTAGATCAATCGTTAGCTTAAAACAACAAACAATGGATATTCCACCACAAGGAGTTATCACACACGATAACGTTACAATTACAATAGACACAGTTGTGTTCTATAAAATAACAGACCCAGCTAAAGCTGTATATGAAATTCAATCTTTGAAAAAGGGTATTGAATACTTAGCAATAACAACAATTCGTGATGTTGTTGGTAAAATGGACTTAGATGAAACATTCAGTTCTCGTGATAACATTAATGATCAATTAAGAGTAATCTTGGACGAAGCTACAGATCAATGGGGATGTAAAGTAGATAGAGTTGAAATTAAAGATATCACACCACCAGCTGACATTCGTGATGCAATGGAAAAACAAATGAACGCAGAACGTAATAAGAGAGCTCAAATTTTACAAGCTGAAGGTGAAAGACAATCTGCAATTACACTTGCTCAAGGTAAAAAAGAAGCTGCAATACTTGCTGCTGAAGCTGATAAAGAAGCTGCTATAAGAAGAGCTGCCGGTGAAGCAGAAGCTATAAAACAAGTTGCTGAAGCTAAGGCACAAGAAATTGAAATGGTTTATGAAGCTATGATGAAATCAAATCCAAATGATAAAATAGTTCAATTAAAATCATTAGAAACATTAAAAGAAGTTGCAAATGGTGATGCAAACAAAGTATTTATTCCATTTGAAGCAACATCAGCTTTAAGTAGCCTAGGTGCTATTAAAGAAGTTTTAAAAGATACTAAAAAGAAATCTGATAAATAGTTTTTATACTAATAAAAATAATCCTAATCAATAATGATTAGGATTATTTTTTATTATTTACGCCCTTTCCAATTTTTGGCAAAAGAATCATTCTGAAGATTTATTGCAACCCCCTTTGAATCAATTCCTACCACAACTGAATTTCCTGAATAAGAATCACTATCGTAATCGCTTGAATTTAATACAAATGTCTCATATCTCCAATTTCTTTTTTCAGTTTTTTTGATTATATTACTATAGAGATTTTTGAAATCTGATTCCGAATATCCCCGTAATATATACAAAGTAGCACCACTCTCCGATATTTCTATATTGCCATTATGCGCTACTCTAAAATTGAATACTCCATTACTCTTCTCTTCATCAAACGTTTCAAAGATTTTAAATAAATCATCCAATGTAATTCTTTTCATAAAAATGACCTCCATAAAAAATTATTTTTTTGGAATTAACACTGTGTGGAATCTAGCTGACCTCTAGATTTATTTTTGTGTCTCATAAAAATGTCATTTACTTTTAATTGCCAATAATTGTATCACATTTTTATTTATACTTCAATACTCTCTCCATATATCAAGAAAAAGCCATTCTTTCGAACGGCTTTTCTAGCTATATTATATACTTCTTTCTTTCAACATAACTTGTATGCAACAAATCGTGAGCCTTGTGTCCTCCGACTTCTCCTAAATAATCCTCATAAATTTTTAGCACAACTGGATTTTCATGAGATTTCCTAATAGTTGATTTCTCATCAATACTATATAAACAATCAGCTCTTAATTTTCTAATATCTATTGTAGCTCTTTCTTTTGAAGAACGAATAGGTTGACCTCCACCCATAATACATCCTCCAGGACACGCCATAATCTCAACAAATTGATAATCAGCTTTACCACTTCTAATTTCATCCATAACAATTTGTGCATTTCCTAAACCGTGAGCAACAACAGCTTTGACTTCTTTATCACCAATTTTAACAGTAGCTCTTTTAATTCCTTCTTCTCCACGAACAGCTTCAAAATTAACGTTTGTTAAAGTTTCTCCTGTAATTTTTTCGTATGCAGTTCTTAAAGCAGCTTCCATAACACCACCTGTTGTTCCAAAAATTGCAGCAGCACCTGTTGCTTCTCCCATCGGATCATCAAAAGTAGCATCTTCTAAATTAACAAAGTCAAGCCCAGCTTGTTTAATCATTCTAGCCAATTCTCTTGTTGTTATAACATAATCAACATCTTTAATTCCATTAACATTCATTTGTTCACGGTTAGCTTCAAATTTCTTTGCAATACAAGGCATTACAGAAACCACACTAATCTTTTCTGGAGCAACTCCAATTTTTTCAGCGTAATATGATTTAATTAAAGCTCCAAACATTTGATGAGGTGATTTACAGCTTGAAACATGTGCTAATTGATCTGGGTAATTCATTTCTATGTATTTAACCCATCCTGGGCTACATGATGTAATCATAGGTAAAGTTCCACCATTTTGTAATCTTTCTAATAATTCATTAGCTTCTTCCATTATTGTAAAATCCGCACCAGTATTTGTATCAAAAACTTTATCAAATCCAATTCTACGTAATGCAGTAACCATTTTACCAGTAACGTTAGTACCAATAGGTAATCCAAATTCTTCACCTAATGCTGCTCTTACAGCTGGTGCTGTTTGAACAACAACATATTTATCTTCATCTTTAATAAGATTCCAAACATCTCTTGTATTATCTTTCTCTCTTAAAGCTCCTGTTGGGCAAGACATTATACATTGTCCACAATTAGTACAATTTACATCATTTAAACTTAAGTTATCCACAGTTGATACACAAGAGTTAAACCCTCTATTTGCAACATCTATTGCACCAATCTTT
>Ga0247608_10003175_pt1 | contig 19496 bp, 8 predicted proteins | sample 176DNAGHGlowgp2_FD_193490 | JGI IMG/M metagenome (GOLD analysis project Ga0247608, IMG submission 193490) | Sheep rumen microbial communities from Palmerston North, Manawatu-Wanganui, New Zealand - 1766 DNA GHGlow gp2 | ecosystem: Host-associated > Mammals > Digestive system > Stomach > Rumen ...
CACACTGTAACCATGACCTGTACCGATGTTGTAAATGGCAAGACCAGCATTCTTCTCAATTGCCTGAAGTGCAGCCACATGCGCAGTAGCAAGGTCAACCACATGGATATAGTCGCGTACACCCGTACCATCGTGTGTGTCATAGTCGTTACCAAAGACACCGAGTTCCTTGCGGCGACCGATAGCCGTCTGTGTGATATATGGCATGAGGTTGTTTGGAATACCATTAGGGTTCTCACCGATACGTCCGCTCTGATGAGCACCGATAGGATTGAAGTAGCGCAACAGCACCACATTCCACTCAGGATCAGCCTTCTGCACGTCCATCAGTACCTGCTCAAGCATCGACTTGGTCTGGCCATAAGGGTTTGTGCAGTGTCCCTTTGGACATTCCTCTGTGATAGGAATGATGGCAGGGTCGCCATAAACCGTTGCAGAACTGGAAAAAATGATATTCTTGCAACCATGTTGACGCATCACGTCGATGAGGGTAAACGTTCCGCTCATGTTGTTTTCGTAATACTCCAATGGTTTAGCAACACTCTCGCCCACTGCCTTCAGTCCTGCGAAATGGATGCAAGAGTCAAACTTATATTGTTCAAACACCTTGTTGAGTGCCTCGCGGTCACGGATGTCAGCCTTCACAAATGGCACTTCTGCTCCGATGAGTTCACCCACACGACGAAGTGCTTCAGGATTGGAATTAACGAGGTTGTCAACAACAACGAACTCATAACCAGCCTTATGAAGTTCGATGAGTGTGTGGCTGCCAATAAAACCAGCGCCACCTGTAACTAAGATTCTTTTAGCCATGATATTCTTGATTTAAAAAGGATGAATATTATAGTTGTTAGGAAATGAATCAACCTAAAAACTGCATATTTGTTAGCTTTTTGCTATAAAACTTGAAACCTGAAACGGCGCTCTACGCCCTGAAACCTGAAACGGCGCTCTGCGCCCTGAAACCTGTAACTTGAAACCAGCGCTTGCGCTTTGAACCTTTAGCTCGACGAAGTCAAACCTGAAACCTGAAACTTGAACCTTTAGCTCGACGAAGTCAAACCTGAAACTGGCGCTTGCGCTTTGAACCTTTAGCTCGGCGTAGCCAAACCGGCACTTTAGTGCCCTAAAACCTGCGCCCGCATCACATAAGGGCACAACAATATTCCCCTAATCGTTTGTAATTAATTAAAAAACAAACAATTAGACTCTTTACAAACAAACTCTTAACAAATTTTAACGTGTTCTGACCACATCAATTCCATCAGTCACGCTAAGAAAAGGATAAATACATTTTTGGGAATCCTAATCTTTTGAAAATCAACAACTCTTTCTTGTCAAAGTGACTAAAAAAAGATAAAGTTTAATTTATATTCGCTGCAAAGTTACGCAATTTATTTTTCAATTATCAATTTTTCACCCATTTTTTTCCATCTAATCCTAACGAGTAGGTAATCAGTATCATATTCAAAGTAATATGTGCCACAAACAAACAGGGATAGCGAATAAATGTAGTTGGTCAGGTGAATTAAAATGGCTTTATAAAGGGTTGTTTTTAGCTAATCCAAGGATTATTTTCATTTCAAATTGCGAAACATAACACGAGTTCGGGCTCAGCAGAATTTCTCTACTTTCGCATGTATGAACTCATGGTGAATAAAATGACCCGAAATGCTTCGAATGTACTGGCACTCACCTTTGATTGCACAGAATCATCCCTTTGATTGAGCTGAATCGTTCCTTCGATTCAACTAAATAGCCGAGCCCTCAACGTTTACACGGCGAGCCCTCGTTATCGCAACGCCGAGCGCTCGCCGTTTCGATAACGAGCCCTCGGCAACTAGTTAAATCCAAAGGATCGCTTCAGAATGTCCTCACACAAGCTTTAAACATTCCCCACACGCACATCAGTAAATCCCCATAAACAATACAATTCCACGGAAGTGAAAAAAAAGAATCAAGGATTAAGAAAATTCTTTCAAGGACAAAGAACAAAGTATCGCTTCACGCTTCACTATTAACGCTTCACTATTAACGCTTCACTCTTATCGCTTCACGCTATCATGAAACCTGAAACGGCGCCTCGCGCCCTGAACCTTTAGCTCGACGAAGTCAAACCTGAAACTTGAAACTTGAACCTTTAGTTCGGCGTAGCCAAACCTGAAACTGGCGCTCTGCGCCCTCATTCCACATTCTTCCCCCACTTGCTCAGTCCAATATGGGAGAAGACAAATTCCTTTGTAAGAACGTAAATTCTTCCGATGGATTCGCCCGGAAATGAATGAAAGAAGCGTAAAGAATTGGCAATTTTCACATACGTGCGTTTCAAATGTTGAGCGTTTCGTTCAGTCGCCAAACGTTTATCCTCACGTCCAAAATTACCCATCTGCATGAGTTCCTTCAGAAGGAACACACCGTGTTTTTCACTTGGTTCAACCAACAACCAACTGTCGTCCATATTCAAATACTCCTTGAATATCCACATCATCGCTTGGGCAAAGGTCGTGATGCCCAACTGCCTGTAGGTTTTCTGAATGCGTGCCTTCACCGCCTCAAAATCGTCGGGATGCTCGGCATGGAGAGCTTTCAGCACATAATAATGGTCGAGAACATGGCGCAACCCCACTCCACCATAGATAAAATGGCGCAAGGCATGTTGCAAGATATGCACGGCATTGAATTCATGCGTAGGCATCGGGATAATGCCTGCACCCTCTGGCATCTCGGTCATTCGCGTCACTTCTTCCATCTTGAGCGTACGAATCCATCGTTTCACTCGCAAATTCGCAACAGGATTGAAAGAGAAAGTAGGAAAGAAATGCACTTCGATTTCCACATTGTCGAGGATATTGAAATCCACATGATGGTATTCCACCTCATCGGGTTCCTTGTATTTCCGAACGTGGTCGAGAATCTCCTCCTTCGTACCACTCACCCAAATGTCGATGTCGCCGGACAAACGATGCAAAGGCGCATCATAGAGCGTCGCCACACCCTGCCCTTTGAGGATGACACTTTTGAAACCCGCATCCGTGAAATGTTTGTAGATTTCCGTACATTTCTGGTTCATGAAACGGTTACGTTCCTCAATCTCAGCAACTTTCCTCAGAATGATGAGTCGCACGTCGAACGGAGGACACTGCTCAGCAGGCAGACGGGTGATGCCATCGAGCAGCACGCCCATCACGTATTGCTTCTGTGATATTTCAGCCACGGTCAGCCATTCCTCCCGTGTCAACACAGAGGAAAGTCGTGATTGATTACAAAGCGCCACGCGCATCACCTCATAAAAATACTGCTCCTCCTTTGTGAGCAAATCATCTACTTTCGACATTCTGAAAACCTATTTTTTGCTAATTCATCGGCAAAGGTAAGGATTTTTAAACGAAAACGATAACGAAAACGAAAACCTTTTTCCTAAAAAAGGAAGAGTGGCAGAAACCATCTCTATGTTTTCGTTATCGTTATCGCTATTATCTTCTCTGTAAGCGAAGATTTTGTCTTCGCCTCAGATATCGTTTTCGTTTATTCCAGAATTTTATTGACGAGAGCTACAACATCGGAAATATTTACCTCACCACTGTCATCCATATCGCCATATTTCAGTACGTTAGCAGCATTGTCTGTAGAACCTAAGATGTAGTTCACCATCATCACAACGTCAGCGATGGTAACTTCTCCGTCAACGTTCACATCGCCCTTTTGAATGGCTGAGCTGGCAGGGATATAGGCAATGAACTTGCAGAAAGTACAATTCATATCTCGGTGGTAAGCGTATGTACCATCCGAATTGGCGTGTGTGTAACCTTCATCATAGTTCGTGCTACCACCTCTGCTCAAATCCGCCTTGTAATAGACGATGGTGTTCTCATCACCCAGACCTTCTGCCGAAATCGTGGTGTTGTCCTTATTGTGTCCAATGCCGAAACCCTCCACTAAGCAATAAGGGATAGAACTCTGCACATAGTTGATTTTCAGTACTTTGTCCTTGTCGAAATAGCCTTGGTTTCCCTTACCGTTCACCACCACATACGAATTATCGTAAATGCTATTGTTCTGGTTCCAATTGCTCCAGCGAGTAGTAGATGAACTCGAATTCCAGTAGTCCTCACCAAGAACTGTTGCTACGTCGGCAGCATTGATTTCGTTGTAAGCAGGTGATTCATACTTGATAACGTATGGCTCAACTACCTTGAATGTGGATTCGCTGCTTTCGAAGCCATCAGCCTCGAGTACCACCTTGAGTGTGCCTGGCTCAGTGAAAGTGAAGGAATCGCCGAGAGCAACTGCTGGCTTGTAAATACGAATGTTATCCAACTTAATGGAAGCATCATAGCGTCCTGCAACTAAATAAATACCGGCGAACTCTGTACTTGTTCCTTCAGGCAAAGCAAAACTGCCACTATCACCATTCCCTATTGTCCACGTAACCGTACCAGCCGTCTGGTCAACAACTAATTTGTAATGATACCAAGTGCCAGAAGTAAGAGTGGTTGTTGTGGAAGAACCATTCAATGTGTATGTTGTGGAATTCTTACTTCCCGTTAAATCGAAAAGCATATTGGCATTACTATTGATGAATGCATAATTGTCCCAAGTGTTCTTTGGCATCGTACCGTTTTTGCTCATCACACAGAATTCACTACCATCCGTGTTTCCTGCAGTTAAAGCCAAGTCAAATTCAATGATATACTCACTGCATGATGATACATCCACAGAACCGATTTTAGTGTAAGCATATCGGGTATTAACACGGTTAGCAGTTGAAGCAAAAATATAATTACCATAGGTCGCATCTGTACCTAGTGAAAGAAGGTTAGATTGGTTTGCAGCGATTGTCCATCCTGAAACACTTGTTTCTTGCTCATAGTCTTGACTAAACAACAATTCTGCCTCTTCGTTCTCAAATGTAGTTTCTGTGCCATTTATATCGGTGAATACGAACTTTTTTGTAGTTTCAGCACCTGTATTTTCATCACGGATGGAAATCGTAGGATAATAAATATCGTCAGTTTTCACCATGTTGGTGATGGCAATTGTTGGCTCTTTCAGCATCTGAGCTTCACCTGTCACGAAATACAAGGTGGTGCCGTCCAGTTCCAAATAGGAGTCTGCTGGTGCCTTGCTACATTCAATCACCCAATTTGAGAGGTCGCCAGTCACGGAGTTTACAGTACCAAGTGGGTATCTGCCCCCAGCAAGGTTCTTCTTGGCGTTGATTTGAAGAACAGGTGCACTGTACTGAGGACCATTCTCCCAGTTCTTTGTGTTAATCACCAATGTGCCAATCGTCAGTTGGTCGTTCTTCGTGGCATCGTTCGTGCTGTTCACGTCAATCACCACCCGAGCACCATAGTTGAGCGTCAGTGTGCTCACTGTCACGTTGCTGATGCTTTGTGCCGTTGCACCACCCACATTCAGCGTTGAAGCGTATTCCATAGTCAACCCACCGTTGAAAGCACCACCTGAAGTATTGAACGTTGTGAAGCGGTTCATCCATACAGGACTTTTCGAAAAACTTCCGTTGAATTCGACTGTTCCTGCCCAAATGTCTGTCTTTCCGGTGTAGGTTTGCTCCACCGTTGGGAGTACCAAAGTTCCATCGCCCTGCTTCACCAAATTCATATTACCAGTGAAGGCACCACCCGTCACGGTGTGGGTGTAATAGGAGTAGTCGATGGTTGGATTCGAACCACTCGTACCATTCACGTCCGTACCCTGCACCCACGAAGGAGCATTGTCGTAGAACACCCAAGGGGAAGCGCCATCTTCCACGCTGATACTCATGTTGTTGGTCTCACAAGCAATGATTTGCTTTCCGTTGTGAGAACTACTGATAGTACCACCATTCGCAATCTCCGTGCGGTCTTGCATGGAATAAGGAGGTGGAGCCACTGTGTAGCCTTCTAACTCGCCGAGGAAATAGCTGAGGTGAGGTGGCTGATTATATGCCATCATCTGCCATACCATCGCCTGACGATACTGGTGGTCATACCATAGACAAGGCAAACTATAGTTGGTGCCCATACCGCTCGTATAGACACGCACATTTGTGCCACAGCGCACCACGATTTCCTCGCGCCAGTCGCCAATCAGGTCACCTTGAAAACAAGGATTATTTTTTGAGCCGTTATTCATGTTACAACCGCTCGATGTGAACAATCTGCCGTTTTCGTAATCCCAAATCGCTGCTTCTTTTGCAGTGCCTGGACTGTCTAAGATTTCCGAACCGAGATCACCATCCCAATAAATGCGGAAATTGAGATGTGACCAATAGAGACCATTATCAGTTTCATCACTTGAAGGGGAATCAATAATCTCATTGTCCACCACAGAGGAAATCAGGTTTGTGTTGACAGAACGACCAATACAGCCTGGATAAACACTGGAGAAGTTACCCATCATACCACGACCATCGTCACCGCTTGCCGTCCTTCTAACATAGATTTCGCTGGTTGTAGCATTACGATAGTTCATTGCTGGTTTGTCCTCGTTACAACCGAAGAACTCCAATCCTTTGCGCCAAGGGTCAAAATCGCTCACGTGCTGTGCATCACCGTGGCCGAGTCCAGTTGTGGAAAGTCCCTTGCCGTTGTCGTCAATCACCATCGAACCATACACGATTTCATCGCGTCCATCTTCGTCAACATCAGCAATAATATAATTATGATAGCCGTTTCCATACCAAGGACTATTGCTGTTATTGCAGTTCCATGTCCAGAGTTCACCCCATTGATGTGTTTTGCGATTTAACTCCATCGCCATCATCTTGTGACGCGTGTAGATGCCGCGACCTAAGAAAAGACTGGCATGACGTCCATCCAAGAATGGAGCGCCAAAGAAATACTTGCTTGAACGATGGCCATAGTCGTCACCCCAAGCAGCATTCAAGTCTGTTTCATTCGATTCCAAACGCTTCAGAGGATAGTCCATCATCTGATACTTGGCACCTGTTAATCCATTCAAATAAATAAGGTATTCGGCACCAGAGTGTGTGTATTGCTGACCAGCCAAACTCTTACCATCTTTTTGACGTGTAGTAGGCCAATCTACACGTGTGTTTACACTCATGTTCCCAACAGTCCAAAGCTGAGTAGTTCCATTGCTTCCATATACAATCATGTTGTCAGCACCACGAAGCACCACTTCTGCCTTACCATCTTCGTCCCAGTCGTAAGCAATGATATTCATCTCTGTTGACATGTGGCTCACCATATTTGGACCACAGTCGATGCGCCAGAGCAGTGTTGCTTTACCTGTTTGCCAATTGATGTCGTAGGCATCAATCACACTAAACTCCGTGGAATTCTTTGGGTAGAGATACCAAATATCATTGCCTTTGGCATCCTTAATACCAGTGTTGATACCCGTCGCATCCACTGTGTTCAGACGCTTGATAATCATTTCCAACTGTCCATCACCGTCCAAGTCGGCAAATTCAGCATCGTTAGGAGAATAATGGCCGGTAATATCCACGCCTGCACGGCTATACACAGGAGCTAAAGCTATGTCAAGATATCCCGTGGCACAACGATTATTATTAAGTTTATACACATACTGATTCCACGCCTTTACTACAGTACTATCTTGCTTCACGACACCATTCACCACTGCTTCCACTTGATAGGTAGATGTGGGCAGACCGTTTTTATTATCCGCATAGCTGGTGGTGGTCAATCCTGATTTCAACAAAGAACCATTCTTGTAAAGATTATACGTCACATTGTAGTATTCCTCGCTCAGCCTGCGCCAAGTAATCAGGTTTGTTGTACTACCATCCGTAGAACCAGTTGGAATGACAACTAATCCACGGTCCAACTTGTCTGTAAAGCGTTGAGCCATCACTGCTTGACTAAATAAAAGCAGCAACACTGCCAAAAAATAGTTTTTTTTCATTTGCATAGTTGATGTTATGTTAGTTAATGAGATTATCAAACACACAATTCTCCAATTTCGCCGCAAAGATACGAACATTTCCCCACACCCCTCTTTCAAAATCGTACTTATTCCCATCAAAACCGTTCAATTCAACATCCATTCAGTCACCATATTTCCACAAATGGATGCTTGCCTGGCACCACTATCTTATTTCAGCTCCGAAGGAGGGCGAAGGTTAATGGAAAAGTGTCGAAAGGTGCGAACGAGCACGGGCGGGGGTGAGAGTCACCAATAGGGCAACTGGAGTTGACAAAATGGGGGATTGGAGGGATTATTTTGAGAGTTGACAAAATTTTTTTGAATTTATAAACACGAATTAAGAAAAAAACATTATCTTTGCCACAACTATTTACCCTTTTGGGAGAAAATGGCGAGATAATCAGATAAAAGTCAGAAAGCCTGTCATAAAACCATGATAAAAGCGAAAGGATACATTCATCTGGGAGACCAACTAAATTCCTTTCTTCAAGTAGAAGTAGAAAAAGAAAATAAACTATATATTAACTTTAAAATTTTTCAATTATGAACATGTTTACGAAAAAACTGAATTGGCTAATCATGAGCATGATGCTGATGGTTAGCGGAAGTGCGTGGGCAGGAGATGTGACAGACGTCATTACGGCTGCCGATTTAACTGCAACATCTACTACTTACACTGATTTTAGCAATGTTACATTTACTTCTAATGCTGTGTATGCAGGTCAAAGCGCTAAGACAAGTTCTGGCGGTATTCAATTGAGAAGTAAAAATAGTAATTCAGGCATCGTTACCACAACAAGTGGTGGTAAGATTAAGTCTGTTACAATTACTTACGAATCTGGCAGTAACACCGTTGATGTTTATGGAAGCAATACAGCATATACAAGTGCTGCCGATCTTTATGGTAGTTCAAAAGGCACAAAAGTAGGTTCACTTACCAAATCAGGAACCATAGATTTTAGTGGGGCTGGAGTTGACTTTTCCTATATTGGTATTCGTTCTTACAATGGAGCACTTTATCTATCAAGTATTGAAATCACTTGGGAAACTGATGGTGGTGAAACAGTTACCGTAACTGCTCCTTCTTTCTCTCCAGCTGGTGGTGAATACACAGAAGCTCAAACAGTTACCATCACTGCAGATGATGGTTGTAAAATTTATTATAGCATTGATGGCTCAGAACCTACAACAGAATACGAAAGTGCTTTGACTATCTCTGAAACTACTACTCTCAGGGCTATTGCTGAAGATGCAGATGGCAATAAGAGTACAGTGACCACAGCCACTTACACGATTGTTGACCCTAATGCTCCTGGTAGTGCTAATAATCCTTACACTGTAGCTGAAGCATTGGCGTTCATTGAAACATTAGGTACAACAACATCTGATGAAGTTTATGTTTCTGGTATTATTTCACAAATTGATGAAGTAAGCACTACTCACGGCAACGCCACATACTATATTTCTGATGATGGTACGACTGAGAGTCAACTTGAAGTCTATCGTGGCAAATATTTAGACAATGCTGATTTCACTTCTGAAAGTCAAATTGCTGTAGGCGATAAAGTGACTGTTTATGGCAAGCTCAAGAATTACAACGGTGATACTCCTGAGTTTAACCAAGGCAATTATATAGTTAATCTTGTACATAATGGTAAGGTAGATATTGCTACCATCAATAGTCTTACTCCAACAGAAGTGGAAGTAGGTTCTGATGGTACATTCACTGTGGATGTAACTTTGGCTGAGGGTCTCACTAAAAAGGATTATGGAATTTCTTTCACAAGTAGCGATGAAAACGTAATCCTTGTTGATGAAAATACAGGTGAATACACTGTTGGCGACGAACCAGGTACAGTTACTATCACCGTTCGCGTAGATGCACTTGACGAGGATACATACAACAACGTGGAGAAGACCTTCACTGTTACAGTGACAGCTCCTATCGATCCAAATGCTCCAGGTAGTGCAGAGAATCCTTACACTGTAGCTGAAGCTTTGGCGTTCATTGAGACATTAGGTACAACAACATCAGCAGAAGTTTATGTAAGTGGTATTATTTCACAAATTGATGAAGTAAGCACTACTCACGGCAACGCCACATACTATATTTCTGATGATGGAACGACAGAGAGTCAACTTGAAGTTTACCGTGGCAAATATTTAGACAATGCTGATTTCACTTCTGAAAGTCAAATTGCTGTAGGCGATAAAGTGACTGTTTATGGCAAGCTCAAGAATTACAACGGTGATACTCCTGAGTTTAACCAAGGCAATTATATCGTTAACCTTGAACATAGTGGTAAGGTAGATATTGCTACCATCAATAGTCTTTCTCCAACAGAAGTGGATGCAGAAACAGAGGGTACATTCGAAGTGGATGTAACTTTGGCTGAAGGCCTCGCAGAAGATGAGTATGAAATTACCTTCACAAGTGATAACACAGACGTTCTTGATGTCACTACCTCTGGTGAATATCAAGCTTACACAGCTGGTACAGTTACTATCACAGTTCACGTAGAAGCACTTGATAACGATATTTACAACAATGTGGATAAGGTGTTCTCAGTTACTGTGACAGACCCAAGTACCGCAGATCAGGAAGTAATTGACCTTACTGGCGCGACTGCATCCATCAGTTTCTCTGATTTCAGCAAGGCTGGTAGCAGCTACACGACAGGTATTCAAGGAGCATTCCCAGCTTCCGATGGAAAGGCATATAAAGGATGGGTGAAGAAGGACTGCATGTACAACACTAACCACCATGAGATTCTTCAGATGAAGAAGAATGCAGGAACACTCACTTCTCCTACAATTAAGAGCGACAAGGGTATCAAGGTGATTGTAACTTATGGATCATCTGCAGGTATCACGCTTCAGATTGGTGAAAGTTCAATCACTGGCAAAGCTGGTGGTAATTATGATAATACATCTTCTTCAGTAGAGTTGTCGTCTCCTGCTACAGAAACCACATTCACCATTTCAGCAGGAAGTAATGCGGCTTACATCAGCAGTATCGAAATCGTTCCTTTGACAGATGCCGACTTGGTTGAAACTATCAAGGTTGGTCATGCTGGTTATGCAACTTACGTGACTAAGAACGCTGTTGAGTTCACCGGTGTGAAGGCATACGCTGTAACGAAAATTAACGAAAAGAGTGTATCTCGCGTAGAATTGACATCTGCTCCTGCTGGCACTCCTATCATCGTGGAAGCAGCAGAAGGTGAATATGCTTGCACGATTATTGAGTCTGCTACAGCTCCTGAAAAGAATGAGTTGACTTATTCTGAAGAAGATGTCGTAAGCGATGGCACTATCTATGCTTTGGCTAACAAGCCTGAGGCAGATGGTATCGGTTTCTACCCTGTTAAGAGTGGTGTCACAGTTCCTGCTGGCAAGGCATACCTCGTTATTGATGCAAAAGAAGTGAAGGGCTTCCTCGCACTCGACGACGTGGCAGATGCTATCAACAACATCCTTGTTGAAACTGCTAACGGCACCATCTTCAACATCGCTGGTCAGAAAGTTCAGAACATCACGAAGGGTGGTCTCTACATCGTGAACGGCAAGAAGGTATTTGTTAAGTGAGGAATTAGCAGTGAGGAGTGAGGAACGCGCCATTCGGAATCTAATCACTCCTCACTTAAATCTCTACGGAGTTATGGAGTAAAGGAGTTTTTCCCCACTCCTCACTTCTCACTACTCATTACTCATTATTTTATTATTAATTAAAAATCAAAGAACAATGAAAAAATATATTCAGCCAGAAATTGAGGTGAAAATTTCAAACCTCGAAATGTTTATGAACGTTCCATCCCTGCCTGTCAATAATGAGGAAACAATCAATGATCCTAAAGACATTCTGACAAAGGAACGCGAAGAAGGCTTCCAGTACGAATGGTAATCACAAGTACAAAGGACCTAAGTACAAGGTACAAACTAATATCAAAAATGCTTCTCAACACAACGCTGAGAAGCATTTTTTGTTTGGAGAGGAATGAGCGGTGAGCAATGCTATGCGGGGTGAATAAAGACGATAACGATGACGATACAGAAAGCGTGATTTATCTTTTCGCCTCATTTTTTCAGAAAAAAACATACGTAAAAAGAAAAAAATCAGTAACTTTACCGCGATTATTGCCTTTTTGTGTTAATACAATCATAATTAACTAATTTTATAAACTTTAAAACTTAATCGCAATGAAAAAAATTACTCAAAACTTAAGATGGCTCGTCACACTGCTGACCATGATTGTTAGCGTGGGAGCATGGGCTGAAGAACCAACTGGAACTATTACTTTTGGTACTAATGCAACTAAAATAAATAGTGCTTCTGTTACAGGAGAAGACAGCCAAGGGAACGAGTGGACTATTACGACTGAAGGAACCACTTCTTATACCGCAAATGCAGATTATTACCAAGTAGGTTCTAGCAAAAGTCCTGCTACAAGCATCACTTTTACCACAACTTTACCTTCTTCACAGACTATAACATCTATGTCTGCCAAATTTGGTGGCTTCAATGGAACAGAAGGAACTGTAACTATGAAGGTCGGAGATACCACAATTGGCGAAGGTAGTCTGAATGGAACAAGTGACGTTACTGTTAAATCCACATCCGAAGCAGCAGGAACAGTTCTTACCGTGACAGTAACTGATATTGAAAAGGGTGTAAAATGCTATAACATTTCTTATACTTATAATGGCGGTGGAACTCCAACACCAACTGTTCCTTCTATCTCAGTAGATCCTGCCACAGTGAATGCTACTGCAGAAGAAACGGAAGGCACTATAGAAGTTACTTATGAGAACATTGACCCTGAACTTGCCGAAATCCACTTCTATGAAGCAGATGGCGAAACAGCAGCTACCTACGATTGGATTGTTGCAGAATTTGACAGTGATAATAATATTGAATATATCATTTCTGCCAACGAAGGCGAAGCCCGCACTGCCTATCTGAAGGTTTATGGATTGGATGCAGAGACAAATGATGTATATTCTGACCTCATTACCATCAACCAAGCTGCATACGTTGCTCCACCAACGCCTGTGACAGGTGCGGTTTATACAAAGGTAACCTCTACATCTGACATCACTGATGGTCAGTACCTCATTGTCTATGAAGAAGGAAGCGTAGCATTCAATGGTGGTTTGGCAACATTGGATGCGGCAGGCAATACCATTGGAGTTGTTCTCAATAATGGAACTATCGAAGGTTCTGAAGAAACAGAAGCAGCTGAATTCACTATCAATGTCACTGAAGGAAGTTTGAAGAGTGCTTCTGGCTATTATGTTGGTGTAACTGGTAATAGCAATGGACTTAAAACCAGCGAATCAAGTGAAACTTATACCAACTCTTTCGCTATTGATGATAATGGCGATGCTATCATAAGTGCTGTTTTTGAAGGTAGTACAATGACCTTAAGATTTAACAAAGCAAGCGATCAAAATCGTTTCCGCTATTATAAGAATGGTGGCCAACAGCCTATTCAGCTTTACAAGAAGGTAGTAGAAGAAGAAACATCTCCTACTGTAACAATTGGTGCTTCAAAATGGGCAACTTATGTAGCTGAAGACAATGTAACCTTCCCTTCAGAAGTAAGTGCATTTACCGTAGAAACCATCAAAACAGATCACGTGACATTAGGTGAAGTTCTTGCAGTGAAGAAGGGTACTCCTATTCTTGTTTATTCCGAGACTCCTGGTACATACACTCTTGAAGTAGTTGCTGAAGATGTTTGTAATGATGCAAGTAATAACAAATTGAAGGTTTCTGATGGTACTGTGACAGGTGGTAGCACTATCTATGTTTTGGCACAACCACAAAACAGTGAAATTGGTTTCTATCCACTTGCAAGTAATGTCACAGTTCCTGCTGGCAAGGCATACCTCGAAATAATTGAATCAAAAGCACCTGTTAAGGGCTTCTTCGCTCTCGGCGAATTGGCAGATGCTATCAACAACATCGCTGTGGAGAATGCTAACGGCACTATCTTCAACATCGCTGGTCAGAAGGTTCAGAACATCACGAAGGGTGGTCTCTACATCGTGAACGGCAAGAAGGTGGTTGTTAAGTGAGGAATTAGCAGTGAGGAGTGAGGAACGAGCCATTCGGAATCTAATCACTCCTCACTAAAATCTCTACGGAGTTATGGAGTAAAGGAGAATTCCCCACTCCTCACTTCTCACTACTCATTACTCATTATTTTTTATTAAAAAATCAAAGAACAATGAAAAAATATATTCAGCCAGAAATCGAGGTAAAGGTGTCACACCTCGAAGTGTTTATGCAGAATCCATCTCTGCCTGTCAATAATGATACACCTATTGATAGTTCAGATCAAATTCTGACAAAGGAGCGCGAAGAGCTCAAATACGAATGGTAGTCGCAAGTACAAAGGACTAAGTACAAGGTACAAAGGACTAGCACAACTAATATCAAAAATGCTTCTCAACACAACGCTGAGAAGCATTTTTTGTTACTACTAACCAAGTGCATAATGGTTTTACTGAAACAATCGTATGGATTGACTGAAACGATTGTGTGGATTGACTGAAACGATTGTTCGAATCGGCTGAAGCAATCTTGTGGATTGACTGAAACTATCGTGTGGATAAAGTGGAGAAGCGAGGGCTCGGCGATTTTATAGCGAGCGCTCGGCGTTGACATGACGAGCGCTCGCCAGGACGATAACGAGCGCTCGGCAACTAGTTGAATCCAAAGGAGCGGTTCAGTGGATGTGCAAAAGAGGTGCAAAACTCTCAAAGAAGAGGTTCACAATATTCGAAGAAGCGATGCACGATAACCGAAGATTCGTAATTCATTGAAATCGTTAAAAATTAACTTGGGACGATTATAATCCATTCATTTGTTTTTTTCTAACCACGAATTACTCGAATTTACACGAATTCAGATTTTAATTTTATCGAATTTCTCTAATTTTAAAAATGCCAGCATTTTTGTTCGTAAAATATGATGAAATAATCTGAAAAAATCGTTTAATTGGCTAATGCCGAGCCAAAGGTTCGTGTAAATTCGAGTAATTCGTGGTTGAGAATAATCCCAAGTTTTTTTCATTACTTTGCGAATCTTTGTGAATAGAGTTGACCCGTAATCCTTGAGTAGAGTCACAAAAAAATCTCCACGTATCTTTTTGATCCTTTCAATCCCTGATGAGAGAGAAAAAGATGGGAAGATACGTGGAGAAATCAAATGGAATTATTTCCGATGAAATGGGGAATTATCGTTGAATCTTGGTGGTGCGAGTCGTGCCGTCGACAAGGGTCTCAACGCGGAGAACGGTGCCACGGAAGGACTTGTCAACGCGGATGCCTTGGGCATTGTAGTAGCGAGTGTTGACTACAGATGCATTGCTGCTTGTCGAAAGTGACTGAATGCCTACGGCAGTGTCTGCTATAGCTGGTTCGCCAAGACCACCCATTTCGTTGGCAGCACGAACTGACCAAACAGCGTTGAATGCATTACCTACTTCGTAGAAAGGTTCGGTTGTGAAGGCAACGATATTTCCGTCCTTGCAGACAGCCCAAAGCAGAACATAGTCGTTGTCATCCCATGTAATCTTATCCATTTCGTTGCTAATCACTACATGCGTAGGAGCCGAAGCCTGCTCTGTGTAGAGCGTAGGAACCCAGTCTCCATACATGTTAGCCATGTTGCCGATTTCCTCAGCCTCAGCAGCCGTGATGTAAGGCACGTTTGGATGGTTGTTAGCACCGAAACTTGTCTTACGACCAGCCAAGTCGATGACAGTACCCGTGGAAGTCATGGAGTTGTATTCTGCAAACTGAGCAGGATGGCCATCTGTACCCATATCGCTCCAACCGATAGCGGATGGCTGCACGTTCATCGTGGTGTTGATGTAGTAAGCCTTTGGCGTACCTTCACCCCAAGGACGACCGAGCGTGTAGTTGCCATTGATATCTGATTTCTCTCCATCAATCGTACAATTCTTGAATACATAGCCATACTTGATGCTCTTGGATGGAACAGCGAGGTAGCCGCCCTTCTCACACATCACGAGGTTGACCTCATTGAAGAAGGCGTCGCCCTTACCGCAGAGGTAGTCAGTACGTCCACGCAGACGACCACCCTCGAAGTAGTAGAGACCATTATCGTTGTTGCTGGTCCAAGTGTCCTGATAACCATGGAGACATACATTCTTGTAGATGCTCTTGGTGCCTCGGTCCTGAACAGCAAGGTTACGTCCGCGAGCGTCAGGAATACCGCTCTTGATGGTGATGTCCTCCATGTAGAGACCACTGACGGTGTTAGATATCTGAAGCACATCGCTGTTGCCGATACCATCATAAACACTGGTTGTGCCATACTGTCCAGCGAATGTCAGAGCAGAGAGGTCGCCATTGTCAACCACTGTAGCATCGCGGTCCTCACCGATGATGGAGATGTTGGAAGCAGTGATGTAGTGACGAACATCTGGATAGTTCTTGCCATCAGCACCTACGAACGATGCCTCAGCACTTGCAGGGAGGGAGTAAGCACCCTTCTTCACGAAGATGCGGTAACGGACAGTCTTGTCAGCACGTGCGTTGGCAGCGGCGATAGCCTGTTCGAATGCACCATCGTCAGGCACCACGAAGTCGTAAGCCTTCTTCTCAACTTTTGGCTTCATGAGCGTGGAGAAGTTGATGACAATCTCGTTGGTGATATAGTTATCAGTGAGGTCGCTCACGCTGTTAGCAGGGAGACGGAATGTGTAGTCTGTGCTGTAGTCCAGACCCTTGTACTCGAAGATAATGGTCTTGCCCGAAACGATAGGAGTGAGTGTGAGGTCAGCAAGCGTAGCAGTAGCACCTTCAGCCACCTTCACCTTCTCGTCGAATGTGAGCACCACCTTGCCATTGGCAGAAGCACCCGTTGCACCCTCAGCAGGAACAGAAGAAACGAGAACAGGAGCAATGCCATCGTCCACCAATTTGGCTGTACCAGTGAAATACACGTTGGTGATGGAGTTACCATCGTTGGCAGAAGAAGAACCATCGATGCTGGAAGTCTTGTCTGGAGTCCAACGAACAAAGAGCTTGCTTTGGTTGTTGGCTTCAGCAGGGAGTTCCACTTGACAGAAGGTCCAGTTCTTCACACCGTTCATGGTCACGCTACCCACCTTTGTGTAAGTCTCATCGTCGAGCGAGTATTCCACATTATAAGTAGTATAGGAATTGTAGTTGTAGAGCATTTCGAACTGTACCTTGATGTCGGTGAATGCCTCGGCATTGACCATTGTCTTCCAGTAGTAATGACCCACATCGCCTTCGCCCGAACCTGTGCGCCAGTTCACAGCAGCAGGCTTGCCTTCATAACCACCTGCAGCCATCTGACTCTTATCGAGCCATGAAACAGGAGAACCATCAGTTTCGCTCACGAGGAGGAACTGGTCGGCATCGTTGTCGGCAGCAGCAAAGTCAGCCACGCGACCACTATTACCCGCCTTGTAGAAGTCCCAACCAGCAATGAAGTCGATAGCGGCATAAGAAACGGTGACATCGACATCAGCATCCATCGTCACGGTCTTTTCGCTCGACGAAGTGCCATCGTCCCAGTTTGTGAAGGTGAGGATTTCGTTCGAAGCAGCGGTGAGTGTCACCTTGGTGCCAGCCTCGTACATCATCTTTCCATCCACATCTGTTGGAGCAGGAACTAAAGTAATCATATAGTCGTTGGCACCACCGTCAATGGTGAGGTTGAGCGCGTAAGTGTTCACCTGAACGAAGTTGGCTGTGAGATGAGACTCAGCATTCAAGGTATAGACGAACTTCGTATCTGTGGAAACCACATTGCCTTCTGCATCAGTCCAGTTCTCGAAGTCATAGCCGAAATTCTCGATAGCAGTGAGGGTGATTTCGCTACCTGCCTCGTATTCTTCAGCCACAGGATAGATGTTCACCGTACCAGCAGCTTCGTCGTTTGGCATAGCCGAGAATGCAAACTTCTCAACAGCCTGTGCCGTACCGTTGACGATACCCGAAATAACCACATCACCAATGGCGATGTTCTTGTTGTTTGCACAGTCTGAAATGTAGAAACGGAAGGAGAATTCCTGAACAGGGTCGGCAGTGATGTCTGTGCTATGACGCAACTGAGCGGTGGCAGAATTTGCGCCGTTGTTTCGGAGAAGGTCTGGCTTAGGGTCAATCTTCACGACGTCGCTCTGCACGCCATCGAGCACGTAAGCCCAAGAATAAGTGGCATTGTCAGTACCCACCTTCACTGCATTGTAAGACACATTGGTTGGCTGGAAAGTGATACCAGCAGCAGCCTTCACGCGATATTCAATCATCACGCCTTCCACGCAACCTGCATTGGAATTAACAGGTGTATATTTCACCATTTCGGTTTCGAAATAAGTGGCATTCTCAGCAGTGAGGTCGGAACCCACGCTGACAGAAGCCAACGAAACGCTACCGTTGATGGCTGGGTCGAGCGTTGGAGTTGCTTCGTTACCGATAGGCCATGTGATAGTACCTGCTACGTTGTCGAACGATGCGCCACCTGCGGATTCCACAACAGGAAGCGTAGTCTGGATGTAACGATAGTAAGAACCGTCGCCAATCACGATATCTACTGTTTCTGCACCACTTGCAATGGTGTAGCTAATGGTCTTTGCCTGTGCGTAGTCGGTCTGACCGTCAATCGTAGTCGTCGTGATGTCGCTATATGCCTCCATCGATACCACAGCACCCTTAGCAGAAGGAATGGTGAAGATGGTTCCAGCATTCATCTGTGCCCAGTCGGTCCAGTTGGCATTGGCAAGTTTACCATTGGTTGTGTCGAAGTCGAGCTTCACGTCGATAGTCTCACCATTCACCTGAGCCTGAGAAACATAGATGCCTGTTGTTCCTTGGTAAGCCAAGAGTGGAGCACCGTTCTTGCGCTGGAAATCCCACTTAATGGTCACTGCCTCGGTGCGGTCAGCCAAAGCCACAGTATTTGCCGTGAAGACAGGAGTGAAAGTGACGTCAGCTTTTGGAGTGTATTCAGCGCCTGGAGCAAAGTCAGCAGTTCCGTCGTTCCAAGCGGTGAGTGTGTAACCCTCCTTGAAGAGCTGGCGATTGAGTGGCAATGTGAATTGGTCACCTTCTGTCCAGTTCACAGTAGCAGGAGCAGTTCCCACAACCGTGTCGTCAGTCATGGAGAAGTTGATGGTGTGCTTCTCAGGCACATACTCGCTTGTCTCCACTGCCAAGAAAGGACAGTAGTCGGAAGCCTTGATGGTCAGTGTCGTAGCACCACCAGTGTAGTAAGCCTCCGTCACATTTGCACGGTCGTTCTTCCAACAGTTCTGAGTAATCGTGGCAGACACCACATTTCCATCAGCGTCGGTGATGGTTGCCTGTCGGCTGGAATACGTACAGTTTCCGAAGGTGACTTTCACGCCACCTTCCACAGCAACGACGCACTCGAGGCTCGTCATGCCGTGGTCGCTGTGATATTTACCACTGATTACTGCCACTGCAGAAGCATCGTCGGCAGCCACTCGGCTCACGGTGCCATCTTCAGCCACAGCAACTCCAAAACTTACGGATGTGCCTTGCACTTA
>Ga0247608_10003177_pt1 | contig 19481 bp, 14 predicted proteins | sample 176DNAGHGlowgp2_FD_193490 | JGI IMG/M metagenome (GOLD analysis project Ga0247608, IMG submission 193490) | Sheep rumen microbial communities from Palmerston North, Manawatu-Wanganui, New Zealand - 1766 DNA GHGlow gp2 | ecosystem: Host-associated > Mammals > Digestive system > Stomach > Rumen ...
CACCATGCCGAACAGGTATTCAAAAATGCGGACCGGAGCGAAGATGTGGAAGAAACGGTACTTGGCCTCGTAGCCGCTGAACCACAGGTTGTCGGAAGCCCCAAAGAAAACCGCCCACAGAATTCCGGGGATAAACAGCGTGCCGAACAGCACCCAGAGCGTGCGGTAGTTCTGGCGGAAAAGCCAGCGGCTAAACCAGGGCGTGATGGCGTAGCACATGAAGAAACTGGTGAGGGACCAGGACGGTTCATTCAGTTTCATGCCCAGGTCAGGCACAATGGACCAAGTGAGAGAAAGGTGCAAAAACAGGCTTCGCCAGGGGTGGGTCATCTTGGCAAGACCCGCCGCAGCACAGTCGCCAATTTCAGAAAACGCGGGCAGGTGGGTGTAGCCGCTGAACTTGAACACCAGCACCACGAACATCAAGAGCGTCATGAAAAAATGCAGGCGGTAGAGTTTCGCGATGCGGGCGAACATGAAGGGAATCACGGGAATCCGCCGTTCCGGATCGCTGAACTTGCTTGCAAACAAGAATCCCGCAAACACGTAGAAAATCCCTGCCGCAAAGGCGGGAGCGCTGATAATGGGCATAAGCCATTTCCAGTCCTGCATGTAACCCAATGCGCTGGAGCTGCCCAGGTGGAGCATCACGATGTTCACGCTGGCCAAAAGCCTAAGCCCGTCAATAGCCGGAAAGTAGTTCGGCTTGGAGTTGACATTTGTCGGAGATTTTTCCATCTAATACAAAGATAGGATTTTCTATCCGTTGGAATTAGATAGCTCCCGCATACGGCGGCGGGCCTTTGAACCGGGACGGTTGCGTCGGCGCCTGTGATGACCGGAATTTTGGGGCTGTTCGGATTTCGTCCCGGGCCCAGCATGCTGCGCGGGCTGCGCCGTTTTCGGAGGCTGCTGCCTTGGGGCTTTAGGAGGAGTCTGCGCCGGTTTAGAATTCTGTGCCTGTTTTTCGCGGCGCGGGAACCCACGACCTCGGGCGTTCCGCATCTCGCTTTCGAAAGTCTCCTTCTGCGGAGGCGGCAACTTCTCGAATATGGCCTTGTCCCCTTCAGGAATCTTTATCTTGGTGAGCTTCTCGATGGCGCGCAGGTCCTGCTCCTCGTCGGGAGCGCAGAAGGAGATGGCGATGCCGTCCTTGCCCGCGCGGGCGGTACGGCCTATGCGGTGCACAAAAGTCTCGGGAACGTCGGGCAAATCGTAGTTGAACACGTGACTCACGTCGTCCACGTCAATACCGCGGGCGGCAATATCGGTGGCCACCAGCACCCGGATTTTTTCGTCCTTGAAATTCTTAAGGGCCTCTTGCCTGCGGGTCTGGCTCTTGTTGCCGTGAATGGCGGCACACTTGACGCCCGCCTTTTCCAGCACGCGGGTAATCTTGTCGGCGCCGTGCTTGGTGCGGCTAAAGACCAGCACCTTCTTCATTTCGGGATGTTCCAGCAACAGTTCCTTCAGGAGCGCTCCCTTGCGGCGCTTGTCAATACGGTACAGTTCCTGACGGATGCGTTCGATGGGCGTGCTCTGGGGTGCCACCTCCACACGGACCGGATTCGGCCGGAGGATGGTAGCGGCAAGCTTGGTGATATCGTCGGGCATGGTGGCGCTGAAGAACAGGTTCTGGCGCTTTTGCGGCAGGAGCGCCACCACCTTGCGGATATCGTGGATGAACCCCATGTCCAGCATACGGTCGGCCTCATCCAGCACAAAGAATTCCAGGGACTTCAGGGAAACCGCCTTCTGGCCGATAAGATCCAGCAGACGGCCGGGAGTGGCCACCAGCACGTCTACGCCCCGGACCAGGCAGTTTTTCTGGGAGGCGTCTCCGACGCCGCCAAAGATGCAGGTACTGGAAATAGCCGTAAACTGGGCGTACTGCTTGAAGCATTCCTCCACCTGGATGGCAAGTTCCCGAGTGGGGAGCAGGATCAGGGCCCTGCAGGTCTTGGGCGCACGGAACTTTCCGGAATCCAGAAGCAGCTGCAAAATCGGCAGGGCGAATGCCGCCGTCTTGCCGGTGCCCGTCTGGGCGATTCCCAGCAGGTCCTTGCCTTCGAGCAGGCTCGGGATAGACTGTTCCTGGATGGGGGTAGGCGTTTCGTAGCCTACGGCACGGATGGCACGTTGCAAGGGGTTTGCCAGAGGGAGTTCAGAAAAAAGCATATTGGGCTGCTTTTACTTCTGCAAGTTCAGGCTGGCGTTGGCAGCACCGTACAGGCTGATGCTGTAATCCTTGATGATGTACACCGGAATCTTGTTCAAAAGCGGACGGATGTTCGGGTTATAGTTCTTCTCGAAATACTTCATGAACAGGTTGTCGCGTTCAAGCCAGCGCAGGTCCTTCTGCACCGTACCGCCGGCCAGGTAGAGGCCACCCAGGGGCAAGAACAGCGTGGAGGCATCGCTTGCAAAGCGGGCGAGCATTTTCACGAACAGGCGCATCATCTCGGCGGCCACCGGGTCGGTGTCGCTTGCACGGCTGATGTATTTGGGGCGATCGTTGGGTTCAGTTTCTTCAATCTTCTTGAAGGCCTCGTTATCGGGAACGCCGCGGGTCTCCTTCCACCATTCATACATGTTGCGAAGCCCCATGCCAGAGACCAGCGGTTCCACGCCGGGCACAGTACCAATCTTCTTTTCCATGTAGTCGTGGAATTCCTGAGAATCCTTGTCGAAGGGAGCGAAGGTGGAATGCCCGCCTTCGGAACTTGCCGGGATGTACTTCTCGCCGTCGAAGGCCAGGAAGCCCACACCCATGCCAGTACCCGGGCCAATCACGGCCTTGGTGGCCTTCTGCGGAGCGGGCTGGCTGCCGTCGGTATGGGTAAGCTTGAAAATCTGCTTCGGGTCATCCACGTCCAAAGTCGGGATGCCGTAGCTGATGGCCATGAAGTCGTTGATGACAAGGGTCGGGATGCCTGTCGCCGCGGTGAGGGCGTCACCATCTACGCTCCACGGGAGGTTCGTCATGACGCACTTGTTGGCAGCCACCGGGCCCGCGGCGCTAATGCACACGTGGCTGGGCTTCAGGTCGGCACGGCTTTCCGCAGCAAGCTTGAGGGTCTCGCGGATGGGGGCTTCCAGACCATCAATGTCCTTAGAGGGGCAAACCGTTTCAAGAATCAGCGTGAACTTGCCGTCCTTGTAGCCCACTAGGCCCAGGTTCGTGTTGGTGCCGCCAATATCGCCTGCCAAAACCAGACGGTCAAACTTTGCATCGGGATTAAGCCATTTGATTTCCATAAAAAACTCCAGGTTATACGCTTGGAATATAGTAATTCAGGGGTTAGGATTCAGGGGCTAGGATCTAGGATTTAGGGGTTAGAGAAAAATATCATGGCTTCGCCATCCGTTCCAGACGCACGATGTGCGTGATTCTTGTTCACTAAATCCTAATCTCTAGTCTCTAGCCCCTCCCTTGTATTCTAGCTCCTAGTCTCTTATTTCTACATTTCTCGCGATGAAAAACAGCACCGCCATCTGGCACATATTGGCCGTTGCCACCGTAATCTTCTGGGGCACGAGCTTTGTGAGTACCAAGGTCCTGCTGACCCACGGTTTTTCGGCGGTACAGGTGTTCTTTATCCGGTTCGTGTTCACCTACCTGCTGTTGCTGGCCATAAACCACAAGAAAATCCTGGCACAAAACTTCAAGGACGAGTTTTTGCTGTTCATCAGCGGCATCACCGGCGGTACGCTGTACTTTTGGGCGGAAAACACGGCCCTCACCCTGTCGCCATCTTCTAACGTGTCCCTCATCGTCTGTACCAACCCGCTGCTCATCATGATTTTTGGCGGGCTACTGTTCAAAAGCGAACGGCTCAAGTCCAGACAAATACTGGGTTCCCTGCTGACCTTCGTAGGGATGGTGCTGGTGGTCCTCAACGGCAAGTTCATATTGAAACTTTCACCCCTGGGGGATTTTCTCGCCTTTGTGGCGGCCATTCTCTGGACCATCTACTCCCTGAGCCTCAAGCCCTTCAAGGCACGGTACAGCACCCTGTTCATCACCCGGAAAATTTTTTTCTACAGCATTGTCAGTTCCATCCCCCTCATGGCTGCAGAACACCTGCAAGGGCGTTCCATTCCCTGGGAAAACTTCGCCGAACCCGTGGTGGCGTTTAACTTTTTGTGCCTCGCCATATTCTCTTCGCTACTGGGCTATGTGGCGTGGAATACCGTCCTCGAAAAACTGGGTACGGTCCTGGCCAGCAACTATGTCTACGCCCTGCCCCTGGTGACCATCGTCACCGCCATGATTGCCATCGGGGAACACATCTCTCCTGTAGCCTGGGCAGGAGCCGCCACCATCGTCCTGGGTATGGCCATCGCGGAATACAAGGGCCGGCGATAACTTACCCAATTCTTACGAACCTGCTTATTTTGGACAATATGTCCACATTGTAAACAAAACCGGCCTACGGATTTTCGCCGGTTCAAGTTATATTTACGACGGGATATTAACAAAAAAGGATTGAGTATGAATATCTTGAAAATGACTACCGCGTTTGGGTTGGCCATTGTGGCCAGTGGCTCTATGGCCCAAGCCGCCTATGTCTATAACAGCATACAGAACTGGGGCGGCGGCTATGTACCTGGAGTCACGTTCAACTCTGCAGGTCAAGCCTACATCCGCACCGACGTGGGTGGAGCCTACCTCTGGAATGCAACCGCTTCTGAATGGGTTCCGCTAAACGATTCCTTTACCAGCGGTAACGACATGGGTTCTATCGCCTTGACCGTTGACATTACCAACGACAAGAACGTCTATACGACCGGCGGGCTCTATACCGATGTCAGCTGGTGTTCCGAAGGATCTGTTTTCCGTTCGACTGATGGAGGCGCATCATGGACAAAATACCCACTGAACTCTAAAACCGTTTCAGGAACGGCGGCCGCTAAATTAACAAGCGACGGTTCCATCTGCCTAGGCGGAAACGGAGATGGTCGTGGCATGGGCAACCGGCTGGCAGCCAAAGGAACCACCATCTATCTGGGCACCAACCAGAACGGCCTCCTGAAAAGTACAAACAACGGACAGAGTTGGACAACTATCGCGAGTTTCTCAAATACAGACGGAATAAGCGCCGTTGCTTTTGATTCCAAGGGCAACGTATATGCAGCTCCCTATGTAGGCGGCCTGTACAAAAGTACTGATGGTTCAACCTTTACACAAGTGGCTTCAACCTTCACCAAGACTATTTACCAAATGTCTGTTGCAGGTGATGTAATCTGGATTACCAGCAACGACACGAAGCCTTTGGACCAAGGGACATCCAGCGGAGGCCATGTCCACAAGTTCACTATTTCTACGGGCGCAATTCAAGAATTGTCCATGCCAGCCTCCTGTGGAGGCAAGTCCGTGGGTTTCGTAGGCGTTTCCAGCATCGGGGATGGCAAAACTGCGGCCGTATCTACAGCAAACTGCTGGGGCGGAAATGGCGGTCCTAGTTCTTCGAACTTTGTTCCTCACGAATACATCTATTACACCAAGGATGGCGGCAACACCTGGAGTGAAATCATGCGTAACGGCTCCTTTGATGCCGCATCTGCCCATAGCAACGCCACCAGCAACCCTCATTGGGTATCGGCTCTTGGAATCAATCCCACCAATCCGGACAATGTGATTTTCGGGACGGGTTACGGTATCTGGAGTACCACCAACGCCACCGCCGCCAAGCCCACTTGGAAATTTACGGACAAGGGTATCGAAGAAACCGTTCCGCTTGGTTATGTAAGCACCACCAAGGGCGCTCCTCTCGTAAGTGTGGTCGGTGACATCGACGGCTATTACCATACCGATCTGGACAGCCCTATGGAAACAAGGCACCAGATTGAAGCCGGTACCAACTACGACATCGACTATGCCGGACTTATGCCCGAAAAGATGATCCGCATTTACAAGGAAGCCACTAAGGGCCTGGGTGCCGTCTCTACCGATGGTGGCAAAACTTGGAAGCAGTTCACCACCAACCAAAGTGCGCTCCCCACATGGACTGTAAATCAGTATGCGGGTTCCAGCACCTATACCAACGAAGACAATTTCGCAGCTATTTCTGCTGACGGTTCTACCATCGTTTGGAACATGGCGGGTAATGGCGTCTATTATTCCACAAACGATGGCGCCAGCTGGACACCGGCAAACGGTGTCACCTCCAACGACGTTTCCGGATTCCACATAGTATCCGACAAGAAAGCCGAAAAGACATTCTACATCTATAGCGCCAGTGTCGGAAAGCTATTCAAGAGTACCGATGGTGGCAAGAACTGGGTTGCAGCAAACAGCGATATGGCGACATTGGCGGACTATGCCTACAGCAAGGCTCGGATCTTTGCAAACCCCAACGCCGAGGGAGATCTCTGGGCTGTTCAGGGCATCAATATCGGCGGCGTCGTTTGGACCAATACTTCTGCCGAAGGCGTTTATCACTCTACTGATGGCGGCACCTCTTTCAAAAAGGTTAATGGACTTGCCTACGCCGCCTACATAGGCTTTGGCAAGGGGAAGGGTACTTCTCCCGCCATCTACGCCGTAGGTATGGCCAATACGAGTAATCCCGTCAATTCCATCTACCGCTCCGACGACAATGGGGCGACATGGACAGACATTGGCGATGCCAACCACCGTTTCGGTGAACTCACCATGGTGGTGGGCGACCCCTGTATCTATAGCCGCATCTATCTAGCCGGTAGCGGTCGTGGCATGATTTATGCCCAGGAACCGGGAAACACGAACGAATGTCCCGATCGTATTGATTACGGCAAAACCACTACTAAGATAACAGAAAATCATCTCTATGCAGCTGCGCGGACGCTAGAAATTGATGTACATATTCAGGCCAGCGTCATTACAGCTAACTTCAACACAGCAACAACAGGCCGTGCAAGTGTTGCCCTCATGAACAGTCTGGGTCAGGTGATCACAAGCAAAAACGTGAACGCCACCCGTGGGGCCAACAGCGTTTCCTTGGAAACAAGCTATCAGGGTTCCGCCTTCCTGGTCATCCGTCAGGGCAGCCAGAAGATGGTCAAGACCGTACGGCTGAAATAAACCAGGCTTGCAGCGAAACCACTGCAATTTTCAGGATATAGGAAGTCCCCGACACTGTCGGGGATTTTTTTTGCTCACGGAAGACGGCAACCGTCCCAGTTTAATAACTGGGGCTTTGTTGCTCACGGATGCTCGACCAGGTCGAGCATGACGAAGTCATAAACCGAAGGAGAACAAAGGACGATTTTACTTCACCACGATTTTCTTCGGGGCGAATCCCTGGACATGCACCAGGTAGATTCCCTTAGGCAGTGTGGACAGCTGGACCGTATTGCTTGCGTTCGACAATACGGTGTTCATCACCACACGACCATGCACATCCATCAGGCGGAACTTGCGCTGGGCAGGATTGGCGAAGGCTACCTGCAGATCGTGTCCCACCAAGTTCATTTCCATCGTGGCAGTTCCCGATACTTGCGGCAGGGGCGTAACGTCACCAGAATCGGAACTGCTGGAACCACCCTCACCGGAAGAACTCGAAGACGGGAAAACAACCTTCACCGGATGCTCGTCGTAGCGGGTCGCAAGGGCCATCAGGTACCAGGTAGCATGGGGCAACCACTGTTCTTCCCAACGCCAGGTCTGCCAGGATTCAGAAAAGCCCGCCGCATAATAATCGTCCCACACGATGCCGGAACCATCCGTATTTTTCCCGGTAATACCGTTGGCAATGCCACCTGTAAACGTCGTACTTGAATAGCTCTGATAAACCGGCGGATTCTTAGTGCCGACGCCCTTCATGACGCTCAAATCGAAGGGGTTCTTGCCCAAGAGCCAGTCCAACTGGTCTGCCGCATACCGGAACGCCTTCACGGAATCAGTGTAGCTAAGCATCCTTGAGGCATACACTGCAGCCGAGGCCAAAGAACCAAGTCTTGCACTTTCTCCCTGCCACCAGTAATTGGTCTCATTGTCATGAGGGATAAAGAAATTCGTTTGGATTTTGCCGCCGGTTTTGACAACTTGCTTGGCATAGCCGAAATGATTGTTTTGGCGGTCTGTCACGCTAATCATCCAATCCAGATGTTTCTTGACAGCCTCGGCGGCTTTTTTCATCAAGACCTCGCCGGGATTGATGCAATTTGCCTCTGGCGGGCAGGGTTCATACGCGATATTGTTCTCCATTTCTATGTAGCGAAGCAAAGCCACCACAGGAAGCCCGGCGTCGCTAGCATGGAAGAACGGCCTGGTCTTGTCGTTGTCACTCCAGAAATAACCTTCATCGCTCAGGCGATCAATCAAGTGTTCCGCCCTCTCGCGAGCAGCGGTCATGTATTTGGACAGGCCCGTGGCAATGGAAAGTTCCGTTGCCGCCATAAGGGCCGTATAGTCGTCGATGATATTTTCCTTTTTGTCGTCGCAATAAGCGCAGTCTCCACCCAAGGTCTGCTTACTTTCTAGATGATCGAAGCCGGTCTTGGCGGCAGCCAAATACTCGTCCGAGGTGTAGTCGCCACCCTTCCCTAACGTAGACGCTCTGGCCAAAGCCGCAATGGCCATACCGCCACCTTCACGGTAGGCAGCCTGGTAATTGGCGGACATCGTTCCGGCACTACCCGAAAAGGCGCACAGGTTCCAGCCGCCATCGGACGCGTTCCACCCATTAAAGACGGTGGTATAGAAATACCCGTCATCACTCAGCATGCGTACCAAAAAGTCCGCACCCCAGAGGGCCTCGTCAAGGGCAAAGCCACTGCTTGTAGCTGTACTTACGGCGTTGGGAATATGCTCGTTGGCATACGCAAGAACCCAAACCGTCAAAGGAATTTGCTGAGGATTCATGTAGTTGGCGTAAGACAAATGGGAAAGGTAGGTGCCATAGTCACCGGAGGCATCACTCCAACCGCCGTGAACATCCTTTTTCTGGCTGCTTCCGTAAATCGTCGCACTTTTATGCCCCGTCATGGTGTTACGATCCAATCGGAAATAATTGAGCACAAGCCCTAGGGTCGTACTCGCCAGTTTTTTGTCTGCAACGGTAATTGCCTTCGATGTTGCCGTACTGCCGCCGGACTCGAATTCAACGGTATAGGACCCCGGTGTCTTGACTTGGGAAAAATCAAGGTTGTAATAGACGGTAAAACCATTGGTCCACCCCGTAGGAATCGACCCGACACCGAAAGTTCCCGAAGCTACCGTCGCTCCGTCCTTCTTGATGGAATAGCTCGCTCCGTTCAAATTGTCGCTGGATTCCACCACCAGGGCCTTGGGAAGGTTGGAATCGTAACCGGCCACATTATAATGAAACGTGACAGCAGCACCTGCCATGGATGCCACGCTCAGAAAAAGGGGAAAATAAAGTTTGCGCATAACTTAAATATATATACGAAACTCGATTTTTCCTAGAAAAGAATTGTTAAAAAATTGTTTTTGGTGAGAATTGCGATTTTATACGAAAAAAGGCAATTTATGCCCCGAATTCCTGGTCGTCCAGGGTCAATTCGTGGGCCACGTCGTCCAATTTCTGCTCGGCGGTCTTGGCAAGGGCGGTGCTGTGGCCCCGCAGGGCCGCAAAGGGAGCGAAAATCTTCGCACGGGACTCCATGCTCATGCGGGGATGCTTCATGAGAAAATTCCAGTCGTCCCTCGGGTAGGGCAGATCTATTATGTCTGTGTAGTCTTGAGTCATGGGTCATGAGTCGGCGCTATGCGCCTCTGAGAAAAGTACAAAAATATTTTAGTCCATAATTAAAACTCATAACCCACAACTGACAACTCATGACTACGCCCGGTGTCCTCCGATTTGTCCGTTCCGCTCTACGGTGGTGGCGCCCTCCTGCAGGTCCATGCCCTTGACGATAGCGTTCTTGCCGAAGCGTTTCTTGATAAGCAGTTCCGCCTTGAGGCGTTTCTTTTCACGCTCTTGCTTTTGGGCATCGGTAAACAGGTCGTAGCCCTGGTTGCTTTCATCTACCACGTCAATGGCCACCAGGTTCAGGCGGCGAACCGTCAGTTGCGGGTCCACAATCCGGTCAAAAAGCCGCATGACCGCTTCTGCAAAGGCGGACTGGGAACTGGTGTAATGCCCGATAGAAGCCGTGCCGTGGGCGGGTTTTGGCACGGTGCGTCCGTAAAAATCGATGACCGTCTCGCCGTGATAAATTCCCTTGTCCACATTCTCGCGGTCGTAACCTACCGTAAGCACCATGCCCTTGGCCACCAGGTCGTTTTCCACCAGGCGCATGGATACCGTATCTACCATCTCCCGCACCACCAGACGGGCCTTGTCGAAGGGGTACGGGTCTTGCAACACCTGGCCTTCTCCCATGCTCTGGGACTGGGGTTTTGCCCTCTTGATGTCTGCGATGGTGCAAGGCTCGTAACCCCAGGCGTGGTCTATCAAGATTTCCGCATTCACGCCGAACATTTTGTACAGGGCGTCAGGCTCCTTGACGCTTACCCGAGCGATGTCTCCCATGGTGTGGATTCCCCGCCCACGGTTCAGGTGGCACTTTTCAAGCCTGGCTGCGATGCCACGGCCCACCTGCCAAAAATTGGTAATGGGCTTGTGGGCCCACAGCTGCCTGCGGTAACTCATCTCGTCCAGTTCCGCAATGCGCACGCCGTCGCTATCCGCTTCTACATGCTTTGCCATGATGTCCATGGCAATCTTGCACAGGTAAAGGTTCGTGCCGATGCCGCCTGTCGCAGTGATTCCCGTGGTGGTGAATACATCTTGAATGATGGTCTTCACCAGTTCCCGTGCGGTTTTCTTGTACAGCTTCAGATACTTCGTCAAGTCCAGAAAACATTCGTCGATAGAATAAGAATGAATGTCTTCGGCGCTCACGTACTTGAGGTAAACGTTATAGACCCTGGTAGAATACTCCACGTACCTTGCCATCTGGGGTTTTGCAATCAAGAACTCCACCTTCTCGCCGGTGCGTCGTTCCACCTCGCGAACCTTCTGGTTCACTTCGAAAAGCCGGGCCCGTCCAGGAATCCCGTAGGCCTTCAACGCTGGAGTCACCGCAAGACAAATGGTCTTTTCGGTACGGCTCTCGTCGGCCACCACCAGCTTTGCCTTTAAGGGGTCAAGACCCCGGAGGATACATTCCACCGAAGCAAAGAAAGACTTTAAATCTATGGCGGCGTAGGTGCGGGAGGGCATTGGGAATGGCCCTCACCTTACCAGTCCTTAGCGGGTCTTGCCTGGCCGCGGATAGGTTTCCAGGGCTTGCGTTCGCCGTTCTGTTCGTCAAAGTCCTTCAGGAGCTGTGCCGCCTCTTCGGGGCTCATCTCTCCCATCTGCACGGGCTGTTCCTCCGGTTCTGCGCCATCGTTAGAGGAATCACCCTGGCTGTCGCTGGAGCCTTCTTCGGGCTGCTCGGGTTCGGGCTGTTCGCCGGCACCGCCATTACTGTCGGAACTATTGCTTTCGGAGCTGCCGCCCTCCTGGCTGCTGCTGGACTGACCACTGTTTTGGTCTTGATTTTGATCTTGATTCTGGTCTTCGCCGCTAGAAGAACTTTGACCGTCGCCGTTCTGGTCCTGGTTTTGCTGGTCCTGCTGGTTTTGGTCTTGTTTCTGGTCCTGGTTGTTATCCTGGTTCTTGTCGTTCTTCTTGTTTTCGTTTTTCTGCTCGTCCTTGGCCTCGTGAATACGGTCCAGGAGCATCTGCAACTTTTGATCGTTGGGGTAGTATTGCAGGCCTTCGTTGCAGGTAATTTCTGCAGAGGGCAAGCGGTTTTCGATATACTGGAAGGCCGCATCGCTGTAGTAGGCCGATGCCGACTTGGGGGCGGCAAAGGCAGCGACAGATAAGAACATAACGGCAAAAAAAGCAAATAAACGGACGTTCAAAACAGAGGGGAGATCCCCGCCTTCGCGGGGATGACACGAAAAAATGCAGGGACAGCAATCCCGTTTACGGCCTATCAACCTAATCACCGACCACAGACTTCTCTTCATCAGATTACCTCCAGGTCGTTGTCGGTATTGCTGGCGTCAATTTTTGCCTTGGGCTTTCGGCCAGCCTTGATTTCGATAATATCGTCAATGCGCTGCACATGCCCACTGAGCTGACCAGCCGTTTCGTCTTCGGCAATCAGGTTTTCCAGCATTTCCTTGCCTTCGGCGTACTTGCCGTCTTTGCAGAGCTGAAGCGCACGGGCCAGAACTTCCTTCGCCTTTTCGCTCAGGGGCGGCTGCTTCTGGTCGTTGTTCTGGTCCTGATTCTGCTCCTGGTTCTGCTTTTGCTTGTCCAGTTCCTCTTTCAGCTTGCGCTGCACGATTTCCACGTTCTTCTTGGCATTTTCAAAACCGTTGTCCAAGTCGATAGCCTTTTTCAGATAGGCCACGGATTCTCGCCAGGCGGCAATCCGTTCGCTACCTTCGGCAGACTTTTCGCCTATGCGGAAGTGTGTATTGGCCAGGTTGTAGGCCGCCTTGGCCGCCATTTTCTTGTCGGGCATGCGCACGGCGCTTTCCAATTCCTTCTTGGCCTCGTCGTAATTGCCCAACTTGTACTGGCAAGTACCGATATTGTAAAACAGCAACGGGTTTGCAGGCTCCGCTTCACGGGCCTTCATATACTTTTCCAAAGCACCGGCATAATCGCCATTCTTAAAAAGTTTATTGCCGTCGTTTATGGGTCTTGCACACAAGACCGCCGACAGCACACATAACAATATCAAAAAAATTCGCATTTCATGGCCTTCATTAAAGTTCAAAGCCGAAAACATTCCAACATAGCGTGAATATACAAAAAATTGCCGTGCAAAACAAACTCAAAAAGCAGAGTCCTATCCATAGCCGTTTTTCTAGAGCTGTTGCTCTAATAAGCGACTATGTATTTTCCAAAATTTCTAATACTGTAGCCAGAATCTTGTAAGGTCTGGAATCTGGACCCTTTATTTTCCAAGATAAAGACAGACCTTGGGCCATTTTGCCTGAGGTTACTTGTAAACACATATTTGTCAAATTCATGCACATAGAGGAACGCGCTCGGAAAATTCGTGTACCTGACCGTGGACAAATACGAATTCAAGTCCACCTTGCCATAAAAAAGTATTCTCGGGTAGCTCACGTCGGGATCCACATACATCTTTGAATTCAACGGCAACTGTGAATTGGCAAATTCAAAGGCATCACCTATGCCTTCGCAAAAAACATCAGAGATTTGCTCCTTGTATGTTGTAAAGTAATCTTTTTCAAAACTGGCAAAACAGAGGAGGTATGCCACCACGGGAATACAAATGGCCTTAGGGTGAATGTAGTTGAAAGTGTAGACGATTCCCTGTGCGGCCAAGACAATCATCGGCATAAAAATCAAATTGACGCGATTGACATTTACATGGATTAAAATACCTATCGCAAAGCCGGCGACAAGCCAAGTCAACAAGAAAAAGGGAAGCCCAAGCCTACGGCCAACAACATTGCGAACGGCACCGCAGGCATTGACCACAAGTCCCACAAAGAAAAACGCCAGCGTCGCCGGGTAAAACAACCCGTAGCCGTCCATGAAATTCCACGGGAGCCCGTCAGATTGGTTTTTCAGGATGTTCCAAAGGTTCATGAAATTTTCGGGAATTTTTTGGAAAGATATTTCGCTGTCCCTAAAATAAACAAGCTTGGGAATACTGATAAAGGGCAAACGGATTTCCGGAATGAGACCCTTGTTTACCAAAACAAAGAGTACCAGCGGCAAAGCGAGGACAAGAAATACCGAAAGCGACACCCAAGTGTACCGATTGTTGTGTATCGATTTGGTCCACAAGCCATACAGAACGCCCATCAATATCATGAACGGGACCACCGTCCAAATGGTCGCATAGGCATAAAGCGAAAGCCCAAAAAAGATAGCCGAGAAAACAAGATGTTTCGGCCTTTCCAAACCCTTCACAAAAAACAAAAGCCCAAACAACACAAAGCCTGGGGCCAAATTAGATTCCAAAGCCCAACGCGAAAGCATTACATGCCAGGGCGAAATGGCAAGAAGAAGTACCGACGCCAGCGCCATTCGCTCACTGGAGAATCGACGAACCAGTAAATAGACCGCAACGAGAGACAACAACCCCACAAGTAGCATCGGAATCCTAATGACCCAAACTTTAAGGCCAAACAACGCCACAAAGGGAATCATCAAGTAGGATTCCAAGGCGTTCATGCCGGAACCCCAAGCCGTCAAATAAACAGGAAACCGATAACCATAAGAATCTGCACCATGGTGCAGCAAGGTATATGCATTATAGCCCGCAAAAGCCTCGTCCTGGTTAATGTCTCCGGGAACGGAGCCGCACATGTACATGCGGGCAAAGGCCCCTAGCAAAAGAATCAATACCAGTGCGTAATTCGGAGGAGTAAACCTCTTTATCCAGGCAAGGCACTTTTGCATCGTCATTCCCTTGTAGTCACAACAACATTCAGCCAGTCGGCGTGATCGTAAGAATTGTCACCGTCGGCATCGGCCTTGAGGTAGATAAGGCTCTCTCCACCAACGTAAACCTTTCCGGCCTGCGGCTTCTTGTTTCCATAAATCACGCTGCTTTTCCAAAGCGTTTGCGTAGGCGTGCATACGCTAAACCGGACAGAGCCGCCACCACCGCTTTCGTCGTCTATCGCCACAACAAATTCCAGCGAATCGGCATTTGGAGGCAACCGGAAATACAATTCCGAATTAGCGTGGGTTCCTATGCCGTTTGTATACTGCCGGCCTTTCACCGAAAGAGCGTTCCCGTCAACAGCACGTCCAATTTTAGGCGTTCTATACTGCTGCGTATAGCGTTCTATAGGCAAATCCGTCAAAAAGAACTGATTCGATTTCAGCTCCATGTTTAGCGGCATATGCTCCAGAATTTCGGCAAAGAGCATGGGTACAAGGAACAAAGCCAGCACCACGTAGGGCGTAAAACGGGGGAAGGGTATGCGTTTCAGCTTTTCAGCCAACATGGGGAAAAACCCAGGTGCAAAGTTTTTTACCACCGCCGCAACGAAACAGAGAATGGCAAGTCCAGAAACATAGGACCACAAGTCAGCGCCTTTGAACCCATTGATCATGGAAATGTTCATGGCACAAATAGCGGTCAAAAGAATTGACCAGAACCAGGCCTTTCGCATCTCTATCACCATCCACACACAGGCAAAGGGAACGGCATATACCAGATACCGTTCGTGCATTCCAGGCAGCAACAAAAAGAAAGCAAAAGCCTCCCAGGTCACCAATTCAAAGGTCCGGCGAAGATTCTTTGTAAAAAGGGCGCATTTAAAAATATACGCAGAAACTATCACGAACAGGATCTTCCCTATCCACGACGGAGACAGCAAAAATCCAATTCCCTCCGGGGAAAGGCCAAACAACGGATTCACATCGCGACTAGTGTTGCCCACAAAGAACATCCATATATTCGCAGCATTGTATGTTGAAAAAGGGTATTGTTCCGTGGTATTTAAATAGGCCCGCGTAAGCAATCCCGAAAGATTTCCTGCAACAATCAACGGAACAAAAACAAGCGCGATCGCCGCCACCATTAGCGGTAAACCCTTCCAGGATTTTTTATACCGGCAGATGAAAATCCCTCCAAATACAGGCAACAGAACAATCATCTGGAACTTGGCCAAAAGTGCAAGGGCAAAAAACATGGCCGCATACTTGAACAGGCCTTTGAAATTAATGCAATAAAGTGCAGCGATTCCAAAAATACATGGGAACAGGTCCACCTGCCCCCAAACAGGGCCATCCAGCAAAAGGGCCGGATTGAGCGCCACAAAGGCCAATGCCAAGTGGGCGTCCCGCTTTTGCAAATTGAACCGTGCCGCCATGCGGCTTGCAAAATCCACCAGAGCTACATGGCCAAAATAAACCGGCCAAAGGCAAAGGAACTTTAAAAGGGTTCCCTTCTCTATTGGAACGCTGAACAAATTATGGATTTGCGCAACGACCCACAACCAGAAAACATAAAGGGGCGGGTAATTTCCGTCAAAATGTTCAAGACCATTTTTTGCCAGTTGCCGAACCCAATTCTCCCAATACCCTTGGTCTCCCCCAAAGGCAGCGGCATTTGTGCAAAACAAATTCGCAAGAAGGCAGATAACGCCCCAAATCAGAAAATATTGGGCTGATTTATCTTTTTTCACCAGAAGCTCCAAAACGTTTAAAGTTGACCCTCACGGAAAGCCCCTTCCGATAAACAAATCCAATACCTTTCCAGAAATAGCCCAAAAGCACCGAAGCAATGTACGTCATCACAACAAGCAGCATCAGCGAAGGAATTGCATATTTGGGATACGCCACAATCTTTGCAGGCACGTTGAAATAATAACAGAAGAACGAATGGATGAGCCACATGGATGTACTTTGGCATCCAACATACCAAATTCCTTTTTTCAAAAACTTGATGCGGCGAAGCAAATCCATGACTGCAACCGTCAAAACTGGAATGAAGAAAATATCAAAGATATCTCCAATTTCATTTTGACGCATGATGACAACGAGGCATATGGCAACAACATCCGCAAAAGGATTCAAGACTCCGTTCTTTTTAGCAGAATCATTCAACCGATCCAAAAGCCCGTTGCGAGCGACGATAGCCCCCATCCAGAAGCATGCCGCATACGGAGCTATTTGGCAGAAGAACCGGACATACATATGGCTATTGCCGAGAACGCCGAGAGCTGGAACCATTTTGAGCCCAGGAAAAACATGAGCAAACAGAAGTGAAACTACTATAGCTATAAAAATATTCATTCTTGCGGAATACTTATCAATAACCGCCCTCACGAACGGGAACGAAACCAGAGAGAACACATAACTTATCAGGAACCACCATTCCCTGTTATACGTCGAAGAAAAGCCCAAAAAATTGGAAAAAAATTCTTTTGGAACAAACTTTGCATAACGCGTATAGATTACCTGATCGCTGCAATACGGAGTCTGAGAAGAAAAAAACAGGAATCCGATCGGGATAAAAACGAGAAATACCTTCCAATATGAAAAATAAAGCCTTTTGAGGCGGCCCACAACATCATACGATCTTCCGTAAGAGCTCTTATAAACGCCATAGCCCCCAAAAAAGAAAAACATCGGGACGCATATTTTGCCAAAATATCCTAAATAAGATGTCATCGGCATCCCGAACATGGAAAATTCGCTTAGGACACCCCCACCATAAATACGACTCGGGAAAAACCAAAGATGATGCATAAGCATAAATAGAATGGCAATGCCCTTCATGATCTTGGTGTCGTCACGGGTTAAAAAATTATCTATGGCATTCATTTTTTTTCGCATACTTTATCTTTTGGGGATTTGATTCTAAAATAATAGAAATCTTTCTTTCATCTGCAATTCCCAACATTTTCTTTTTTATCTTCTGGTCAAAATATACCACGAAAAGGGTGCTGAAATGCCTATTTTGAGGACTATAACGACAAGAAACCACTCTATTGAGCTTGTCAGAATTATCGCTTGTTTACTCGTGATTATGGCTCATAGCCAAATCAGCGTCGTTGAAAATGGCAATATTATTAACGGAAGGCTCGCCATTTCAACAATGATTGCAGACGACGTTCCTCTATTTTTATTGGTGACAGAATTTTTTTCTTTGGGGATACTGCACCATTTTTCTGATTATCGGGTACGAGCTTTCACTATTCCTGCCTAAATTCAAAAACCAGAAAAAGAAACTCTTTGCCATTGGCGTCACCTTGTACCTAGCCGGATTCCTAATAAAGTACGGCTTGCAAGATTAAATGTTTATCAAATACGGCTATGTCTCCAACCGATTCCGTTGGCTGCAGTGCACCCCTTGCTTTATAACTGTAACAGGAATGTTTCTCTCCACCTACTCTATTGGCTCCCTGATAAAAAGGAACAGCATTCTAGCCCGCATTATTAACTTTGTCGCTTCATGCACATTTGCCATCTATCTTTTCCACATGATAGTCATTTCGGAAACGGAAAATTGGCGAAACATCTTCTTTATGAAATTTGACCTCGCAACAACTTTCTTTAGCGTTTCCGCTTATTACCTTTCCTATGCTTTCGCCATCTTTGGCGTTACACTAATCGTTGCGACCGTCTTTAAATACGCGATTGAAAAACCCGTCGAAAGGCTGTTCAGACACTGGCTAGTTCAGCGATAAAAAGACCCAACAAGATTTGTCATGCTTTCGTGGTCCTTGACAGCCGTCATCTCGCGGATGCTGTGCATGCTGAGCATAGGCTCGCCGATATCCACTGTCGGGATTCCGAGACCTGCTGAAACGGCAGGGCCTACCGTTGAGCCGCAGGGCATGTCGTTACGCATGACGAATGTCTGATACGGAATGTTATTTTGTTCGCAAATCAGTTTAAACTGGGCGTTAGAGAACACATCGCTGGCATAGCGCTTTTGTGCATTGACCTTGAGGACAATTCCACCGCCCAGAACCGGGGCGTGGTTCGGCTCGTGCTTGGCTACAAAGTTCGGGTGACAGGCGTGAGCCATGTCGATGGAAAGGGCGAGTGAATTCGGAGTTCGGAATTCGGAATTCGGAGTTAAAGAATCCAAAACACTCTTCAGAAAGTTACCGGCGGCTCCTTCGCGAGTGTTGGAGCCCACCTCTTCGTTGTTGAAGAAGGCCGCCACCTGGAAATCATGCTCCGAAGGTTCTGCCTTGGCAAAGGCTTCTGCGATGGCGTGGCAGCTAGAGAGGTTGTCGAGCCTGCCGGAATAAATCCATTCGTCTTCAAAGCCGCCTAGCTGTGCAGCTTGAGCATCGAACAGCTGCACGTCGAAATCCAGAAGGCGCGCCCCCAGAGGAAGCTCAGCCGACAAGGCCTCTGCAAAGCGTTCCTTGCCGCCAATGGCCGTCCACAGGGCGTTCAAGTCCGTCTGGGGGTTCACCTTCAGGCCGTCCTGGTTGACGTTTCGGTTCAGGTGGACCGCAAGCTGCGGAATGCGGAACAGCTTTTTTCCACGGAACAACTTTGTCTGTACCTTGCCATTCAATTCGTAGGCCAAAAGTCCGGCATAACCCAGGTCACGGTCCAGCCAGCTGGCGAGAATGGGACTGCCGTAAACTTCGGGGTGGAGGGTCCGTACGCCCGCAGCCGAACAGTCCGGATTGGGGGTGATTTTCAATGTCGGGTAGTCCGTATGGGCCAGAGCTATTTTGAACTTGGATTCTGCACTTGCCGCCCGAGGTAAACGGACCGCAATCAGCGCCCCGCCTCGTTCGAACAATTGGACCTTTTTTTCTGTTCCAGCACCCAAAAAAGCCTTCAGGTTCTCTACCGTATGGTAGGGCGTTACCGAATTATTCAAAAAATCAAGGAAATTCATGGTTTAAAGATAGGTAATGAAAAGTCCGGTTCAAAGCGCATCGACCTCAGACCCCCGATGCTAGAGATTAGGGGTTTTAGGGGCGAAGCCCCTAGGAGTAGGGGTGGTGGAAGACCGCAGGGCGGGCTGAAACCAGGGGGAAGCCTCCCCCT
>Ga0247608_10003179_pt1 | contig 19472 bp, 29 predicted proteins | sample 176DNAGHGlowgp2_FD_193490 | JGI IMG/M metagenome (GOLD analysis project Ga0247608, IMG submission 193490) | Sheep rumen microbial communities from Palmerston North, Manawatu-Wanganui, New Zealand - 1766 DNA GHGlow gp2 | ecosystem: Host-associated > Mammals > Digestive system > Stomach > Rumen ...
AGCATGAGCGCACTAACACTGCCGCCCTGCACCTGGGTAGGGAGGGGGCGGCCCGGCACGACCCGGAAGGGGGGTAAAAATCTCTACAGCTTCGCCTAAATAAAGCGGAGCGTCAGACCCTCGCGCGTTTTTTCGATTTCAAACGCCTATTTTAGACGGAACACAACAAAAGAGGTCTATTTCAGACCTCTTTTTGCAATGTTCCCGCAAAATCTGTAATCAAAACAAAAAATCCTTTGACAAAAAACAGATCGTCGGGGTTCGTATAGGGCAGGAAAAGTACACCTTCAGGGGCTTTATCCGAACCCTTTACAGGTTTTTCGACTGAATCGATGTCGAATGGTATTTCGATCTCATTGCTGCCCGCCGCGGAGTAGTTGAAGATGATCTTTACGCGGTCATCGTAGACGTAAGCGCGGATCAGGAAGGCGTCGATCAGTTTTTCCTGGTACTCTTTGCTGCCGATGTCACCTTCCCGGAACATCTCGAACAAGGTCAGCACCTCATCCTTGGTGATGTCGCTTCGGGCGCGCTCTTTTGCCAGCAGCAGCCGCGCGCGGAGGGCGTCAAGGTCTGTTTCGATCTGCTCCAGCATCTTTTGCACCGGAGCGGCTACCACGCCCATGCGGATAGCCTTCAAGGTGTTCGCCTCTTCGCGCTCCAGCGCCTGGATCTGGGCGGTAAGGTTTCGCACCTCGTCGGTCATCTCGTTGGCCTTAAGGTAGGCGATCAGCTCATCCGCGATCCTGTCCACAACATCCTCCGCAAAGATCATCTGGTGGAGCCGCTGCGCGATCAGGCGTTCGATCTCATCGCGCCGGACAGGTTTCTTCTTGCACGTCTTTGTCTTTTGCCGGGTGCGGCAGGTGTAATAGTAATGCAGCTCGCCGTGCTTGCCTGTGCCGGAGGTGCCTACCATCGGGCCTTTGCAGTGTCCACAGAACAGTTTTCCGGTCAGCAGGTACGAGCCGTTTTGATTGACGCGCTTTTGCGGGTTGTACTGATGCGAAGCGCCGGAGTACCGTTCCTGTACGCGCCGAAACGTTGCCTCGTCCACGATCGGAGGCACCGCGTCTGTAAGCACGATGTCGTCATACCTGAATATGCCGATGTACTTCTCATTGTGGAGAAGGCCCTGGAAAGAATTCTTTCCGAAGGCGTGCCCCTTCTTGGTGCGGATCCCGCGCGCGTTAAGGTCTGTGTAGATCTCTGAGAGCTGGTCACCGTCTGCAACGCGCCGGAAAATCTCCCGCACGACCTCCGCCTCTTCGGGGACTATTTCAAACTTACCGTCAGCGCCCCGGCGATAGCCCAAAGGCAGCTGCGCCACGACCATAGCCTTCTCCGCATTGCTGCGGATGCCGCGCCGAACCTTCTGCGCCAGCTCCTTGCTGTAATACTCCGCGAAGCCCTCCAAAATGGACTCCATCAAAACGCCGGTCGGGTTGTCCTGGATGTTCTCCACAGCGGAGAGCACCTTAACACCGCGCTCCTTAAGCGTATGCTTGTGGATAGCGCTGTCGTAACGGTCACGACTGAACCTGTCCAGGCTGTAGACGATGACAAACGAAAACGCCCCGGAGGCACTGTCCCGGATCATCTGCTGGAACATGGGCCGGTTGTCGTTCGTGCCGGTCATAGCATGATCGTCGTACACCCGGAGCACGGTCAGGCCGTTATCGGCTGCGTACTTCTGGCAGACCTTGACCTGCTGCTCGATGCTTGCGTCTCGCTGCTGCGCGGAGGAGTAGCGGGCGTAGATGACGGCGGTGCGAAGCGGTTCTGCTGCTTTCATGCTTTAGGTTCTTCGGGCTGCTTCTCGGTCGCTTCGGCGATCTTGCGCGTATAGTACGCTACCCTGTGGACATCGGAGGCGATGCTGACCATGAAATAGGTCACAAAGCAGCCGCCAAGGATGTAAAGCGCTGTCGGCCTGTTAGGCGACATGGATTGATCAATCAAGCTGATCAAGAGCAAGAGGCCACCAATCACCACGGCCAGAGCGAGAAGTATTTTGATCGTAAGAATGAAGCCTGAATCCACGTAGCCTGGCTTTTTGTCCGGCTGCTGCGCTGTGTTCTTTTCTGACATATCCAACACTCCTTTAGAGTAATTTTATACTACTTTACACTCCCTCTACCTGATCACCCAGGGCGGCGATGATCCGGAGCGCTTTGTCCTGCATGCGTTTAGGCAGTTCACGGAAAGCGTCTACCAGATTCTTTTCCCGCTGCGTGAGGTTATAGCGTGGATCCGCTTGCGCAGCCTTAAGCGCTTCGAGCTGGGCAATAATGTCATCCAGACTTCTGGCACTCTCCGCAGGCGGAGCCGGTTCAGCGGGCGGCACGTGCGTAACGGTCACGCGATGCACAGTGCCAGGTGGGACGGGGAGATCTTCGGGCTTGGTATGGGTTGTAAGGGAAACAGTTACGGGTGTGTTTTCTTCGTCCCATCCCATAATACTTGCAGCTGAGACACCAAGCGCATTCGCTATTTTCTTAATGCGGTCAAGCGGGATCTTCTTTGTCTCGCCCGTTACGTAACGCTGAAGGACAGAGGCGCTTATCCCGGTTTTCTCCTCAAGGGCGCGATAAGTCATGGGATTTGCTTTAAGAGCTTTCTGTAATCTGAGCGCTATATCGTTCATAATCTCCCCTCCCGTTGTGTTAGTTATTATACTACACCTGTACCAATAATGCAATACCAGCGTAATATTTTTTTTACTACTTTGTCACAGAAATGGGTTGACGCAATGTCCCAGAAGTGGTACAATTATCACGTAATTGGGACAGGAACGGAGGTGAGAAGATGCAGCCACAACTGCTAAAGGGCGCAATCGTTGAACGTGGCCTAACGGTCAAAAAGGTCGCCGAAATGCTGAATATGACGCGGAATACCTTCTATACGCGGTTGAACGGGCAGACCTCTTTCGATACTGAAGAAATCGAGAAGCTTTGCCACATTCTACAAATCGACGACAACAAGCGCAAGATCGAAATTTTTTTAACCTGACTGTCCCATAAATGGGACAAGAGAGAAGGAGGTAACCATGAGCGATCTCAAAAAGTACTACAACGAAGAGAAAGCTCGAGCAGCGCAGATGCGGTACTGCGAGGAGCATGAAGTGCCGCAATTCGCACCGATGGACGGATACTGCCATTTCTGCAACCGCAACATCTACGCGCCCGTGTTCGATGTCAGCACCGGCAAGGCCATGGGGTACAGCGTAGAGGAAGCGGCCACGAGCCTGATCACGAGCTGCCCGTACTGCCACCACACTTACGTGGACTAAGGCCATGGGCGCGCAAATAGATCTGCGCCGGATGCAGAGAGACAGCCGGGAAGAGTTCTTCCGGGCAATCCGAAACGAACTTGCCAGCCTCCGGAAGACGGAAGCGTTTCAAGAGCGACTGGCCGAACGCAAAAGAAAAGCCCCTGACCGTTCGGAGCAGTCAGGCGCTTAACCAAGAAAGGACGCACCTATCATAGCACCCCGAAAGGGTTTTGTCAAGAGTGCGGCCTCCACATCAAGGGAGGATTTATGATTCAGATCTGTAACGCAATCACCCATTTCTGCGCTGAGTATGCGCCCATCCTGTTACCGTTCCTGTGCGGCGTGCTGGCCCTCGGTGGACTGTGGCTGATCAAGCACCCGGAGGACTTCTACACGGTCGAAGAGATCGACCCTGATTACAAAATTGAGTTTGAGGAGATGAGCAGATAATGCAGATCACAAGAGGCAAGATCGCCACGGGGACAAAGTTTTGCCTGTACGGCAGCGAGGGAATTGGTAAAAGCACCTTCGTAAGTCAGATCCCCGGCGTGGTGTTCATCGACACCGAGGGCAGCACCAACAACATGGACGTGCAGCGCCTTCCCACCCCGAAAAGCTGGGCACAACTTCTGGCCGAAGTTGATGACGCGATCAGAAACAGCGATCAGCTCAACGCACTGGTCATCGATACCGCCGACTGGTCTGAGCGCCTGCTGCTGGATGAAATCCTGACGGAAAAGCAGCTCAAGTCCATTGCAGATATACCTTATGGCGGAGGCTGGGAGCTGCTGAAAGACCGCTTTGGCAAGCTGTTGGACAAGCTGAGCGAGCTATCCACAAAGGGCGTGCATGTGGGCTTCACGGCGCACGCACAGATGCGAAAGTTCGAGCAGCCGGATGAGCTGGGAGCTTATGACCGCTGGGAGATGAAAACCAGCAAGAAGGTCGCCCCGCTCATCAAGGAATGGTGCGACATCCTGTTATTTGCCAACTACAAAACCGTCGTCTATGCGACCGACGATAAAGGCAAAAAGCACAAGGCCGCAGGCGGGCAGCGCGTCATGTACACCACACATCATCCGTGTTGGGACGCCAAAAACCGGCACGGCCTCGCCGATGAGCTGCCCTTTGAATTTCAGCAGGTCGCACAGATCTTCCAGCCCATCCAGCGCCAAGCCGCTGCCCCCGCAGCGCCTAAGCCGCAGACTTCCGTAACGTTCACCCCGCCCGCCTCCACCGAGAGCGTACAGCAAGCGCTCAAGCCGGAGTACACCACACAGGAAACGCCGGACGCTTACAGGGACGTACCGAAAAAGCTTGCAGACTTGATGCGCGCGGCAGAAATCTCACCCATCGAAGTCAAGGCCGCTGTAGCGCAAAGGGGCTATTTCCCGGTAGATACTCCGTGGGACAAGTACCCGAAAGACTTTGTGGACGGCGTGCTGATCGGCGCATGGGAACAGGTCAAGGCTATGGTAATGGAAAACCGCAAACATGATCCATTTTAAGCAAAGGAGATAACGAACATGAGCGAACAGCAAGGGTATGAACTTGGATGGGACAGTGCCATAGAGCACGACAGCGAGGGTTTTGAGCTTTTACCCGAGGGTGACTACAACTTCCGCGTTATCAAGTTTGAGCGCGGGCGGCACGAGGGCAGCGATAAGCTGCCGCCCTGCAACAAAGCGATCCTGACGCTTGAAGTCAGCGACGGCGTCCACAGCGGCACCTTGCAGCACAACCTTTTCCTGCATAGCCGCACCGAGGGACTGCTGTGCGCCTTCTTTACCGCTATCGGCCAGCGCAAGCACGGTGAGCGCCTTAATCCCCGCTGGGATCAGGTCATAGGCGCGACCGGCACCTGTCAGGTCGAAATCCGTGAATGGAGAGGCCGGGACGGCGAGAAGAAGCAGAGCAATTCCGTAAAGCGCTTCTACGAGCGCCCCGACACCCCAGACACCCCCGTCGCCACGAGCGTACCGTTCAGCACCGGATTCACGCCGGGCAAGTTCTAAGCAAGGCAGCCTCCCCCGCCGCGTAAAACGGCGGGGGAGGGAGAAGAAAGGACAGACAATGCAACTTAGACCATATCAGGCCGAAGCGGTGCAAGCAATCGAGGCTGAATGGCAGCAAGACAAAAAGCGCACGCTGCTTGTGCTTCCAACAGGATGCGGAAAGACCATAGTTTTCTGCCGCATCGCGGAGGATCAGGTACGAAACGGTGAGCGCGTGCTTATCCTCGCCCACAGGGACGAGCTGCTGGATCAGGCAGCGGATAAGCTATACAAGTCAACCGGCCTACGCACCGCCAAAGAGAAGGCCGAAGAAACCTGTTTAGGCAAGTGGGAGCGCGTCGTCGTTGGCAGTGTGCAAACGCTGATGCGGGAGAAACGCCTGGACAAGCTGGGGCCGGACTACTTCAGCACGATCATCATCGATGAGGCGCATCACTGCCTCGCCGAAAGCTATCAAAAGGTGCTCCGGCACTTTGACGGCGCTAAGGTGCTTGGCGTGACCGCCACCCCCGACAGATCCGACATGCGTAACCTGGGCCAGTATTTCGAGAGCCTCGCTTACGAGTACACGCTGTCCAGGGCGATCCGGGAAAAGTACCTGTGCCCGATCAAGGCAATGACGATCCCGCTGAACATCGATCTAAGCGAGGTCAAGGTGCAAAGCGGCGACTATTCCGCGGGCGACCTCGGAACGGCGCTTGATCCTTATCTTGACGCAATCGCGCAAGAGATGGTCAAGCACTGCATGAGCCGCAAGACGGTGGTATTCCTGCCCTTGATCAAAACCAGTCAGAAGATGTGCGATCTGCTGAACACTTACGGATTCCACGCGGCGGAGGTCAACGGCACGAGCGACGACCGGGCGGAGATCCTTAAAGACTTCGATGATGGCAAGTACAACGTGCTATGCAACAGCATGTTGCTGACCGAGGGCTGGGACTGTCCGAGCGTTGACTGCATCGTGGTGCTCAGGCCCACGAAAGTCCGAAGTCTGTACTGCCAGATGGTAGGCCGTGGAACGAGGCTCAGCCCCGAAACAGGGAAGAAGGAGCTGCTGCTGCTTGATTTTCTGTGGCACACGAGCCGCCACGAGCTATGCCGACCGGCACACCTGATCTGCGAAAGCCCGGAGGTCGCCGAAAAGATGACCGCCAAGATGGCCGACGAACCGGAATGGGAAGTTGACATCATGGCAGCCGAAGAGGACGCCAAGGCCGACGTACTCAGAGAACGAGAGGAAGCGCTTGCGGCGCAGCTGCGAGAGATGCGCAGCCGCCAAAGGAAGCTTGTGGATCCGTTGCAGTTTGAAATGAGCATCGCCGCCGAAGATCTTGCAAACTTCGAGCCGGTCTTTGACTGGCAGATGGGGCCGCCAAGCGACAAGCAGCGGGAATACCTGGAGAAGAAGGGCATCAACCCCGATTCCATCGAAAACGCCGGGAAAGCCGCGCTGCTGATCGACAGGCTTAAGAAGCGACAGGCGGAGGGGCTATGCACCCCGAAGCAAATCCGGCTGCTTGAGCGTAAGGGCTTCCTACATGTTGGTGAGTGGAGCTTCGACGACGCAAAGCGCATGATCGACCGCATCGCCGGGAATAACTGGAACGTACCTTACGACATTGACCCCGCAAGCTATCGCCCCGTCAGCGCAGGCAGCTACAACGATACCGACTGGGCTACGGGCACCGATGGCCTGCCCTTCCCCTTTTGAGGTGAAGCATGGACAAGAAACTTGATCTGCGTGAAGCGCTGAAATGGATCAACTGCGCCGCCCTGCACTATCAGGACTGGGTAAACGTTGGCATGGCGCTGAAAGCAGAGGGATACAGCGTTTCGGACTGGGACGCGTGGAGCGCATCAGACCCGGGACGCTACCATTCCGGCGAGTGCCAGCGACACTGGGACACCTTTCGAGGGAGCGACAATCCCGTAACCGGAGGCACCATCGTCAAGATGGCAATGGATGCAGGATGGCGCCCCTCCGGAGGGGGCGACGACTACGAGATCGACTGGAATGACGCCATAGGCAGCAGGAAAGACAAGCTCAAGGTCGTCGATGAATCCTGGATGGAGGAAAAAGACATCCCCGCACCGCCTGAAACCATGGACGGAGCAAAGGAGCTTATCCGCTATCTCAAGCTGCTGTTTGATGGCAGCGAGAACGTGGGCTATGTCACCCACAGCTACATAAACGAGGACGGCAAACACGTCCCCACCAAAGGCAATTATGACCGCACCGCCGATCAGCTGATCGAAGCGCTTTCCAAGTGCAATGGCGACGTGGGCGCTGTGCTTGGCGACTACGACCCGGAGGCTGGCGCGTGGATCCGCTTCAATCCCCTGGACGGCAAGGGCGTCAAGAACGAAAACGTAACCGAATACCGCTTCGCCCTCGTGGAGAGCGACACGCTGGAGATCGGCAGGCAATACAGCCTGATGCTGGAGCTTCAGCTTCCCATAGCGGTCATGGTGCACAGCGGCAAGAAAAGCATCCACGCAATCGTACACATCGACGCCAAGGACTACACCGAGTACCGCAAGCGCGTGGACTACCTGTACAGCGTGTGCGAGAAAAACGGAATGCAGCTCGACAAGCAGAACCGCAATCCCAGCCGCCTAAGCCGTATGCCGGGCGTCATGCGAAACGGCAAGCCGCAGTACATCATCACCGAGAACATCGGCTGCAAAGACTTCGAGGCATGGCAGGAATACATCGAGGGCATTAATGACGATCTGCCCGATCCTGTAAACCTCAAGGCGGAGGTACAAGCGGGGCTGCCAGACCTTGCGCCGGAGCTGATCAGCGGCATCCTGCGCCACGGACACAAGATGCTGTTAAGCGGTCCCAGCAAAGCCGGAAAGAGCTACGCGCTGATCGAGCTTTGCATCTCCATTGCGGAGGGCATCCCATGGATGGGGCTTCAGTGCGACATCGGCAAGGTGTTCTACATCAACCTGGAGATCGACAAGGCGAGCTGCCTTCACCGCTTCGACGATGTGTACAAGGCGCTTGGCATCGAGCCAAAGCACCAGGACAACATCGAGATCTGGAACCTGCGCGGCAAAAGCTGCCCCATGGACAAGCTCACACCGAAGCTGATTCGCAGAGCGCAGAAGATGAAATTTGACGTTATCGTCATCGACCCCATCTACAAGGTGATCACCGGCGACGAAAACGCCGCCGATCAGATGAGCGCCTTCTGCAATCAGTTCGACCGGCTCTGTACGGAGCTGAACTGCGCGGTGATCTACTGTCACCACCACAGCAAAGGCAGCCAAGGCCAGAAGCGCAGCATGGACAGAGCCTCCGGAAGCGGCGTTTTCGCAAGAGACCCGGACGCCTTGGTGGACATGATCGAGCTGCCGATCCCGGGCGAGACGCGCGATGTCATGATCCAGAACATGAAGTGCGCAAAGTACGGCGAATATCTCGACATGTGGAACGACCCCTGGCGCGATGATATGTCAGAGCTGGAGCAGATCAGCTTCGTAAGCATGGAGGCCCGATGCCGCAAGGTCGGCAACGATCAGGCGCGCAGCTGGATGATGCGAGAGGTCGAGAAGGCGGAGGAAGCCCTCCGATATATGACCGGCTGGCGGCTGGAGGGAACGCTGCGAGAGTTCAAGCCGATGTCTCCCCGGTATGTGCTGTTTCAACATCCCGTCCACCGCGAAGATACCAAGGGCATCCTCAAGGGCCTCAAGGCGGAGGGCGAGAAGAAGGGCAAAGCCGGGAAGGCGCAAGAGGCCCGCAAGCTCAGCGCCGAAGAGAAGCGAGAGCAAGAAAAGGCAGACTTTGACGATGCTGTTGCAAACGCAAACGGAGGCGAGCCGCCGACAGTCAAGCACCTGGTTGAGTGGTTCACCAAGGACGAAGATGATCCGCCGAAGGAAGATACGCTCCGTAGGAAGCTGAAGAAGTACGGTTATAAAATCGATAAAAATACCGGCTTCATCACGCCGAACGCCGCACGGGACGGACTGTAATTTTCTACAGTGCATCCGTCCGTCGCGGGACGGACGGACTGTACGGGATGGCACAGTGCATCCGTCGCGGGACGGATTGTAAAAATCCCCCTAAAGGGGAAGAACGTCATCCCGCGTAAACGTGCGTTGCGGGTGTGTGGGTGGTGGGGCTTAAGCCACCCCCACCACACTACCACGCACCACCCGTACGCTCTCACGTTTCCATCCGATTTTTCAGGCAATTTTTCCGGCAGCGGATAAGACGAAAAAAGGCAGGTGAGAAAATGGCCCTCATGCAGACCGCGCCAAGAGACATCCCGATGGTGGACATGTGGGACTTTGACAGGCTCAGCCAGGACGAGATTTTACAGGCGTACAAAACGCTGATCGACAACGAAGTCATCAAGATCGTGATGGTACGCATAAGCCGGATGAACGGACGGACGTCCGTGGAATACTTCAGCAGCCTGCCCCGCGCCTGGACGCTCGGAGCGCTGCAAAAGGCCAAAGAGGATTATCTTAATAAATCCAGGCCGGTAGAACAGAAATCATTTTTGTAAGGAGGCACTATGAAACTGTACGAAATCAATGCTGAGATCGCGGAGCTGGGCGAGCTGCTGCTGCCCGACCCGGAGACCGGCGAAGTGCGCGCCGATTACGAGGAGATCCTTTCCCGGATCGATGCGCTGTCCATGGCACGCGCGGATCGGCTGGAATGGATCGCAAAGCTGGCCCTCAATACCAGGGCGGAGGCCGACGCGCTCAAGGCGGAGGAGAAGCGCCTGAAGGAACGCCGCAACCGCGCGGAGGCAAAGTACGACCGACTGCTGGATGTGCTGGACCGTGAGTGCGGCGGCCAAAAGACCGCGCTGGGCGTTGCGACCCTGTGCTATCGCAAGACCTCGCATGTGGAGATCACCGATCCCGTCCAGGCTGTCAGATGGCTATACTCCCACGGTCACGAGGACTGCTACCGTCAGCCTGAGCCGGAGATCTCCAAAACCGCTGTTGGCAAGCTGCTGGATGCCGGGGAAGAGGTCATGGGCGCTGAAAAGGTAGTCTCCCAGTCGTACTACCTCAAGTAAACGGAGGGAAGCACTATGAAGGCGAAAGACCGCCTGCCCGTTTTCTCTGAGCGCTTACGGAAAATAACAAATGAACAGGATTTATCCGTGACCGCACTTTCCAACCTCGCCGGAATTGCGCAACCGTCGCTGTCCATGTATTTGAGCGGCGACCGCTTGCCCGATGCTGAGGTAATAACTCGACTTTGCCGTGCGCTGAATGTCTCCGCCGATTGGCTCCTCGGTCTGTCCGACGTGCGAACACTCGACGCAAACGCCCGCGCCGCCGCCCTGTACACAGGCTTGAGCGTTGGCGTCATCGAGCAGCTGCGGCACGGCACGGCACACACTTACAACGACTCGCTTATACGTTCGATCATAAACGCACTCTCAGACAGCCTGAACATCAACCAGGAGCAAGGAGTAAGCAATGGCAATGTGTAACATCGATCTCAACACCGCGCCAATCCCCACCGTCACGATCCCGAAGTCGGAATACCACGAGCTTTGCGAAAAATCGGCTACATTGGAGCTGATCCGCAAATGCGTAGCGCACAACAAGCGCCTCGGATACGACGACATCGACCTTTCGGAGCTGCTACCCGTGCTGCTGCTGGATTGGAGCGAAGCGCCGGAGCTTATCAGGCAGGAGCCGGAGTCATGACCGCCGACGCGGAGCGCTGCCTGTACTGCGGCGAGATCGTCCCGGAAGGCCGTCAGGTCTGCCCCCTCTGTGAAGCAGAGCTGAGCGGCGCGTTCGACGGCGGGACGCTCAAGGCCGGGGACGTAATGCGGCTGCTGAACTGCGAGCGGGACGAGGCGGATCTGGTGATCGACACGCTTGGCTTCCAGGCGGGCAGGTACAAGGGGATCAGCCTTAGGGACTTCCGCCTCCATCAGCTAAACGGCGATCTGACCTGGCTGCTGTCTGCGGACAAGAGCAAGCGCAAGGAAGCCGCCTCGATCCTGTACCTGCGCAGGCTCGGTTATACCGTTACGAAGGGCTAAGGCATTGCATTGAACAGTAAGAACAGCTACGGCTTGGATTTGCGCAGTACGCATAGCGAGGGCAAAGTAATGCCTCGACGAGCAATGCAACGGCATTGCATAGATCAGCCACGCGAAGGAATGGCAAAGCAAGGCACTGCTTGATCAGCGAAGGCACGGCAATGAGAAGCACGGATTCGCAATGGCATAGATAGGCAAAGCGCCGATTCGCAATGGCAATGCAAAGCCAAGAGAAGCGAAGGAACAGCAGCGACATGTAAGATGCGGAATTGAATAGACGTGATAGGCAAGGGAAATGCCAAGCTATGATACCGCGCAGAAAAGGATCCGAATTGCGGAGCAAGGCTGAGCGAGGCGAAGGAAATGAATAGTGAAGAGTGGATAAGGCGAAGCATTGAGCACCAAGGCTAAGAAGGGCAACGGCATAGCGAAGCAACGAATAGTAAAGCAAGGGCATAGCCAAGCGGAGAATAGTCAAGCAACGGCAGAGCACCGACTGGTAAAGCAACGGCAGAGCGAGGCCGAGATAAGCGACGATGTGCAAGGGCGACGCCTGGCAAAGATAAGCGAAGGCATAGCATCGTGAGCAGGGCGAAGGCAAAGAGAGGAATAGCAACGCAAGGGCAAAGCTACGAACCGACCGGCGACGCGAAGGCAAAGCGGAGAGAGTCCTTGAGAGGAATGGCAAAGCGCTGATATGGCACAGCGGAGCGGCAGAGAGCAAAGTCATGAGAAGCGAAGGCAGAGTATAGCCATGAGAGGCAAAGGCAAAGAAGCGAGAAGCTTCGCTACGGATTAGCTTGGCAAAGCACTGATACGCAAGGGCAAAGAGCAGCGATCCTGTGCAATGGCATAGCAAGGCGGAGGCAGCATAGCAAAGGCTTTGAACGGAGCAGCAACGACCCGACCCGCCAGGGAATGGCAGAGAGAAGAAAAGCAACGGAGCCGCACAGGCCCGTACAACACAAAAATCAAGGGAGGACAGAACAATGACAACTTTCGGAGACAACAGAGAACTTAAGGTGCGCCTGACCTTTACCGACGAGGTGTTGGGCATGATGCCCGCAGACCCGGAGATCCACGAAAACTACATCGCCTCCAAGGCGCCCGACGCCTCGACCATCGAAGAAGAGGTCGCCGCGGTCGGTGTGGAGGAAGTCGTCGAGAAGAGCCGCACGGTGTTCCCGCGTGACGCGGAGGGCAAGCCCTTCATCTGGGACTATCAGGTGCGCGGCATGTTCAAGGACGCGATCGGCATGCTTCGCCGCATCGGCAGCAGCGAAAGCGCCAAGCTCAAGAATTACAAGAAGGTCATCGACGGTCTCGTGTTCGTCAAGGAACGCAAGATCCCCATCCACCTTTCCGGCGAGATCGGCGACTGCCAGCGCCCTCTCCGCGCTGAAACGGCGCAGGGGCCGCGCATCGCGCTTGCCAACAGCGAGACCGTGCCGGAGGGCAGCAGCATCGAGTTCACCATCCTGCTATTGGACAAGAGCCTTGAGAAGGTCGTCCGGGAGTGCCTCGATTACGGCGCGCTGCGCGGCATGTGCCAGTGGCGCAACAGCGGCAAGGGCCGCTTCACCTGGGAGGAGCTGAAATGACCGTCGAGCCGACGATCCTCGCCATCGATCCGGGCAACACCGAAAGCGGCTGGTGCCTGGTCAGGCGGGAGGATTACAAGCCGCTGCGTTTCGGCAAGGTCGAAAACGCGAAGCTTCTGGAGCTGATCCAGGCAAGCGACATCGAGCCGGAGGCGGTAGCGATCGAGATGGTCGCATCGTATGGCATGGCGGTTGGGCGCGAAGTGTTCGAGACCTGCGTCTGGATAGGCCGCTTCTGGCAGGCGGCGCTTGAGTACCTGGGCGACATCCCGATAGAGTTTGTGTACAGGCTCGACGAAAAGCTCACCCTCTGCCACAGCCCGAAGGCCAACGACAGCACGATCCGGCAGGCGCTTGTGGACAGGTTCGCGGCGCACGACCTCAAGACCGGCAAGGGCACCAAAGCGGATCCGGACTGGTTTTACGGCTTCGCAAAGGACATGTGGGCGGCCTACGCGGTGGGCGTCACCTGGCTGGATAAGCAAAAGGAGCACGTATGAACGAGAAAGCAATCTGGGACTACCTGATCGAGCGGATCCCGAATCCCTTCGGCGTTGCGGGGCTGATGGGCAACCTGTACGCGGAGAGCGGCTTAAACCCCGCCAACCTCCAAAACAGCTTCAACACCAAGCTTGGCATGAGCGACACGCAATACACCCTCGCTGTGGACACGGGCAGCTATCAGTACTTCATCGATGACGGCGCGGGCTATGGTCTTGCGCAATGGACGTACCGCACGCGCAAGGCCGGGCTGCTCAAGACTGCGCACGGCATGGGGCAGAGCATCGGCGACCTGGACGTGCAGCTGAAATGGCTGTGGGACGAGCTGAACCAGTACAGCGCCGTGCTGAAGGTGCTGCAAAGCGCAGCGAGCGTGCGGGAGGCCAGCGACAAGGTGATGATCTCCTACGAAAAGCCCGCGAACCAGAGCGAGGCGGCGCGCTTCCAGCGTGAACAGTACGGACTACGATACTACGAGGAGTACGCGGGGCGACCCGCCTCTCCTCCGAAAAAAGAGGAGGTAAGAATGGGCTACGACAGGCAAAAGGTGATCGACATCGCGCTTGCGGAGGAAGGCTACCTCGAAAAGGGCAGCAATGCGAACCTGGACAGCAAGACCGCAAACGCCGGAAACAAGAACTACACCAAGTACGCCCGCGATATGGACGCGATCCCGGGCTTCTACAACGGCAAAAAGCAGGGCGTCGCATGGTGTGACATCTTCGTCGATTGGTGCTTCGTCCAGGCTTACGGCATCGACGGCGGACGCGGGCTGCTTTGTCAGCCGATGGGCTCCTCCGGCGCGGGATGCAGGTACAGCCGCAACTACTTCAAGGCCAAGGGCCGCCTGTACGACTATCCGGAGCCGGGCGATCAGATCTTCTTCTACCCGAAGGACGGCATCGGCGGCAGCGCGATCGCGCACACCGGCCTTGTGTACAAGGTGGACAGCACCACCGTCTACACGGTCGAGGGCAACACCTCCTCCGCTGCGGGTGTGGTGGCAAACGGCGGCTGCGTGCGCAAGAAGAGCTACAAGCTCAGCTATAACCGCATCGCCGGGTACGGCCGCCCCGCATACGACGCAAGCAAGGCCGTGCCGGGCGTCAGTCAGCCCCAGCCGGATCAGACCGAAGAGGAAGATCCCATCCCGACCGGAAAGGTCGTGTTGGCGTCCAAGGGCAGCAGCAACATCCGCACCGGCAACGGCACACAGTTCGAGATCGCGGGCACGCTGAACAAGGGCGCGATAGCGCAGTGGATAGCGACCGCAGAGAACGGCTGGCACGCGATCCTGTTCAAGAAGAAGGTGCTGTGGGTATCCGGCAAGTATACGGAGGTGCGCGATGATGCTGCAGCTGAGTGAGCTGATCTCCAAGGCGGCGCTGCTTGAGGGGCTGGCCGAAGAGGCGACCGAGCTGGCCCACGCCGCGCTGAAGCTGGCGCGGATCCTGCGCAGGGAAAACCCGTCCACCGTGCCCATCGAGGCCGCGAAGAAGCACCTTAACGAAGAAGTTGCAGACGTCCGGCTGTACATCGATCAGATCGACGAGATCGACGAGGATCAGGTCTACGAATTCAAGCTGAAAAAGCTTGCAAGGTGGGTCGCCCGGATGCTCAGCAAAGGGCAGGTCGAGAGCGAATGACGATCGCTCCGTGTAAGGACTGCCCGGACCGAAGCGCGGAATGCCACGCAACATGCGAACGCTACGCGGCATACGCGAAAGCAAGGGAACAGGAGCGCCGGGAACGGCTCAAGGCCGATGAATACTCCGTAGCCGGGGCGCGGCGCTCCTTCAAAAAATGGATGGAATACCAAAAGAAGCAAAAGAGGAGGTAGACCAAACACATGATCAAGATCGAACACACCACCGTCACGGGCTGGGAGGCAGCATTGAGAGGCATGCGTGCGCCATTGCAGAGTTGGGATCGGTCCGATACCGCCTGGAACACGAACACCGGCCTTCCCATCATCGGCAAGCACGATCTGGAGCTTGCAAAGAAGCTGGTCAAGAGCGGCAGCGAGCACCGCAAGTTCATGCGCTACATCATCGTATCTTTCGACATAACCGCGCCCATGATGTGGATGAGCCAAATTGATACGTATAAGGTCGGCACGGTGCGCAACAGCACCAGCAAGATGCATAAGCTGCTTGCAAAGCCCTTCGAGCTGGGCGACTTTGCGACCGAGGGCATGCACGATCTGGCAAAGGGCGCCCTGGCCGTCATTGTGGACGAGCTGAACCAGTGGCGCAGGATGTATCTGGATACGCCCAAAGAGGAAACCGAAAAGCGCAAGGCGTTTTGGGAAGGCGTGCTCCGGGTGCTGCCCGAAAGCTACTGCCAGACAAGCACCATGCTTATGAATTACGAGGTTTTGAGGAACATCTACCAGCAGCGCGTAAACCACAAGCTGAACGAATGGCACGAGTTCTGCAAATGGATCCAGAGCCTGCCCTATAGCGAACTGATCACGGAGGTGCACGTATGACGACCGTAGGCGAAGTGATCTGCGCGCCGGATGAGCTGGGCGCAGAGTGCGACAGGCTGAAACAGGAACAGGGCGCGACCGCGATCTACGCGGAGCGGCTCGCCGGAGGGTACATCATCCATTGGGAGGCGACGGACGACGATGAAGAACGCAAAGGCTAAGGGACAGACGCTTTTCGAGCGCGCCCGGCACGACCGCACCCGCCTGCGCCAGATGCAGACCCATAGCGGATACCTGGTAGATCTGATCGACCGCCTCGAAAACGAAAACCATAACCTCAAGCTCTACCTCGACTACGTGCGGCAGGTCGACCCCACTCTCTACAGCACGATGCAGGCCGAATTTGTGGCCTTAAGAGACTACCCGGAGGCGCGGTATGAGCGGGGCGACTGAGACCAAGCGCCCGGCGCAAAAGCCCGTGACCGGCGCGGAGCGGGACGCCCTGATGCGCCTGAACATCGCTTACGACATCCTGCTCGAAACGGCGGCGGCCCTGAAGGACAGGGCAAGGCTCATCCCGTATGCGGCCAGAGACCTTGCAATGATCCGCGCGAAGATCAGCCGCATCATGGAGGCCGTAGCCTACAGCATCCCCAAAGAGCAAAGAACCACGTACAACAACAACCTGCGCATGGCAAGCTACACGATAGGCGTCAAGGGCCCGGCGACCGGGAAGCCCCGAAACGACGCTTACGGCATGTGGATCAGCTGGAACGAGCTGAACGCGCTGCTTGAAGGCTGCCACGACCATTGCCTCACCTGCCAGCTGGACAAGTACGAGACCCGGCGCTGCCCGATCCGCAAGGCGCTGGACGTGATCCCGAACGACGTGCCTCGCAGCGAGGACGGCGAGTGCCCGTATATGATGGTGATGTAGGATGACGGCATGAACACACCGAAAAAGGGCGAATATCGAAGCCGCGTTTACACTGAGCGCCCGCTCTACGCAGACTATGACGCGCCCTCAAAGTTTATGGCGATCCAAGGCATCCTCGTGCGCCGCCTGACCGAGCACAGCAACGCCATTTGCAGCTACTCCGGAGGCTCTGACAGCGACATCCTGATCGACCTGATCGAGCGCACCCGCGAGCTTTTCGACCTTGACCCGGTCAAGTACGTGTTTTTCAACACCGGCCTTGAGATGAAGGCGACCAAAGACCACGTAAAGGCGACCGCGAAGAAGTACGGGGTCGAAATCGAGGAAGTGCGCCCGAAGATCAGCATCATCACCGCAACGCGCACCCACGGTCAGCCGTTCGTAAGCAAGATCATGAGCGCCGGGCTTGAAGAATGGCAGAAGAAGGGCGTGCCGCTCAGCATCGCGGACGAATACGCAAGCGCGGAGGATAAGACCGCTAAGAGGCAGGAGCTGCGAGAGCGCTACCCGCACTGCGAGAGCTTGATCAACTTCCTCTGCTGCTGCAACGGCAAGGGCGAACCGCGCCCGAACATCCAGCTCGTGATAAATTCCAGCCTTTACATGCGCGATTTCATTGCTGAGCACCCGCCCTGCTTCAAGATCAGCGCCAAGTGCTGCGACTACTGTAAAAAGCAGATCGCCCACAAGGTGCAAAAGGGCTTTGACATGGTGATCACCGGCGAGCGCCGGGATGAAGGCGGCATGCGCTCCGTGCCTCGTGGAGAGAGCGACAACCCGAACAACACCATGTGCTTCAGTGAAACCGCAGACGGCTCCTACCGCCTCCGCCCGCTCTACTACGTGAGCGACAAGGATAAGGAGTGGTACAAGCAGGAGTACGGCATACGCTATTCAGACGCCTACGAGGTCTACGGCCTGACCCGCACCGGCTGCTGCGGCTGCCCGATCAGCCACAAGGCTGTAGAGGATCTGAAGCTTATCGAGCCATACGAGCCGAACGTCGTCAAGGCTGCATGGAACATCTTCGGCGACAGCTACCGATACCGCCAAGAGTATGTGGCCTACAAGGAAGCGCGCAAGGCCGCAGAAAAACAGGGCGGGCAGCTATCAATCTTTGACGAATTGAGCAAAACAGGAGAAACAGCATGAACAAAGACGAAATGATCGCACGGATGCAGGAGCGCGCCGACGCTCCTTCCGTGCCGGAGGTAAACAACATCGACGACGCGCTTGAGGAGCGCCGCACGGAGCACCCCGAAGAGAGCCAGACCGAAAAGAGCCGCCGCGCTGTGATGGATGAGATCCGCGAGCTGCTTTCGACCCACCCGGAGCTGAGCAACAAGGACATCGCCCTCCGCGTCGGCGCTACCCCGAAACAGGTCGGCGCACAGCGCTACCTTATGAGCGACAAGGGCAAGGCGCAGGCGTCCGCATCATATGAGCGCGTAAAAGCCGCCAGAACGCCCCAGAATGCGCCGAAAGCGGAGACGCCCGGGGGAAACCCGCAGGAAGCCGAAACGCCTGCCACGGGTCAAGCCAGCAACGCACAGAGCGCGTTTAAGTGCTCCGCCTCCGAAATGGCAGCGGAAACGCTTGAAAGGGCGCTCAAGGTAGTACAGGGCAGGGTCACAAGCATGAGTGTGTCGGTAATGACAGGCTGGTTAAATATCGAAGTCGTGTTTGAGGGGGAGGCAACCCCGGAGAGCTGACCCATGAAGCAGAATCCCGACCAACTGAGCATCTTTGACACCTATGAGCTGGAGCTGGCCGGCTGCGGGGATTGCATTTGCCGCAGCTGCCTCTACCCTAAAAGCTCGCGGCATTGCCCCAAGTGCGACGGTAGCTGCTACGATGACTGGCGGGCAAAGCACAATCCGTACCCATACGGCACGAGGAAGAGCTGGACGGACTGGAATGAACCGGGAGAGCAAGAGCATTGGTGCAGAGGCGGCGCGTTTTATAAGGCGTACTACTGCGATCAGTACGTGCCCTATGACGATGACCGCACCACCTGGGCCCCCTGCCTGAGCGCATCGATAGCGACGTTCCAGGACGGCTATCAATGGTGCCCGCTGCTTGAGCCGGTAGGCTGTGAATGGTGTTACGAAGTGTTTCAAAAAAGACTGGAGGCAAACGAATGACAAAGCTCGAAAAAGTACAGAAGGGCCTCGCCGCGTGCGAACTCAATAACCAGAACGAGAGTTTTTGCCGGGAGCAGGGCTGTCCCTATGCCGATTACTGGCGCAGACAGGAGTGCATCGGGAAGCTGCACAGGGACGCGGCGAAGGTGATCGGAAAGGCGGTGAAACAGGATGGCTGACCGGGAGAAGGTTATCAACGCCCTACAATTTGCCCTTGATGGCACGGCTGTTACTGGCTGGGGGTTTGCGCAGGTGCACAAAGAAACTGTGATTGACGCGCTGGAGCTGCTGAGAGCACAGGAAGAGATCAAAACCGAGTCGGATATTGTGGCGCACATCATCGGCGAGATTTGCGATTTTGCAGTGAAGAACAACATGAAGCCGGACGATTTACTCTCTAACATGGCGGAAACCATCTTGAATATCCTCGACGCGCTCTCGTTTAACAACTGGGAACAGAAGAAGGAAGGTGATCCCGAATGACCAACCAAGAAGCCGCCGACCTGATTCGCATCGCACAGGCCGAAATCG
>Ga0247608_10003180_pt1 | contig 19471 bp, 16 predicted proteins | sample 176DNAGHGlowgp2_FD_193490 | JGI IMG/M metagenome (GOLD analysis project Ga0247608, IMG submission 193490) | Sheep rumen microbial communities from Palmerston North, Manawatu-Wanganui, New Zealand - 1766 DNA GHGlow gp2 | ecosystem: Host-associated > Mammals > Digestive system > Stomach > Rumen ...
CGATGAGAATACTCAGCCTTCACAGCAATCTGCTTTATGGGGTAGTAGTTCACACCCACAGCCATACGTCTTACCACAGAATAATCGTAACTGCTAGCACCTATCTGCTTGGCATAGGGGTCGTATTGCTCATAGCGTCCGAAGAGGAAGAGACGCTCGCCCTGCTTTTTCATATCACGAATCTGTGAGAAGATATCGTAACCAGCCTCAAGACCTACGGCATAGGCCTCGCTGCTCACCGTACGCATAGAACTGCTATGATGGAAGGGTGATTTCTTGTTTGTGCGGTTATACATATCCATCAGATGCTCGGCATCACCCAGATGACCATAGTCGGCCTGTCCACGAACTATCCAGTTGTGACCTTTATACGTGAAATCAAGGGCACCGATGGCTACTGCTCCTTTATACATCGTGGTGAGTCCGGTTGTCTCGTTAGGACTGCTATTACCAATGCTATGACCATAATAGCCACTCAAGCCGATGCGCAAGCCAGGAATGCTATAGTTGTCCACACGGGCGCTGACACCAAACTTATTGGCTACCTCGTATTCCGTGGGCGACTTCGTGCCATTCTTAATCCAGTTGCTACGGGTGAACTGATCGCTATTCAAACCAGCCAGCAACTGCAACTCGTAGCGCCAGTCCTGCTGACGCCCCCAGAACGATATACCCGTCTGGTGCCAAGTACAAGGCAAGATGGTGTTCTCGCCTTCAGGACGATAGACCGTAAAGAACTGCAGGGGCTCGTGATGGGCATTAGTGAGTCCTACAGGCACAACGATATGTCCGGCCTTAATATTAGCCCAACGTGCAAAGGATTTCTGAATCCAGAACTGCTCCAGCTCTACCTCACCACCCTTTTCGGTCTCCTGTTCCCACTCAGCAAACTCATCGGCCTCGAGTTCCTCTGCAGAACCTGTTCCGCCATGCTCAAACTCTATCTCCGTGCCAAAGGTCCAGCCACGACCAAAGTCATAACTCAGGTAAATAACGGCATGGGGAATGTCCAAACGGTTGTGTGAAGGGTCGTTTTTATGGTTGGCTGCATCATTATAGCGAAAGGGATTGTCGCTATAGAAATTACGAGAGAAGACCACCTCTCCATAACCTCCTACGCTAAGGCGGTTGCCACCAGCATGACTCATCACACTATCGGCAGCACTCTCCTGTGCATGAGAGGCCGTTGCCATCCCGAATAATCCAAACGCAAGCAATGCGTAAAAACTTCTGTTCATGGTTTATAAAATAATTCATTCATTAATTTTCGGCTGCAAAGGTATGGCATTCTATAAAAACACGCAATACTCAAAAATTGCTATTTTATGAACTTCCTTTTGGCATTTCGGTAAAAATAGCTAACTTTGTACCCAATTTTAATGAGACTATAAATATGAAAAAGATTTTTATACTGCTGTCGGCAGCCATGATGGGGCTCTCAAGCTATGCCCAAATGAACGTAACGCGCGATGATAACCCCTTGCGCAAACTGAGCATTGCAGAGATGGCAGTGAAGGCACTCTATGTGGACGAGGTCGATGAGAACAAACTGGTGGAGGATGCAATACGTGGTATGCTGGAGAAGTTAGACCCCCACTCTACTTACACCACACCCAAGGAGACAAAGGCGATGACGGAGCCCTTGAACGGTTCGTTCGAAGGCATCGGCGTACAGTTTAATATGGTGGAGGACACGCTTATCGTCATCCAGCCCGTCATCAACGGTCCCTCAGAAAAGGTAGGTATCGTGGCTGGCGACCGTATCGTGATGGTGAACGATACTGCTATTGCCGGCGTGAAAATGACGAAGGAAGAGATTATGCGCCGTCTGCGTGGACCAAAAGGTACTATTGCCGACCTGCGTATCGTACGACCTGGTATCAAGGATCTGCTGACTTTTAAGGTAAAGCGCGACAAGATTCCCGTGCATACCGTTGACGCCACCTATATGATTCGCCCAGGCATCGGCTATATCCGCATAGGCAGTTTTGGTGCCACCACCTATGATGAATTCATGGAGAGCATGCAGAAACTGAAGGCACAAGGCATGAAAGACCTGGTTCTCGACCTTCAGGAGAATGGCGGCGGCTATCTGCAGGCAGCTGCCGACTTGGCTGGTGAGTTCCTGGAGGCAGGCGATCTGATTGTCTATACAGAAGGACGCGTGACCAACCGTCGCGACTACAAGGCACCCAAACATGGCAGTTTCCGCGATGGACGCATCATTGTGCTGGTGGACCAATATACAGCCTCGGCCGCAGAGATTGTGACAGGTGCCATTCAGGATCAGGACCGCGGTATGGTGGTAGGTCGCCGTACGTTTGGAAAAGGTCTTGTTCAGTGTCCCATCGATCTGCCAGACGGTTCAATGATCCGTCTGACTATTGCCCATTACTACACCCCTTCCGGACGTTGTATCCAGAAGCCTTACGAGAAGGGTGACAAGAAGAACTATGAGAAAGATATCCTGAATCGATTGAATAGTGGTGAACTGACAAGTGCCGACAGCATTCATTTTGCCGACTCACTGAAGTATCAGACCCTGAAACAGAAACGTACCGTCTATGGCGGTGGCGGCATCATGCCAGACTATTTCGTGGGTCTTGACACTACACGCTATACCAAATTCCACCGTGAACTGGCCGCAAAGAGCGTCGTGATACAGCAGAATCTTCGCTTTATCGACAAGAACCGTAAGGCACTGAAGAAGCAGTATCCAGACTTCCAGACCTTCAAAGCCAACTTCGAGATTCCACAGTCGCTGATAGATACCATCATCAAAGAGGGCGAGAAACTTAAAATAAAGCCCCAGGACAGTGCCGAACTGGAGAAGACGATACCTTACCTCAAATTACAACTAAAAGCGCTTGTAGCGCGTGATTTGTGGGATATGAGTGAATATTTCTCTATCTTTAATGAAGATAGTGATGTAGTGAAAAAAGCGTTGGAACTGTTACAATAGTTCCAACGCTTTATTTTCTGCGGCTTCCATCAGCTCTCGTTCTCCTGGTCCTTTATCATTGATACCACAGAGATGCAGGATACCGTGAATGATGACACGATGCAGTTCCTCGTCATAAGTCTTGTGAAACAATTCCGCATTTGTGCGTACCGTGTCCAATGAGATAACCAGGTCGCCATTCAGGACATCATCCTCGCAATAGTCGAAAGTGATGATATCCGTATAATAATCATGACCCAGGTATTCGCGGTTGACCTCCAGGATATGCTCATCATCGCAGAAGAGGTAACCCACTTCACCCACCTTCTTATTATAAGTAGCTGCCACACGACGAATCCATACGGTGGTGTCGCGCTTCTTGATGGCAGGCATTTTTACGTTCTCGCAACTATAACTTATCATATTTCGTATTACGTTATTCGGTATATCGGTATTACGACTGGGCAAATAAGATGAGACATCTACGCCGAAATGCTGCAATTCACGCACCATCGACGATGAAATAGAGGAATATTGAGGTTCACTATAGAGCAGGATGGTCTCCACCTCACCATTCGTCAGCTGGCGATTGATATCGGCCTGCTCACGTTCATACTCAAAATCCTTCACAGAGCGTACGCCCTTCACGATGAAACGGGCACCCTCTGAACGGGCAAAGTCAACAGCCAGTCCAAAATAGGGTTTTACCTCAATACAAGGCTCGTCAGCATAGAGCGCTTTGATAGCCTCTATACGCTCTGCAGCAGGAGGAATACCAGGCTTCTGCACATGATCGCCCACGACGCCAATGACCAGCTTATCGAAGAGCGGGAGGGCCCTGGTCACGATAGAATCATGACCTACGGTAAAGGGATTGAATGTTCCGACAAATATTCCTGTTTTCATTCCTATGAGTTTGGCTGCAAAATTACACAAAAAAAGTAATGTACACAAATTTGTTGTCCATAAATTAGTTAAGTCTTTTATTCAGAGGCTATTACGCATAAACTTACGTTTCAAAGAGATTAGGTTCCATGATATTCCCTGAATAGGGATTGCGCCCGAAGTGCTTATAGGCCAACTCAGTAACCATACGACCTCGGGGCGTACGTTTGATGAAACCCTCCATGATGAGGAAAGGCTCGTAGACCTCCTCTACGGTGCCGGCATCCTCGCCAATAGCTGTAGCGATGGTGGTGATACCCACAGGGCCACCCTTGAACTTATCGATGATAGTAAGCAGTATCTTGTTGTCTATCTCGTCAAGTCCATACTTATCAATATTCAGAGCAGTCAGTGCCACACGTGAAATCTTCGTATCAATGGCACCATTGCCTTTCACCTGGGCAAAGTCGCGCACACGGCGCAACAAGGCATTGGCAATACGTGGCGTTCCACGACTGCGTCCAGCAATCTCCATAGCAGCATCCTCTGTGATGGGTACGCCCAGGATATTCGATGAACGCTCGATAATCTTGCTAAGTGTCTGAGGATCATAGTATTCCAAGTGCATATTGATACCAAAACGGGCACGAAGAGGTGCCGTGAGCAGTCCGCTACGGGTAGTGGCACCTACCAGCGTGAACGGGTTCAGGTCAATCTGAATAGAACGCGCCGATGGCCCCTTATCTATCATGATATCAATACGATAGTCCTCCATCGCACTATAGAGATACTCCTCTACAACAGGCGACAGACGATGAATCTCGTCGATAAACAGCACATCACGCGGCTCCAACGAGGTGAGGATACCAGCCAGGTCGCCTGGTTTATCGAGCACAGGACCACTCGTTATCTTAAATCCTACACCTAATTCATTAGCAATGATATTACTGAGTGTGGTCTTTCCCAGTCCGGGAGGACCATGCAACAGAGTATGATCCAGCGGTTCGCCACGATACTTGGCCGCCTCCACGAACACCTCCAGATTCTCTACAATCTTTTGCTGTCCGCTGAAGTCACCAAATCGCAGTGGGCGCAGAGCATTTTCAAACTCCTTCTCGCCACCACCGGCAAACCGCTCTTCGCGTATGTCAAAATCTTCACTCATCATACTCGACTGCAAAGGTACGAAATGTTTTCGAGATAGCCAATAAAATTGGTATATTTATCACCAACAGGTACATTAACAACTAAAGACCGAGACCATCTCGGAAGATAGCCTCGGTCTTTAACTGTGATTCATAATCGTCCTGGATTTCATCCCAGTAATCATCGATTTCCTGTCGGGAGTAGTCATACTTCTCCAGCCATAGCCAGTCATACTCGGCAGTAGCCTTCTGCTCATAGACAGCCATCTCCGGATACCCCATCCTGCGCCACGTCTGGTCTATCCTGCAACCTAAGAGTTGACAGAGATCCTCGGACACCACCCAACTCAATCGTACCCATTCGGGATTGAACCAGACGTAAAGCCAGTCGTCGTAGTCTTTGTTGGCCACCAGTTGCAAGCCTAAACGCCACACCCTGATAGCCCACCACGGATGTCCCGACTCTGCACACAGGCTACCAAGTCTCAACGCCACCTGTGCCTTCCTGCGACAACTCTCCGCACAACGGATAGGATGGATTTCACGATTAACCAACTTGCGCAACAGTTGCGCTTCCAGATGCTTCACGCATCCATCGGGCATGCATCGGCACACCCATTCTCCATAAAATCTTTTTCGCATAATTGTATAACAATAAGTCAAAGAGCAACCCATCACCGACCTCATCAGAGGCGGTGTTGGTCACATCGCGTATTGTTACGAAAGTTGTGGGAGTCTATTTTATACGGCCGCAAAGTTAGTCATTTTATACTAACTACCAAAATATTTCCTTGAAATTTCTGAATACAAATGTTTAATTCACGAACTTTTTGTAATTTTGCAAACGAAAATACAAACCAGAAAGATGATATTAAACTATGATGTGATAGTGATTGGCGGTGGACATGCAGGCTGTGAGGCGGCTTGTGCTGCAGCAAATATGGGTGCAAAGACACTGTTGGTCACGATGGATATGAACAAAATCGGGCAGATGTCGTGTAACCCTGCCGTTGGTGGTATTGCCAAGGGACAGATAGTACGCGAGATTGACGCCCTAGGCGGACAGATGGGACGGGTGACCGACGCCACTGCTATCCAGTTCCGTATGCTCAACGTAGGTAAAGGACCAGCCGTATGGAGCCCTCGTGCTCAGTGCGACAGAGGTAAGTTTATCTGGAAATGGCGCGAAACCATCGATAAAACAGAGAATCTGGATGTTTGGCAAGATCAGGTAGATGAATTGATTGTCGAAGATGTTGCGTGTGCCGCGACGGGGTCGCAGCCAACAAAACGCGCAATAGGCGTGCGCACAATCTGGGGTGCAGAGATACGCGCAAAGAGCGTAGTAATTACTGCTGGAACTTTCCTCAACGGACTGATGCATATCGGACGAAAGATGGTAAAGGGCGGACGTATTGCTGAACCTGCAGCCGAACGACTCACAGAGAGCATCACCCAGCACGGCATCCGATCAAACCGCATGAAAACAGGTACACCCGTACGTCTTGACAAGCGTAGCATCGACTTCACCAAACTGCGTCAGCAGGATGGCGAACAACGAGCTTACCGCTTCTCATATTTCCCGGGAGAATCCGGATATTCCGGAAATTCCGGCACATTACCCCAACTCCCCTGCTGGGAATGCTACACCAATCCTGATGTGCACGAGATGCTACGCTCAGGATTGGCGGATTCACCGTTATATAATGGACAGATTCAATCGATAGGTCCACGCTATTGTCCTTCGATAGAAACGAAACTAGTAACCTTCCCCGACCGTGAACAACACCTGCTGTTCCTAGAACCAGAAGGCGCTGAAACCAATGAAATGTACTTGAATGGCTTCTCTTCTTCGCTGCCGATGGATGTGCAGATAGAAGCCCTTCACAGGATATCAGGACTGGAAAATGCCAAGGTGTATCGACCAGGTTACGCCATAGAGTACGATTTCTTCGATCCTACCCAATTACGACATACGTTGGAATCGAAAATAATTGAAGGACTATTCTTTGCCGGTCAGGTAAACGGTACAACTGGTTATGAAGAAGCCGCAGGACAGGGTTTGGTAGCAGGTGTAAACGCTGCATTAAAGTGCGTTGGAACCGAAGAATTTGTGATGCGCCGCGATGAATCGTATATCGGCGTATTGATAGATGATCTGGTAACGAAGGGCGTTGACGAACCTTATCGTATGTTCACCTCACGTGCTGAGTATCGTATCCTGCTGCGCCAGGATGATGCCGATGCACGCCTAACGGAGCGCTCTTATCATATAGGATTAGCTAAAAAAGACCGATTCGACTGGTGGATGCAGAAAAAACAGGCTATCGAAGAAATCGTAGACTTTTGCAAGAATTTCCCGATAAAAGCAAAGGAAATCAATCCAGCGCTGGAAAAACTAGGCACTACCCCACTCCAGTTTGGCGTGAAGTTGGAAGACCTCATAGCACGTCCACAACTGAATTTCCAGAACCTGATGCCTATTATTCCGCAATTACACGAATTCATCGAAAAACTACCCAATCGCAAGGAAGAAATAGCCGAAGCAGCCGAAATACGCATAAAGTATAAGGGATATATAGAGCGCGAAAAATTGGTAGCTGAAAAAATGCATCGCTTGGAGAATATCAAAATCAAAGGTCATTTTGATTACAATAGTATCCAATCGCTTTCTACAGAATGCAGACAGAAACTGACGGCAATAGATCCCGAAACATTGGCACAAGCCAGTCGCATTCCAGGCGTTAGTCCCAGCGACATTAACGTACTGCTAGTGCTGATGGGACGATAGTTTCACGTGAAACATTTTAGAATGTGTAACAATTATAACTAACTGAAAATGAACAACAAAGAAGTATTACTGGACAATCTGCGTTGCATACCAGACTTTCCAAAAAAGGGTATTAATTTCCGTGATGTAACCACCCTCTACAAGAATGGTTACTGTATGCAAATCATGCTTGACATGTTGTATGAGCTCTACAAAGACAAAGGCATCACCAAGATTGTTGGTATCGAGAGTCGCGGTTTTGTGATGGCCTCTGCCCTAGCCGGCCGATTGGGCTGCGGTGTTGTTTTGGCACGCAAACCAGGAAAACTACCCGCAACGGTGATTAAAGAGTCGTTTTCAAAGGAATATGGCGTAGATACCATCGAGATGCACCTCGATTCTATCGAACCAGATGATGTTGTATTGATTCATGACGACTTGTTAGCTACGGGTGGTACAGCCAAAGCCGCCTATAATCTGGTTCAACATTTCAATCCTAAGAAAGTGTACATGAACTTCATCATCGAAATTACAGACGAAGGACTTCACGGACGTGATCTCTTTGAGGGCGTTGAGTTGACAACACTCCTAACAATCTAAACGTTTCACGTGAAACAAAACTTTGCGAAACACCTTTAAATAAAGGGCTATGACGAAGGAAGAGAACGAAAAACGGCTTTCATACTTGAAGGGCATCGTGGCACGTCTACCAGAGAAGCCTGGCAGTTATCAATTCTACGATGACGAGCATACGATTATATATGTAGGTAAGGCAAAGAGTCTGAAAGCTCGTGTTTCGTCCTATTTCCATACCGAAGTAGACCGTTTTAAGACAAAGGTACTGGTTTCCAAGATACACGACATATCCTATACGGTGGTAAACACCGAAGAAGATGCCCTACTCTTGGAAAATTCACTCATCAAGAAATACAATCCCAGATACAATGTTTTGCTGAAAGACGGCAAGACCTACCCCAGCATCTGCGTTACCAACGAACCCTTTCCTCGCATTTTCAAGACACGTACCATCAATAAGAAATGGGGTACCTATTACGGTCCATATTCGCACATCGGTTCGATGTATGCCGTTTTAGAGCTCATCAACAAACTCTACAAGCCTCGTACTTGTCGCCAACCCATCACAAAAGAGGGAATTACAGCAAAAAAATATCAAGTTTGCCTGGAATATCACATCAAGAATTGTTATGGACCTTGCGTAGCAAAACAAACGTATGAGGACTACCAGGAAAACATCCGTCAGGCGCGTGAGATCCTGAAGGGAAACACCCGCCAGATTCTGCGAGAGATGCGTGAGGAAATGGAACGTCTGGCAGAGAATCTAGAGTTTGAAAAAGCAGAGGAAATCAAGCAGAAATACCTCCTGATTGACTCTTTCGTAAGCAAGAGTGAGGTAGTGAGCCATACCATCAATAACGTTGATGTAGTATCTATCACCAGCGATGATAAGACGGCTTATATCAACTATATGCACGTCTCAAACGGTAGTATCAATCAGTCGTTTACCATTGAATATAAAAAGAAAATGGACGAGAGCGACGAGGAACTGCTCCAACTGGGTATCATAGAACTGCGAGAGCGCTTTAGTAGTGACGCAAAAGAGGTTATTGTACCCATCGAAATGCCTGAAATCTCTGAAAATATCACCTTCACTGTACCCCAAAGAGGCGACAAAAAGATCCTGCTCGACCTGTCAATCATGAACGGAAAACAGTACAAATTCGACCGTCTGAAGCAGGCAGAAAAACTAAATCCAGAGCAGAAACAGGTACGTCTGATGAAGGAACTGCAGGAGAAATTAGGTCTGCCAAAGATGCCCTATCAGATAGAATGTTTTGATAACTCCAACATCTCAGGCACGGATGCTGTAGCCGCTTGCGTGGTCTTTAAAAGCATGAAGCCAAGTAAAAAAGACTACAAGAAATACAACATCAAAACGGTGGTAGGACCCGATGATTATGCATCTATGAAGGAGGTAGTTCATCGTCGATACAGCAGACTTTTAGAAGAGGAAGAACCCCTACCCGACCTCATTGTAGCCGATGGTGGAAAAGGACAGATGGAGGTGATCCGCGAGGTAATCCAAGACGAGCTGAATCTGGATATTCCTATCGCCGGACTAGCCAAAGATAATCGTCACCGCACCAATGAACTCCTCTACGGCTTCCCACCACGCGTCATTGGATTGAAGACAGACTCCGAACTATTCCACGTCCTCACCCAGCTCCAGGATGAAGTACACAGGTTCGCCATCACTTTTCATCGAGAGAAGCGTTCTAAGCACGCTTTACAGTCGGAGCTGGATAGTATCAAGGGTATAGGTCCAAAAACGCGTGACGAGCTTCTAAATGGCCTTAAATCAGTTAAGAGAATCAGTGAGGCAAACCTCGACACGCTCACCGACCTTGTAGGCGCCACAAAAGCCAGAATCATATACGATTATTTCCATCAAGAGAAAGACCGAGTTGCTGATAGCAAATGAACCATCTAAAGCTAGCAAATGTAACTATTAATGCTAGCAAATGCAACTATTAATGCTAGCAAATGCAACAATTAATGCTAGCAAGTGCAACCATTAATAGTAACAAACAATTATCCTAACATTTGCCAAAAAGATACACGACTGTTGCAGTGTTGCAGTGTTGCAGTTCCAAAATAGGTCTTTCTTGACGAGGAATAAATTCTATATTTATATATATATGAATATATATATAAATATAGAGTATAATCTTTGGTAACGATAAGCCACTTTGGAACTGCAACACTGCAACACTGCAACAACAAATGGCAGTTTCAAAATTTGGAGATATCAACTAATTATCGTATCTTTGCCGAAAAATCAAAACATGCGAGCAGTCATACAACGCGTAACCCATGCCAGCGTCACCATCAATGGCAACGTGAAATCAGCCATCCAGAAAGGCTTCCTGATCCTTCTGGGCGTCTGTGATGAGGACACAATGGAAGACGTAGACTGGCTGGTGAAGAAGATTGCTAATCTGCGGGTGTTTGACGATGAAAATGGCGTCATGAACCGCTCAATTTTAGACTTGCAAGGCGAGGCCCTGGTGGTCAGTCAGTTCACACTCTTTGCCAGTTACAAGAAGGGCAACCGTCCCTCGTGGTTCCGTGCCGGCTCTCACGAGCACTCTATCCCACTCTACGAGGCCTTCTGCCGCGATTTATCCGATGTCATTGGGAAACCCGTAGGCACGGGCGAATTTGGTGCTGATATGAAGGTAGAATTGCTAAATGACGGCCCCGTCACCATCTGTATGGATACAAAGAATAAGGAGTAATGAAACTGATAAGAAATGAGGCGTTAAAGAAGAATTACAAGCGACGACTAAAAATGCTGCCCCTCATCATACTACTTGTTGCAGCAGCATTTTACTTCTACAAGGAAGAAATACATACTCTTCTCATCCTCGATGCGATAACGATTCTTGTATTATATATATACGAACGATTCAAGTATTATTAATGACAATAAAAGAAGCACAAAATACTGTAGATGAATGGATTAAGGCGTACGGCGTGCGCTATTTCTCGGAGCTGACCAACATGGCCGTGCTGACCGAGGAAGTGGGCGAACTGGCCCGTGTCATCAGTCGTCGCTATGGCGAGCAATCATGGAAGGAGTCAGACCCCAGAAAGGCTGATAACGGCAAGGCTGCCTTAGGCGAAGAGATGGCCGACGTGCTATGGGTGCTCCTCTGTCTGGCCAACCAAACAGGCACAGATTTGACCAAAGAGCTCCAAAAATCCATCGAAAAGAAGACCAAAAGAGACGCAGAAAGACATATTTCCAACCCCAAATTAAAGTAACTTTTAAATATAATAACTATGGCAGAAATGAGTAAGATTGAGCAGGTGCTCAGCAAGTACAACCTCGACATTACCGACGAGGAAGTGAAGGACGCAGTGAAGAAAATCATTGCCGAGAAAGTACACGAGAACGATACCCCAGAGGTGAAGAAATTCCTGATGGGAAGTGTGGAACTTACCACCCTGAAGACAACTGATAGTGACACATCCGTACTGGCATTTACAGAGAAGGTCAACCAGTTTGAAGAAGTCTACCCTGACCTGCCCCACGTAGCCACCATCTGCGTTTATCCTAAGTTCGCCAAAGTGGTCAGCGAGACCTTGGAGGTAGAAGGCGTGGAAGTAGCCTGCGTATCAGGCAGTTTCCCCTCATCTCAGAGCCTTATTGAGGTAAAGACTGTAGAGACCTCTATGGCCATCAAGGACGGTGCTACAGAGATTGATATCGTGATGCCCGTGGGACAGTTCCTGGAGGGTGACTACGAGACCGTGGTTGACGAGATTCAGCAGCAGAAAGAAGCCTGCGGCGAGCACGATATGAAGGTGATTCTGGAGACTGGTTGTCTGAAGACCGCCAAGAACATCAAAATTGCCTCTATCCTCTCTATGTATGCCGGTGGCGACTATATCAAGACCTCTACGGGTAAGTTGGAGCCTGCTGCTACACCAGAGGCTGCCTACGTGATGTGTCAGGCTATCAAGGAATACTACGAGCAGACAGGCGTTCAGATTGGTTTTAAGCCTGCTGGAGGCCTTAACAGCGTGATGGACGCACTGATTTACTACACCATCGTGAAAGAGGTTCTGGGCGAGAAATGGCTCACCAACAAATGGTTCCGCATGGGTACCAGTCGCCTGGCCAACCTGCTGCTCAGCGAGGTAATCGGACAGGAAGTCAAGTTCTTCTAAAACTAAGGTTAATCGTGAAAAGTGAAAAAATTGCTACCGCAAATCTCTAATTAGAGACCATCGCGGTAGCAAATTATTTTCTCTTTTACCTTTTACCCTTATCTCCAGAGTTCTTCTACAGCATTTACTTCGCCCGTTCCAGCGCTGATGCGTCCCACCGTATCGTCACTTCCGATAGCCAGCAACACAAAAAGGGCAAAGCAACTTGTGGTGAGCACAAGTTTTGTGGTACTCTTACGACGTCGCTCTACCCTATCCACCTTCTTAAATGCCAGAGAATGAACGATATAGATGTACACAAAACCAGCAAAGATAGCCAATAAATAAGCTAACACATCCGACGGATCATAGGTGCCATGCATCACGCCAAGTCCCTGCAGGAACTCATGAGGAATGCAGATAAACGGCATCACCAGGATGAACATCCAACAGTCTTTCAACTTGAAATTCCAGAAACAAGCTATCAGGATACTATAGGCAAACAACCAGGCGCCATCAGGCAAATTATAAAGTATCCAACTGGGAACTCGAGCAGGGTTATGTTGTAGATCTTCAAGATAATCCAACAGTCCGAAAACCTTGAAGAAATGAAACATCTTCAACGTATCAGGACGGAAAGAGATATACATCAGTCCGCACATCAGCACACACATAAAAGCGATGCCAATCGTGACGATTTTCAACCAAGTCCTTTTGTTGAACGAATTCATTACACCTTTTTTATTTATTACGACGTATCACGTAATCGAGATAGGCCTTTAAAGATTCACGTATAGCCGTATCCTGTACGGATTCATCGAGATATTTCAGCGCTTCCTGATGGAAATCCTCCATGCGTTTCTCTGCATATTCTATACCTCCTGAACGCTTGGTAAACTCCACCAAAACGGCGATTTCATCGCTATTGATAGTACGTGCCTTCACCTTCTTGGCCAGATTCATCATCGCCTCATACTGAGGATTCGTGTTCAGGGCGTAGATTACAGGCAGGGTCAACTTACCTTCTGCCATATCATTACCAGTAGGCTTTCCTATCTCCTTGGAATCATAATAATCAAAGATATCATCGCGAATCTGGAACATGATGCCAAGGTTCTGACCAAAGAGACTTGCCTTCTTCACTTCCTCGTCAGAAGCACCTGCTGAGAGAGCACCAATAGCAGCACAAGATTCGAATAAAACGGCCGTTTTCTGCTTGATGACATCGTAATAGATATCCTCGGAAATCGCCTCATTACTGATGTTCCACAACTGCAATAACTCACCAGAAGCCAACGTACGACCCAACTGTGCAAGATTGCTGATAATACGCTGATTATTCGTATAAGACACATGAAGCAAGGCCGTAGAAAGGATAAAATCACCCACTAAGACGGCTGCATTATTACTATAGGTGGCATTCACCGAGGCCTGTCCACGACGCTCCTCACTCTCGTCCACCACATCGTCGTGAACCAACGAAGCCGTATGAAGCAGTTCCAGACCGATAGCTGCATTCTGTGTCTCAGACGTCACACCACCATAATTTTTAGCGATAAGCAGGGTCAAGATAGGACGCATACGCTTACCCCCACGCTGACGGATATGAGTCAACATGTCAGACAACAGGTGGTCGCCGTGGGTCAACGACTTCTTGAAAAGCTCTGTGAACTCATTAAATTCTTGGTCAATTGGTTGTTTGATAAGCGATAATTGGTCCATTATTTTTAATTTTGCTACAAAATTACAGAAAATATCCATATATTGCCAAATTTTTTTAGTAATTTTACACGAAAATTCTGAAATAATTATGGAGAAACTCTTTTTGCTCGACGCTTACGCCCTGATTTACAGGTCGTATTACGCATTAATCAAAAATCCCAGGATCAATTCCAAGGGACTCAACACGTCAGCTATCATAGGTTTTGTCAACACGCTCCAAGAGGTTATCGAGAAGGAGCAACCGAAATACTTAGGTGTGGCTTTTGATCCACATGGTCCTACTTTCCGTAGCGATAAGTTTCCTGCTTACAAAGCGCAACGTGAAGCCACGCCTGAGGATATCAAAAAAGCCGTTCCCATCATCAAGGAACTGCTGGCTGCCTATCGCATTCCTGTGCTGCAAGTGGATGGTTACGAGGCTGATGATGTCATTGGAACGCTGTCAAAAAAGGCTGATTCCATCGATGGCGTGCAGACATTCATGCTCACCCCCGATAAAGATTATGGTCAGTTGGTCACTGACAAAGTAAGCATCTACCGTCCTCGTCATGGAGGCGGCTATGAGGTGATGGGTCCCAAGGAGGTATGTGAGAAGTATGGTATCACTACCCCACTCCAAGTCATCGACCTCCTAGCATTGATGGGCGACTCGGCCGACAACTTCCCTGGTTGTCCGGGTGTGGGAGAAAAGACTGCTACCAAACTCATCAACGACTTCAATTCTGTCGAAGAACTGCTTCAGCGAACGGAGGAGTTGAAGGGTGCACTAAAGAAAAAGGTGGAGGAACATGTGGAAGATATCCGCATGTCATACTTCCTTGCCACTATCTGCACAGAGGTGCCCATCGAACTCAATCTGGAAGATTTGACCCTTCAGTCGCCCGATGAGGAAAAACTGACGGCACTCTTCACCGAACTGGAATTTAAGGCGCTGACAAACAGGGTTCTTAAAAAAGTTGAAAAGAAGCCAAAAACTGATAATACACAGCTCGATTTGTTTGCAGAATTTGCGCCCAATGATGCAGGTGAATCAAAATTTTCGAGTTTTGAGACCCTTAAAACGGTGAATCACGAGTACAAACTCATTGAAAATGAGGAAGAAATGCATCAAATTTGTGATTATTTCTTAACAAAAGATTTTCTCGTTCTAGACACAGAGACCACTTCAACCTCTGCAATCGATGCAGAATTAGTGGGTTTGAGCTTCTCGGTTGAGGAACACAAGGCATTTTATGTGCCCATTCCTGCTAATCGTGAAGAAGCGTTGAGAATTGTTAATATCTTTAAACCTCTCTACGAAGACCCGAAAATTCTGAAGATCGGACAGAATTTGAAGTACGACCTCGAGGTGTTAAGAAATTATGATGTGCATCTTGATGGTCCGATGTGGGACACGATGATTGCACATTATCTCATCCAACCCGAACTGCGTCACAACATGGACTATATGGCTGAGGTATATCTGAACTATCAGACCATTCATATCGATGAACTGATTGGCGCGAAGGGAAAGAACCAAAAATCCATGCGCGACCTCCTACCCTCTCAAGTCTATGAATATGCTTGCGAGGATGCCGACATTACATTGCAGTTGAAAAACAAACTGGAACCAGAACTGAAGAAGCATGAATGCGAAGACCTCTTTTATAATATTGAGATGCCATTGATGCCTGTCCTGGCCGAGATGGAGATGAATGGTGTGTGTCTGGATACAGATTCACTTAGCGAAACGTCAAAGATTTTGACGGAGCGAATGAATGAGATAGAGAAGCGTATCTACGAACTCGCAGGAGAATCCTTTAACATTGCATCACCCAAACAGGTAGGTGAGATATTGTTTGATAAACTCAAGATTGTAGAGAAGGCCAAGAAGACCAAGACTGGCCAATATGTCACCAGCGAAGAGGTGCTTCAGCAACTGAAGAACAAGCACGAAATCGTGTCTGATATATTGGAACACAGAGGTTTAAAGAAACTGATAGGTACCTATATAGAAGCACTTCCAAAACTAATCAATCCTCGCACAGGTCATATCCACACCTCGTTTAACCAGACTATTACAGCCACAGGTCGTCTCTCATCATCTGATCCCAACCTCCAGAATATTCCTATCCGCGGTGAGGACGGTAAAGAGATTCGTAAGGCATTCATTCCCGAACCAGGATGTCTGTTTTTTTCAGCAGACTATAGTCAAATTGAACTGCGTGTGATGGCTCACCTGTCGCAAGACGAAAACATGGTGCATGTGTTTCAAGAAGGAAAAGATCTGCATGCTGCCACTGCCGCCAATATCTATAAGAAATCGATAGAAGAGGTAACGCGCGATGAGCGTACCAAATCTAAACGCGCTAATTTCGGTATCATCTATGGCATCACCGTCTTTGGTTTGGCCGAGCGTCTCGACATCCCTCGCGAGGAAGCTAAGATGCTGATTGACGGCTACTTCCAGACCTTCCCACAGGTACATGATTATATGGAACAATCAAAGGAGATAGCTCGCAAACAAGGATACGTCACTACCCTCTTCGGTCGTCGACGCTATCTGCCGGATATCAACTCGCAGAACGCCACCGTGCGTGGCTTTGCCGAGCGTAATGCTATCAATGCCCCGATTCAGGGTACTGCTGCCGATATCATCAAGGTGGCAATGATACATATCTACCAACGTTTCAAGGCCGAAGGTATCCGTTCGAAGATGATTCTGCAGGTGCACGACGAACTCAACTTCTCCGTCTATCCTGAGGAAAAGGAGCTGGTAGAACGAATCGTTCTGGAAGAGATGCAACATGCCTTCCCCCTCAGTGTGCCCCTTGTTGCCGACTCTGGTTTTGGAAAAAACTGGCTTGAAGCGCATTAATTGCTTAAAAAATTATCAATTATCAATTGTCAATTATCAATTAATTCGTACCTTTGCACCCAGTTTATAAACGTTTATAGTAGAAAATGGCATTAAAATGTGGTATTGTGGGACTGCCTAACGTGGGCAAGTCCACACTTTTCAACTGTCTGTCGAGCGCTAAGGCGCAGGCAGCAAATTTCCCTTTCTGTACGATTGAGCCCAACGTGGGCGTGATTACCGTACCCGATGAACGACTGACCAAGCTGGCCGAGATAGTACACCCAGGACGCATTGTTCCTGCTACCTGTGAAATCGTAGATATCGCAGGTCTGGTAAAGGGCGCTTCCAAAGGTGAAGGTCTTGGCAACAAGTTCCTTGGCAATATCCGCGAGACGGATGCTATCATCCACGTGCTGCGTTGCTTCGAGGATGAGAATATCACCCACGTGGATGGTACTATCGACCCCATCCGCGACAAGGAAATTATTGATACCGAACTCCAGTTAAAGGACCTCGAGACCATCGATTCTCGTCTGGCCAAGACTGAGAAAGCTGCTGCAGCTGGCAACAAAGATGCGAAGGTGGAAGTAACTGTCCTGAAAGCATATAAAGAGGTATTGGAGCAGGGTAAGAATGCCCGTATCGTGGAGTTCGAGAGCAAGGACGAGCAGGACTGCGCTCGTAATCTCTTCCTCCTGACTTCCAAGCCTGTGCTCTATGTGTGCAACGTAGGCGAGGCTGATGCCAAGAGCGGTAACGACTTCACCAAAAAGGTAGAAGCGCTGGCTAAGGAAGAAGGTGCAGAGGCTATGGTCATCGCTGCTAAGACAGAGGAGGATATCGCTGAACTCGAGAGTTACGAGGATAAGCAGATGTTCCTTGAGGAACTGGGCTTGGAGGAGAGTGGTGTTAACCGTCTGATTAAGAAGGCTTACGCCCTGCTTAACCTCGAAACCTTTATCACCGCTGGCGAGATGGAGGTGAAGGCCTGGACCTATAAGAAGGGTTGGAAGGCTCCTCAGTGTGCTGGTGTCATCCATACTGACTTCGAGAAGGGCTTCATCCGTGCTGAGGTTATCAAATACGAGGACTATATCCAGTATGGATCAGAAGCTGCCGTTCGCGAGGCCGGAAAGATGGGCGTAGAGGGTAAGGACTATGTGGTGCAGGATGGTGATATCATGCACTTCAGATTTAATGTCTAGGCTAGTTTTTACTAGTCAGACTAGTCGAACTAGTTAAAACTAGAATGATTATGAATATCCTCAGTTATATTCTCTGGAATCCTTCGCTTGAAGCCTTCAGCATCGGCCCGTTCAGCATCCGCTGGTACTCGCTGATGTGGCTCATCGGACTGGCACTAGCCTATCTGATGGTGCGCTGGCTGTATAAGAAGCAGGGCATCCCCAACGAGAAGTTTGAACCCCTGTTCATCTATTGCTTCATGGGCATCTTGATAGGTGCCCGTCTGGGACATTGCATCTTCTATCAGCCCGATTACTTCCTCACCTCATGGAAGGGTGTCATAGAGATGTTCCTGCCTATCCATATTGATGCCGCAGGTGGATGGAAAATGACAGGTTATCAAGGACTTGCATCACATGGAGGTACGCTGGGACTGATCATCACGCTCCTACTCTATGTGCGCCGTTTCAAGGTGCCCGCATGGGTTGTGCTCGACAATATCGCTATTGCCACAGGCATCACCGCCTGTTGCATCCGCATTGGTAATTTGATGAACTCTGAAATTGTAGGAAAGATTACCGACGAGAGTCTGCCTTGGGCCTTCTATTTTGTCCAAAACGACGGTCCCCAGCAGGTGGTTCTTCGTCATCCTGGTCAGCTCTACGAGGCCATTGCCTATGCCCTACTCTTTGTGCTGATGTTCTGGCTCTACAAGAAGATGCCACAACGCGTAGGCACCGGCTTCTATTTCGGCCTCTGCCTGGCTTACATCTTCACCTTCCGCTTCTTCATCGAGTACTTCAAGGAAGTGCAGGAAGCCTTCGAGCAGGGCCTTCCCTTCGATATGGGACAGATACTCTCTATTCCCTTCATTGCAATAGGAGTCTATTGCATGATAAAGGCAAAAAAGTAATCAGCAAGCTTATAAGTTTCTATCCCAAACTTTGGGATGTACATTTCAAACTTTGAAACGTGCATCCCAAAGTTTGGGATAGAGATTTTATCGTTATCCGATTATTTTCCTGAGACTATTTTCTTGATATCGTTTAGTTTGTTGAGCGCTTCCAGCGGCGTGAGGTTGTTCACGTCTATGCCAAGGATTTCATCACGCACCTGACAGAGCACGGGGTCGTCGAGCTGGAAGAAAGACAGCTGCATACCCTCGCGACTATTAGCGATTTCAGTGGTAGGCTTCCCTACTCCACCCACCTGGGCATTCTCACTCTCCAGCTGCTTCAAAATCACATTGG
>Ga0247608_10003182_pt1 | contig 19466 bp, 8 predicted proteins | sample 176DNAGHGlowgp2_FD_193490 | JGI IMG/M metagenome (GOLD analysis project Ga0247608, IMG submission 193490) | Sheep rumen microbial communities from Palmerston North, Manawatu-Wanganui, New Zealand - 1766 DNA GHGlow gp2 | ecosystem: Host-associated > Mammals > Digestive system > Stomach > Rumen ...
AGCTCTTGATGAAATAAAGAATGCAATGGCTGACCAAGGGGTTGAAATGGACTATGTTTTTACGAATGTTATTCATGATCGTTACATCAAACTCAGTAATGGTTGGGAGATTACTCCAGGTCGTGGTCTGCATATTTTCCAAAAAGCAGAAAGCAAGTACTACGGTATGGGAACTTATGACCAAACACTACGCCCGTGCCAGGAGTGTAAGATTGAGATAAAGAAAGTTTAAATACTACTATCCAACGTAGTTATCAAATTCATTATAACTAGAAGCCATGCCGATTTTATTAAGTGACGTAATAAAAGAACTAAATATCAGCATTGAACAAGCTGAGATTTGTCTGTCTGAAGAAACAGATTTGGGAGATGTGGACTTTGGTAAAGATTACGAACTTACCGATGAACAGTATGATATCTTAAAAGAACGATTTGGCAAAAAGGAGATAGTTGAAGGTCAAATAGTTCCGTGCACTATTAAATTGATCCTCAACGATGGAATTATAGTTGCTCTTTCAGAACAGGAGGAAGGCATTATCTCTGAAAGAGAACTTATTATGCACCCAGAACTTCAGGTTGAGGACACTATAGACGTCCTTGTAGGTAGTTCAATAGATGTAAATGGCAGGCGACGCGTATCATACACAAGAGCTCTGTCACGCAGAAAATGGGATATTCTAAAAGATATCAAGCAAAAGGGCGAAATAATACAGGGATACATTAAATCTTCCAACAAAGGAGGCTTTATAGTGGATGTTATGAATCTTGAGGCGTTCCTACCTGGAAGCCAGATAGATATTAATTCTATTGATGATTTTGACCAGTATGTAGGAACAACTATGGACTTCAAGATTATTGAACTAAATCCATCTCTCCATAGGTTTGTCGTTAGTCATAGGGCAATAATAGAGGAAGAAAGAAGAAGAGAGATTCTATCAATGCTTGAAGAAGGTTCTTTACTTGAGGGCACCGTAAAGAAAATTATGCCCTATGGCGTTCTTGTTAAAGCTGGATCAATTTTGGGTCTAATTCAAAAGACGGATCTTTCTTGGAATTATTGCAATAATCCTCATGATGTCGTAACAGAAGGTCAAAAGCTGATAGTCGTTGTTCTTAAAATAGATCAGGACAAGAAAAAGGTAGCATTCGGACTCAAACAATTATATCCCAATCCTTGGGATGAGGAAAACGGGTTAATAGTCGGAAGCAAGATAGAAGGAAAAGTAAAGAATATAACAAATTATGGTGCTTTCATAGAAATAATGCCAGGTGTTAAAGGACTTTTGCATGTAAGCGAAATTTCATGGAAAAAGGGTGTTGACATCAATAATGTTCTGCATGTAGGAGATAAAATTGAAACTATAGTTAAAGAAGTAGACAAAGATGACCATAAAATACAGTTAAGTATCAAACAACTTCAGAGCAATCCATGGGACAATATTACCGAGAAATATGCAATAGGATCTATACATACTGGTATCATACGTAAGATAGCAAAGCATTATTTTCTTGTTGAATTTGAGGATGGTGTTGAGGGTTTTCTTCATGCCACAGAATTATCGTGGACTAAGAAATTTACTGATATAAGTCAATTTGCCAGTGAAAATGATGAAATACAGGTTGTTGTAGAGGACATAAACGCTGATCAGCGTAAACTTACTCTCAGTCACAAACGGCTCTCTGCAGATCCATGGAAAAATATTTCTCTCACTTATCCTATCGGTAGCAAACACGTAGCATCAATTCGTAAGGCTCTGAAACATGGTCTTCTCGCAGAACTCGAAGAAGGTATTGAAGGTTTTATTGATGTAACAGAACTATCTTGGATTAAGAAGATAAAAGATGCCACACAGTTCTCTATTTCAGATGACAAATTGGAAGTAGTTGTTCTTGGTTATGATACCAAGAAGCGTAAGGTGTCTCTTAGCTATAAACGAATTGTGGAAGATCCTTGGGCTAAGGCAGATGAAACAACATTTGGTGTCAATACTGTTCATCATGGAATAGTTACAGATATTAAAGGGAAAAGGTATGTTATCAGACTTGATAATGGAATCGAAGCATATTCAAAAGAAAAGGATATGCTTAAAGATGACAATACCCTTGCTCAAATAGGCGAGTCTTTAGATTTCAAAGTTGTTACACTAGATATTGTAAAGCGACAAATCATATTATCTCATTTTGCTCTGGTAGATGACATAAGGAAGAATAGTTTAAGAAAGAAACTGGAGCGAGGTATTATAGTTCAAGCAATAATAGCTGAGATTTCAAAAACGGGTGCTTACTTTGATATAGAAGGCGTAAAATGCTTTATTCCTAAAGACCAACTATCTCCAAATAAAATTTCATCTGTATCCGAAGAAGTCTTTGTCGGGGAGATTCTTCGAGTGGTATTCTTGTATGAAGACGAGGGGCAATTCATTTTTAGTAAGAGTATTCTTGAAGAAAGTAAATATGATGAAGCCCTGTATGATTGTAGCCTTGACGAGATTTTTGCTACAATGGGAATAAGAAACAACAGTTTCGCAGGAAAAGTAACAGAATCGGCAACCGGAGAAAAATTTTTATCTAATTTAATTGTTCTTCATGATGAAAACGATGAGGATTATGGAAAATTATTAGTTGATCCTGTCAATGGAAAATCACTTTCGGCATTCATTGGCACTGATGTTAGCCCTCTTTACCAAGTGAATGAATACTACAAAGTAGTTCTTTCACTCTCATGGAAAGAGTATCGAAAAAAGAGTGGTACACCCTATCTTTTCTGCATTGAAGACGGAAACCCTATAAAAATAGAGAACCCATATAAAGAAGTTGTAGAACTGACATATAGGAAACAAGCAAGTCCTAGCCAAAGTACCTCGATTGCCCATTTGCTTGAAGAAGTTGGCATAAACCTATATACCAGTAAAAAGAGGATGTTCTTTGAACTTCTTCAGAATGCTGATGATGCTTCGGCAAAGGCTGGTGTAAATATGAAAGTGCAAATTTGCAATGGATTTTTCGTAGTTACTCATAATGGTTATGCTTTCAACCGATCAGATTTTTATTCAATCACTTCTGCTGCTCAGAGTACAAAAAGTGCTAACAAGAAAAAAACAGGTTATAAAGGTATCGGTTTCAAATCTGTTTTTTCTAATTCTACTTGCGTATATATTAAGAGTAGAGGTTTTACATTCTCGTTTGATAAGACCAATCCCGAATACGAAGATTTTAAGGCTTTCTATTTTAAAGCAAATGGAAAGACTACACCTGAGGAACAGAGTGAGTTTTTGAGAATCTACGGTGACGAATACAGACAATTCCGTGGCGTAAAGGATATACCTTGGCAGTTGCTTCCTATATGGGATGACACTTATCCCGCAGATTTGAAAAAATCGATTTTTCACCTATCGGAAAATGTTTCTATAGCATTAGCCATGCCTACTGATGCTTTGGAGAAATACAGTCAAGAGGTTGAGGAAGTCTTCAATAATCCAAGATTTATGCTATTCCTCAGGAATACCCGAAGATTACAACTTTTATTGGCAGACCGAATGTTGACAATACAAAAAGAGCGTGATATAAAGAATAAGAATCTGGTTTATCTGAAGAACTCTTTTATGTCTGATTCCAAGAAATTGGAGTCTTATATGTTATCTGATTATGATGATATTACTGTAAGTGATGAGAGCTTCGAACATTGCGGAATTAATATCATCAAGAAAAGTAAAACAAACAAGCAAGGGCAGATAGAATATTATTTTTCATATATAGATGATAATGGCAATGAAGGAAGTGAGGTTACTGGAGTGCCGGATAGAATAGCTTCTGCTACTTCTACGACTATATCATTTGCAGTTTTGTTGGATAATAATATGGACGTAATTCCTGTTAAGGACTCTTCTACCATATATGCTTATCTGCCAATGAATGATGAAAGGTTTAAATTCCCATTCTACGTTAATGCTGACTTTATTCCTAATTCTCAGCGAGAAGGTATCAGTAATGATAACCCCTGGAACCACTTCTTGTTTTATAATATAGGAAGAAAAATTGCTCAAACAGTAGCCAACTTTGCAGCTATAGAACATCCGCAGTATTTAAATCTCCTCGTTTCGTCTTATTTTAAAAGTGATGATATCGGTACTGACGATTTGATTTCCGCTTTTAATCGTGGTTATGAAGAGTCAATAAAAAACGAGGTATTCATTCTTTCCCATAAAGGAAATATAGTTAAGCAAGAAGACATTGTTATTGATGATTCCTGTCTCTCCAGCGTTATAGGCTGTGATGCTTTTCTCAACCTCGTCGGAAGTACTAAAGAATTGCCAAGTCCCGACGTTGACAGTAGAATTCTAAAAAGGGATATGTTTACATTGGTTGAACATGTCACACAAGAGAAAGTTCTGGCCTCTATGTCCACAGAAGCAGGTCTGACTATATTACATGATTGGGTCAACAATGCCAGTGACGAAGATTATAAGAAGCTAATAGCACTATTTTCCTCTATTCTTGAGAAAACACCGCAGACAAGACCAATAATAGATAAATTCCCTATATATAGATTTGAGGATAATGTCTATTCTCTTGAATTCGTTATGCAGTCAAATAACTATTGCTTTACGATAGGTCAGATAGAAGCTGTTAAAGATATTCTTAAGAAAATCGGATTAAACACATCCAAGGACAATATCTTCACTCATGAGCTTTTCAAATATTACAAGGAGTCTATATTGAATAATTATGGGAGCATTGTAGTTGATAGAGTAAGTGAATGTGTTAAAACAGGATCAAATAAACTTGATTATGCTGAAAGAAAACATCTATTTGTGTCTCTAGCGAAAGAAAAATTGTTCCTGCCTCAGGTGGGGAATCTGCCATTGTTCAAAAACAAGAATGATGTGTTATGCACACCAAGCTCACTTGTGCATTCAGATAAGATATTAGGCACTTGGGGATACCATTATTTGATTAATGATAATGAATATTGCCTAGACGTAGATCCTTATTTGATGAAAATAGAGGATGTTTATAATAACACATTATATGCTAATTGGGCAAGTATTGTTAATGACATTAAAGGTGAACAGATTGAAAATCTTTATGCAGACAGCGTATATCTGTTTGGCCTTTCACCGCAAAATGATGCTTTAAGCGCAAAAATACCATATGTGTATACAGGGTCTAAGTTCGTTTTATCTTCGCAAGTATTATTTAACGATAAATTCATATCAATTAATGAATCCGATTATACTGTTTTGTCCAAAGCAGTAATGTCTGCATTCGGCACTTATACCCCATCGCATAATATTATAAAATATTTTAGTGATAAGCCATTCACAATTAGTGATACAAAAATATCTTCCGTTCGATCCTCACTTGTCTCTAATAGTTTGTCACTAGAAGAGATTGAGCAAATTCTTAAATTTGCCAAATCCACAGAAGATGAATTCTTTAATTATTTTATAGTTAAGAAGGATGAAGAGGGGAAATTTACGATTTCAACTCGTTCCTCAAAAGTATATCAAGTATACTCTTCCGACAGGCTAACACGGGATTTCATTACAAACCATTGTAGTGCGGGGTTAGTATTATTACCTGAAGAAATCTCAAAATTCTGTGATATTGTTGGTGTCCAAAGGGAATCTGCATTGTATGATTTAATTCTTCAAAGCGTTAATGTCGATGAAGTAAAAGAAGAATTGATAAAGGTTTTAAAATATGAATCTAAGGTCAAATTTTTGCAGAAACTAACGTCGATTTCTATTGATGTGACAAAAGATATATCTAAATCGGATTATGAATATCTTTTGTTCAATTTGGCTTGTTCTGAAATAGAAGATGATTCCGCAAAAGAGAGTCTTAGAAAGAAAATAGTTCTAAAGTTCGACGATTCTGAAATGATGGCTCTTACAAGCATTCCACATTATCGAGATGAATTCTCAACAAATGGAGTCTCATTTTTGCTGTCACAAATCTTCCCGGAGCAATATAATAGAACTGGTAGTATATCAAACTATATAAATAAGTTAGTGGATTTAGGATTAAGTCGTATAAAACTTCGAGATCTCTTTGACTTAGACAAGAAACTATCTGATAAAGAAGTATTCAAACTATTCTATAAGGTTTTCTCTCAGAAGGAGTTGCCAAATGTTTATGACTTGGCATTTATCCTTTCATATCATGCTGCGAGGAAAAAGGAAGAAAAGGATATCCCAAGTCTTTCGCTCTATTCTTTAAAGACAAGTAACGGACAAGCAAGGACTCTGACTGGTGATTTCTATATTGATAAAATCGATTTCTTAGATGATTTATATATTGCAGATACTGTGTATGCCAATTTGGCCAACTTTCTAACTTTGCCAATAATATCTTCCGGCGGCAAGAATTTTATAGCTCAAAAACCATATATCAGTGGTAATAAGTTCGTCTGCCCTCACATTAAAGCCAGTCTTACGGATAATGAAAAGGGGGTATTGATGAATTATATGTTTAACTTATGGAAGGGTATCGAGCAAAGTAAGGATATAGATTGGAGTGTGGGCTTTAAGGCCTTAGAGTTTACGCCCCTTCATTGTATCATTGACAAAAAATGGACTATTGCAGGAGAAGAACTTCCGACATGGATTACGTCATGGATGCAGGAAGATAAGGATAAATATGATTTTCTCGTTGCTGTTGGTTGTTGGGAGGCAGATTCTGATATTTGCAAAATGAGAGAAGCTTTTTCTATTGAAACATCCCTATATGGAGATTTCTCTGTGTTCAATACAGAAAAAGCCTTCTTTAATGATGATGTTCTTTTATTCAACACATTAGCTTTCATTGAGGAGAAGAGTATAAACCTTCAGTCTGAACAAAAGCAAACAATGCTTTCTAAACTCATTGATGTGATTAATAGCAAAGCTAAACACAAGCTGGAGGTATTTGAAGATTTTAATTATGACGTTTTAAAGGCCAAGGCCGTTGAGATATCAATACCTAAATACATAGAATGGAAAACAAATCATACAGACCACTCTATTATGGCTTATTCTGGTGAGATGCCTATAGTCGCTAAAGTTAAAGGATATGGTGATTATGTGTTTTACACTAAAGAGAATGGAGATTACGCTTACAGCAATTCTTCAGTATACTTTAATACGGAGAGCAAGCAAGCCCTATTGGAACTTGCCGCATCAAAAGAATCTTGGCTGAAATTTGAAGATCTTAACGAACTGGGGCTTTTGTCTTTCAATAATTCAGGCTCCGATGATGAAGACAACTCCGACAGATTAAGAGAAAAAGGTAATGTTCCGAAGAATGAACAAAAGGCAATAAATGTAGAAGCATGTAAGGCTGCAAAGGAATATCTGTCCATGGACGATAATTATGATTGTTCTACATGGATTCCAGAAGAAGATACGGATTTGGTTAGGAATAAAGTTCGTTTCAACGGGAAGCCTATCGTTGTTGCAGTAACTAGTTCTTCGGCTGGCAAGATATACTTATATCCAAGTAAATTTGCTGCACTTATGGTTGATCCCGACAATTTATTGTTGAATTACTCTAAAGGTATAATTCATAAATTATCATTTGATAACATCTTCCTAAACAATCCAAATGTAAACTTGATCCTCGATTCAGATATCGTTAATCCCAAGTTAATTGCTAGTTTGGCAAGGACATTTCTGTATTCGGCAAATACTTGTTTCGTCGTTGATAATCCGTCATTCTCAGCATCAGAAACAATTGGTTTTGGTCTCAAAGAAAAAGTAGACGGTCCCGTCATCAAGTATTCGGACGACGATGATATTTTCTCTTTTTAAAATTGAATGCTATGTATTATTCAAGAGAACAACAGAAAAGGTTTTTAGACCTAGAGTTACAAGCTATAAGCGAAGAATATATAAAGAAGCTTAATACTCAATCAATTATTCTTCTGGACAAGAATGAAATATATGTCACTCAATATGTCAAAATTGACTCGGCTATATATGGTAGCACCAAAGGAGCAGGTGAGGGTACAGGACAAATAATCTTGAAGTTTAAACGAGATAAAGGAATTCCAAGAAAAAATGAATATTTTACAGCTGTTCTTCTGGAAGGTGGCTATGGTCTACCTCGCAATTGGGGAAATATGACCTGGAAAGAGCTAAGAAAGCACCAAGTGGAATTCTCTGAATTGCATTGTGTTTGGCATGGAAAGACAGATGAGAGAGGTTTTCTGCTTTGTGGATTTTCGGGAATCTCCATTGAAATGGCTGACAAATTGGTAAATGATGACCTACAAGGTTGTGTAATAGTTTTGGGACCACAAGAGCCTCCTATTGACTACTATCAAAATCTTATTGCTATGGTCATGAATACGATTTCTGATTCACCAGCTGCAAAAATCCTAGATTTTAATGGTGAGACTCATCCTTGGTCTCCAGAACCCATGGATAGCTCCCAAGGGAAAGACATCCTAAATCTTTGGGATTCTAACGATGAAATAATCATTCAAGGTCCTCCTGGAACAGGTAAGACTTATATGACAGCAGAAATTATATCTAAGCTTCTTAATGATAATAAAAGCGTATTGGTTACAGCTTTAACCAACAGGGCGTTAATAGAATTAGTTGAGAAGAAAGGATTAAAAGATCACTTGGATAAAGGTAATATTATGAAGACAAATGTCTCCACAGATGAAATCTCATCTTGCCCAAACCTCATTAAATTGAGTGGAAAGGAAATTACCAGTATCCAAGGAAAAGTTACATTGTCAACGTTTTATATAACCAGTGGCTGGGCAAAAAACTCAGTACAAGGAGTTCCATTCGACTATGTTATTATGGATGAAGCGAGTCAGGCTGTATATGCAATGATTGCTGCTTGCAAAAGACTTGGTAAGAAAAACTTATGGATTGGAGATCAGAACCAACTTCCTCCAATTATTTCTATAAAAGAAGATATTCTAAATAGGAATGACTTTTCAAAACTCGCATATGGTTTTAATACCCTATGTGAATATTTCTCGTATCCTTCATGTATACTAACCAAAACATATAGATTGTTGCCACCTGCAGCTGCGCTTACAAGCATTTTTTATAGTGAATCAATTGTCTCAGGTGCAGACTTTAAATTCGAGTGGACTTCTATGAAGTACTTGAATGAAGAAGGCGGTACAGGTTTGGTATTGACAGATATGCCTTTAGGTGAAAAGTCGAATTTGCAGAATTGTGAATTCGTAATAGACATCGTTAAAGATATATTAGCAAAATCACCCGAAGTTAAAATAGCTGTACTTTCAAAATTGCGAGATACAATCAGGATGTTGCATAACTGTTTTATAAGCAGATTCGGAAATAAGAATAATGTTCTTATCGACACAGTGGAGCGTATTCAAGGTATGACTTGTGACATATGTATATACTTTATACCCAATACTCTTTTAAACCTGTCTTTGAACAGAGAGTTGTTTAATGTGGCAACAAGTAGAGCTAAGCAATTTACATTGATTGTGGCTGATAAGAGTATTAAAAAAGCTATGTGTAATAAAGATGTTGCAAATTACATTGATGTCATATCTCTGAATGCAAAAACCGACCCAATCGAGAATTCATCTTCTAATTCTCGAACTAGTACAGAAGATGGTGTTATTACAATTGGATCAATTGCTGTCAAAACTGTAGGTAAAATAGATTTGTCAAAATTTGAACCTCCTAAGAAGGAAATAAAGGCTGGCAAAAAAAACATTTATATTATTGACACGAATGTGTTTGTGACTTGTCCCGACATTATTGATAAAATTGAGAAACAATATCCTGTCGTTCTATCTGCTAAGGTTATTGATGAACTTGATTATCTAAAAGTTTCATTAAAAACTGCAGAAGGAAAAAAATCTGCAGAAAATGCGTTGAGATACATAAATCGTAATATAGATTCAAAAGATAGGGTCATTAAGCTTGAGGTATCTGATACATCTCTTTTACCCGAAGATTTTAATAAAAAGTCACCAGACAATATGATATTGTCTGTAGCATTGAAATTCAAAGGGGATAATCCAATCCTACTAACCTCAGATAATGGTTTGCAGGCCAAAGCCAAAGTTCTTGGTATTGCCACAGTATCTTTGAGAGATATCCTGTCTAGGACAAAGAATCGGTTTAAATAATTTCAAGTCTCTTTCACAATGGAAGAACATTAAACATTCTTATTGCATATGAACAAGGAAAAGATATTGTTTGCGAATATAGGATGGATGACTCACTATAAGGGAAATACAAAGAAAGACCAGATAGTGGGTGGTGGAAGTTGGAGTAATGACGATAAGCATGAAGCGTTTAACTTTTCTCCAATAAAAGGGAAATGCTATGGTTATGTTCAGCCTGTTAGATGGGGGTCAATAAGTCTTAATCGCATTGGTGATGATTATAAATCTGACCTAATAAAGGATGTAACTGTTGTGTGGATAGCGACTCATCCAAAAGCAAAGGGGACATACATTATAGGGTGGTATAAAAATGCAACTGTATTTAGCAAATTCCAAGAAAGTAACATACCTGCAAGAAACAATTATGACTATAACATAGTTGCTAAAGAGGAAGATTGTACTTTGTTGCCATTGGATCAAAGAACTTTTTTAATTCCCAGAGCAAAAGATAGTAATAAAGGTTTCTTAGGCCAATCGAACGTTTGGTATGCAGACTCACCTGATACAAAAGTACGTAAGTTCCGACAAGATGTATGGGATTATATACAGCATTTTTCGGATAGAAGTAAATATGTTTCGAAGAAATCTGTCGCAGTTGATGCAGAAGCTAGGAAACTTGTTGAAAATGCCGCCGTCAATTATGTAACAAAACATTATAAGGGAATTGGCTATACCGTAACCTCACGAGAAAAGGAGAACGTTGGATGGGATTTGGATGCAGAGAAGAGCGGGATATGTTTGAAACTGGAAGTTAAAGGACTTGCAGGGAACACAATTAGTGTACGCATATCTCAAAATGAATATAAGTCAATGGTCAACAATAAGGATTGTTATAGACTTTGTGTTGTGACAAATGCCTTATGTAACCCTTCACTAATAATATTCGTATGGGATGATGAACAATCAGCATGGGTTTCTGACATAGACCAATCGATAAAGATTTCTATCGAAGAAAAACCATCATATCTTGCTGTAGTAGAATAAAATTATTATCAATATGAGATGTCTATTAATTATATTACTAACAGTTCTTCCCTTTATAACGGGTAAAGCGCAAGTTAGTTATGGTGACAATTTCTTAGTTGACTATAATGTTAAGATTAATCTGTCTACGGAGAATGACTCTACATTCTTGACTCTGATATTAACATCAGAGAGACTTAAAATGTCTGATAGTCCCAAATTGCTATTACGCCTTATGGATGATAGTGTATTATCCTTAGATGGTTATATGCTAGGATCAACAAACAAATCAGAAGGAGCTGTCATGATTGGCAACACTGCGGTAGCAATCAATCATTTCATAACGGAGGCAAAATTTCCAATTACTAAAGATCAAATAGAACAATTTTCCAAGGGAATCAAGAAACTTCGTTTGAATACTTCGCCTAAGTATCATGAGAAAGAATGGCGAAAGGATAAAATAGGGAAGAAACTATTTGCAAAGTATAAAGAGAGTAGTAGCAATTCATTCGAGGATAATTTTTAGGCGGTTATGAGGGCGAAAAATAACATAGACATAGTTGCAATGATCGCATTTGTACTGACTTGCTCAGCATGTGGCAACAAGGAGCGTGCAAATGAGTTCGGAATAGTGGAAGATCAAATTATTACATCTGACACAGTGACAGTTCCTGTCAAGGTAGAAGTTGAAGAATCTGTAGAGATGCCAGTTTCTCCTGCTAGTAGTTCAACTTCCACTACACATGTTGGTGAATCGCCTAAATATAACAACATGCGAGGTTTTGACCCTGCATCTGAGGATGATATGGATGACAACGGCATGAGCCGTTACATGGAGAACTATGATGATGAGGGTTGGGACTGAAATATAAATGATTATGAGCAATATTACAAACCAAGAACAATATTTATTTAAGGCATTACACGATGCTCGTATAACTGCTAATGAGGTTTTCAACCAAAGGGCATTTCGTGGTGTTAAACCCAATGTAGTTGACAAATATGCAGAAACAGCACACTTTGTATACGAACTTCTGCAAAATGCAGATGATGCAAATGCGACTGAGGTAACTATTATCTTGAAACCAGACAGGTTGCTTTTCAAACATAATGGAACCAAGCATTTTGATATCACTTCGGAAGATGATGAGCGCGTCGGCGATATTAATTCTATCACTGGTATAGGTAATTCATCAAAAGAGAATACCCAGAATAAGATTGGCAAATTTGGCGTGGGCTTTAAGGCTGTTTTTCAATACACTGACACACCAGAAATTTATGATGACCCTTTTAAGTTCAAAATCGAAGACCTAATAGTTCCAACGCTTATCGAGAATGACTATCCTGAAAGATTCTTTGGGGAGACATTGTTCGTTCTACCTTTCCGTGACCCAAAGAAATCTTTCAAAGAGATTGAAGCAAGATTAGAGTCACTTTATAATCCCCTTTTATTTTTGCGTCACCTAAGGAAAATCATTTGGCAGATCGACTTTGGAGGAAATAAAGGAACGTCGTATTCTGAATATAATAAATCGCTCATAGAACAGCACGAATTCAAAGACGTTAAATTAGAAAAATATCGCCTTGTCAACTCTTCTCGTATTGATTATATGTTTCTTTTTTCAAGGAACGTAACAATAAACATTAATGGTGGTGGGAAAAGCGTATTTCCTATATACGTTGGTTTCTATTACGACGAGCAGAACAAATGCCTTATAACTAAAGGCAGGCAAAACATTTATTGTTTCTTCCCAACAAAAGAAACATTTAAATCGTGTTTTATCTCACATGCGCCTTTCCTGTTGACTGAAAACAGACAAAATATTAAGCCTAATGAAGAGCTAAATAAGAAATTATTAAGAGACCTCGCCTCACTTGCAAAAGATTCAGTTCTTGCTCTAAGAGACTATGGATTAAAGAAATCACAGTTGTTGATAGATGAAAATATTGTGGATATTTTACCTCAATATGAAGAGTATTATTTCCATCAAGAAGAAAAAATTTTTGATGTGCCAATGATGGATGCCTTCAAGGACATGATAGATTATGAAGAAATTCTTTTGTCTCGAAACGGCAAATATCTGACAGTAGAAGACGCATATACTTCGACAAGTGCAGTACTTGAATTGCTTACTCAAGACCAATTTGTTCTGTTACGTCAAAATAGTTCTGAAACAGAAGACGATGATATTTCAGATGATATTGATTTCCTAAAGTGGGAATTGATAATGAAACTAAGCAAGATAGAAGATGACTGTAACTACTATGAGAATATAAAAGACTATAGCATTGGAAGCTTTGGATATGACATCTCAGAAGTCTTTATGAAGGCACAGAAGACCGAGTGGGTTACAAAATTCTACACATTTTTGCGTAATGATGCTCCTAAGTATTGGAAAATATCACCACAAACGAGAGCAACAGCACACGTTTTCCGAAGCGCACCTATAATAAAACTACAAAGCGGAGAATGGGTACCGCCATTCATTAATACAACAATCCCAAATGTTTTTCTTCCTATCGAAAACAATTCAAGAAATCAGTCAGAGTACAACTTAATAAGCGAGGAATATCTTAAGGAAGATATGGCCGTAAAGTTCTTCAATGAATTGGAACTTAAACAGCCAGATGAACTTGATTACATCCGCAACATCATACTTAAGAAATATGACGTCGAGGATGGTAAGGAAGTGGATATTGATGATAAGTTTTTGAAAACAGATCTTCAATTTCTTTTGTCTTATTACAAAAAAGTAAAAGACACATCATCAGAAAGTGAATTTATCGATTTATTGAAAGATAAAATATATCTGGCCGGAACGGATGATTGTATCTATAAAGCTTCATCATTATATCTAAGGACAGAATTCCTTAAAGGCTTTCTTGGCAGTGAAGGAGTATTCTTCAATATAAACTTTTATAAAAGATATATTATAGAATTCAAAGAGGGCTTCATTAATGATTTTCTGTCAAGGTTAGGAGCGAAGGATAAACCCGCCGTGGAGTTAAAGAAATATTATAATCAGTACAGGGTGCCACAACATATACAGCCTACCATTCGTTCTATGAGGTTTTATGAATTCAATTATGTTTCAGATTTCTGCTTGGTTGGATTTGAGGATGCCTATAAAAAGAAGCGGTTAAATAAGAATGTTTCAGTGTTTTTGTGGAATAACATTATTCCTTTCTATGAAGATAAAGTTCATGCATCCATATATACTCGTCAAAAATACAAGCAATATCTTGATACAAAATATGTGGATTCATCTTTCTTTTTCCAAGTCAAGACATTCTGCTGGCTATATGACAAAGAGGGTAATGCAAAATCTGCATCAGACATTTATGTGGAGGACCTGGCTGCTGAATACAACACATACAATGGCGTTATCGAATTTCTTGGAATAGAGAAACGGACACAGAATTTACAGGAAAAATACGGAGCAACAGAAGAAGAGCAGCAGACATTTGAAATGGGAGCTAAAGTTGCACAGGAAATTGATGACGATTTCTCACAGGAAGAAGCATTAGCCGCTATCCGTGCTGCTAAAGCTAAAAAGAAGCAAGAGAAGCTGCAACAGGAGGCAGAAGAAAACCGGCAAAAAGAACAAACATTAAAACCTGAGTCATTACCAGAAAAGGCAATTGAGGAGCCAGAGGATATAAATGAGAAGCTAAAAAAGAGATGGGAAGAAAAGAGTAATAGACGAGTAAATAAACCTCACTCGTCAACAAATAATGATGGTGAGTTTAATTTGGATACATTGGGTAATAACAATGAGGTACCAGAGAATAATGCACCTTTCTTCGTCCCAGTTTCCAACTCACAAGAGGATTTATTACCCAATACGGAGGATACTTCTAGGGCAGAAAAGAATCTAAAAGCAAAGGATACAACCGCTCAAAACCAAGCAGAAAATGCAAAAGAGCAAGTAGAAATACTTGATTTGCTTAAGCAAACACCTACTTACACTTTCAAATGGTTTAAGGTGCTAATGGAACTTATGCATGCAGGTCAGCATTCTATTACAGAAAGACGAGTGCAAATAGATTTCTCCCACTTTGAAAAGATTTGTTCTGATAAGATACTTCATCTTACAGAACCTACATTGCCTGTTCCGGCATGGATATGCGACGCAGAGAAATACTCCGTTACGGCAATATCAGAAGGAAAGTCCTCGAAAATTGACGGCCTTATTGTAAAAACATCCGATGACTCCATCGATCTTTCAATAGAGGACAACAACAGCAATTTTAGTAGCATTCTATATGCAAAGAAAATACGTATAATAGCAATTGACAATACTAATATCATAGATTCCCTTGAAACGCGTTTCCTTCAGTTGGCTAAGGATGATGATTTCGATATGAACGCAAACTTGCCCAAGAACATTGAATTTATCTATGGTCCTCCAGGAACAGGTAAAACAACTGAACTCGTCAAGCAAGTGCATGATGTTTTAGAAAAAGAGCCAAAAGCAAAAATTCTTGTCCTTACTCCAACTAACAAAGCAGCAGACGTTGTAGCAATCAAGATGGCTAATGATACCGTATGCGAAGGAGGCCTAGCTCGTTATGGCGCTACTGAGAGTTTATATCTTATTGAAGATATTGGCTGTGTCACTAATAGAGACACTACAGACATGGAAGGATGGCATAATATTGTTGTAGCCACAGCAGCGCGTTATGCCTACGATTTTGTGCAACCTGATGACACCCCGATATGTGATTATCCATGGGATTATATATTTATTGACGAGGCTTCTATGATTGACATCTTGACAATAACATATATATTGTACAAAGGAGCAAACGCAAAGAAGATTATTATATCCGGCGATCCCAAGCAAATTCAGCCTGTTGTACAAAATGATATGCCTGCATATAATATCTATGACATGGTGAATTTGCACGAATTTGCTGACGCCTTGTTTAATTACGACCGTTATCCGGTGAAGGGTTTGATGACTCAGCACCGTTCTGTTCCCACCATCGGCGATTTTGTAAGCAAATTCGCGTATGGTGGATTAGTTGATGCTGATCCAGACCGAAGTCCACAAAAGCCACTAAAATTAGATGGCCTGAGGATTGCGGATGTGAATTTCGTAGGTTTTGATGTAGCAGAGTTTGATGACATAAGAGGTCTTTGTTCTGTTGGGCAATCAGCGTTCAATTTGTATTCTGCTATTTTTACATATAATATGATAGAATACACTATTAAACAAATTGAAAAAAACCATCCCGATATGGAGTATTCCATTGGGGTTGTTTGTGCCTACAGAGCTCAGTCTGATGCAATTAAGAATATGCTTGAAAACCGCCCATTAGATACTTCTTATTGTAAGGTGACAAGTGGTACGGTACACAGTTTTCAGGGAGACGAATGCGATATCATGTTTATCGTTTTAAATCCTCCTGCAAATTGCACAAGTGGAGCACATGTTAATAATGAGAACATTATCAATGTAGCCATCAGCAGAGCACGCGACTATATTTTCTTTGTGCTTCCCAACGGTCAGCAGCAAGGCTTCACAATGAAGAATAGAATTGGCTCAGTTATCCCATTCACTGAGAGAACTGTCATGAAATGTAGGGACGTTGAAAAAGTAATGTTCCATGGTAATGAAAACTATATTTATGAAAATACCCATGTAACTTGTCACATGCCTGTTAATGTGTATTGTGAAGAAAATGCTCTCTACGAAGTTCGTATGTCAGAAGATGCTCTTGATATAAAAATCAACCAGTAAAGTAAATGCAATATATAAATTGAAAACGACGTTTAAAAATGGAGTTGGACAAATACGGAAAGAAGGCATTGAACTTTGTGTTGGAAGGTGAATCACTTTTCATTACTGGTAAAGCCGGTACGGGTAAAACAACTGTACTACGTGAACTTACTTTCCAATGCAGGCGTAAGAAAAAGAATGTCGTAGTTCTGGCTCCTACAGGTGTGGCAGCGAAAAATGCAGAGGGTGTCACCATACATTCTTTTCTGCATCTTCCTCTTGGCCCATACATCCCAGGCATGAAAAACAGAAAGTTGTATGCGCTCAAGGAAGAAGAAATAAGGGTGATAAATAAGGTGGATATTATTATCATCGATGAAGTGAGTATGGTGCGATGCGACATGCTAGATGAAGTTGATGATGTATTGAGACACTATAGGAAGAGTTCCCTTCCTTTTGGAGGTGTCCAGCTTGTTATGTTTGGCGATCTCTATCAACTGATGCCTGTTACTACTGATGAGGATTGGGAGAAACTGAAAGAGAAATACGTCTCTCCTTATTTTTTTAGCAGCAAGATTTTGGAAAAGATGGATTGTCCCATGTTTGAACTGAAAATTATCCATAGGCAGGATGATCGTAACTTTGTTACTCTGTTGAATAATGTTAGGTTAGGACATGTGTCACCAACGGAACTGAAAGAGCTGGAAGGAAGATACAAGAAAAACTATGTTCCTAACGATGATGAAGGATATATCAGGTTGACTACGCATAATTGGCGGTCAAAGAAGTATAATGAGTTAAGGCTAGAAGAACTATCGGGATCAATCTACGAATACAAAGCATATATCGAAGATTACTTTCCTAAAGAAGAATGGCCTACGAACTATGTTCTTCAGTTGAAGCGTGGTGCCCGAGTCATGTTTATCAGGAACGATAATGAAAACAGACAGTATGTTAATGGTACATTAGGAACGGTTGTCTCTCTTGGTGATAGAGGCATAACTGTTAAGACGGATGAAGGTGCGGAAATAGGTGTAGAACGCCAGACATGGGATTTCTATCGATATCATATTAATAAGAAGACAAAAGAAATAGAAGCAATTCTGTGCGGCTCCTTTAGACAATACCCATTGAAGTTAGCATGGGCTGTAACTATACACAAGAGTCAAGGACTGACTTTTGATAAAGTGATTATCGATGCTGGTAAGGCTTTTACATACGGTCAGGTGTATGTAGCACTGAGCCGTTGCAGGAAATTCCACGGGATTGTTCTTGTCTCGCCTATTACAAGCAAGATTATCAAAACAGACCCTATCGTTACCGAATACATGAAGACTGTCAAGAGAATTATTCTTGACGAAGAGCAAGACGATGAGGATACAGAATCTAAGCATCTGACATCACTTCACGGCGCAGAGCGTACACTATGGATGTATAACGATGGACTTACACTGCAACAGATAGCTGATCAGAGCGGACAACGAATAGAGATAGTCTATAGTCATATTGCCCAACTCATTGAAGAGGGGAAGGTTGATATTGATGATTTTATCGACGTGGAGTTATACAACAGTATTATTGATGCCATTAATGAAGTCGGCATTGATGCCCCCTTAAAGAGGCTAAAAGCACTTTGCCCCAAAGACACGAAGTTTGCTGAAATTAGAATGGTTATTGCTGACGTCCAACGACTCAATTCTCTTGAAGAAACTGATTCTGATGACGAGAATAATCTTGATGAAGATAACATTATTGATGAAGATGAAGAAAATGAGGCTGAGAATGATTGGCATTTCATCAAAAGTGTTTCCTTCTCGAAGTCAAGTAAGCGATTCTTATCTCATAATTGTCGCGTAGTTCTTTCTCCATATGGGTATTATTTGGAGGTCACGGGGGATTTTATTAAATTGGGCGACTACCCACGAGGTTTTAGTCATTTTAATGGAAATCTTTGGGTTAAGAAACCGGTAGATGACAAGGGTTTTTGTCTTGTACATGATATAGAATACAACAAGCATATTCTCGGTTATTTAAAGGAGATCGGAAATAAAATTGTCTTTACTAAACCGGATGGGAAAAAGTACAGCATAACATTTGAATAATAATACATAGGTGACCCTAAAAAATGTATTTATGAAGATAACTAAAATACTACAGACTTGGGCAAGTCTGTTAATGATAGAAACTAAAGATATATTCTACCATTTGAAGAATGGCGGCGGTTCGGCTTATATCGCCTACCACAAGTTCGGAATCATCATGGAAATTGGTGTAGGTCTACAAGGGATATGAAGGATGTGGTAACACGTTTTTGTAGTCGTTATATAAAGGATGGGCTATGGTAAGACAACATATAGTATTTCTGACAGGTGCAGGCATTAGTGCTGAAAGCGGAATGAGTACATTCCGTGGTAAGGATGGTCTGTGGACTAACGAAGAGTGGGCTTATTTGGCAAGTACTGATGCACTCTATAATGAGACGCAGAAGTGTCTCGACTTCTATAATTGGAGGCGGAAAAAACTGGCCGAGGTGGAGCCGAACGATGCTCACCGCATGATAGCTGAGCTGGAGAAAGAGCATGAGGTGACGGTGATAACGCAGAATGTGGATAACCTGCATG
>Ga0247608_10003185_pt1 | contig 19458 bp, 25 predicted proteins | sample 176DNAGHGlowgp2_FD_193490 | JGI IMG/M metagenome (GOLD analysis project Ga0247608, IMG submission 193490) | Sheep rumen microbial communities from Palmerston North, Manawatu-Wanganui, New Zealand - 1766 DNA GHGlow gp2 | ecosystem: Host-associated > Mammals > Digestive system > Stomach > Rumen ...
TGTCTTATGATTGGTATCAGCATCATGGGAGTAGGCGTTACAAGATGCTGTCGGCGTATTATCTGGGATTTGTTGAGCAAAGCAGAGGAAATAACATCGAGGCTGCCTTGGCTTTTCGTGAGGCGGAGCCTTTGGCAGAAGAACTGGAAGACTATCGGCAACTTAGTCTGGTGGAGCAGCACCTTTCAGCAATCTTTGCCGCCAATTATGATCATGTCCGCGCTTTGGAATATGCTGAACACTCACTTGAAGCAGCAAATAAGGCGGGAGAAAAACTGATGGCGGATTGGTGTAAATTGGATATTGCTACACAATTAATAAATAAACTTAGACTAAATGAAGCATATCCCCTATTGAGGGATATTATATGTAGTCATTCTTCGAATCGTTCGGCTTTATATTATTTTGCGGCGCTAGAAATGGCGAAGGTAATGTATTATCGTAATCCGAGACAAATTGATTCTGCTGGATGGTATATGCAACAAGTAATTGATTCCAAAAAGATTTCACTTGATAGCAGGGATTATGGTTTATTGGCATTGTTGAGTGAAGTGGATGGGAAGCATTCAGAAGCGGACAACTACCTTTACAAAGCAGAACATAGCCTTCGAACAGCACAAGATAGTGTTGTTTATTACAATGACTGTCGCAATATGTATGATTTAAAAGGAGATTGGAAGCGTGCATATGAAGCAAAAAACAAATCAGTTGTTATTCAAGACCAAATTACGCTTACAAAACTTGAACAGTCTCTTTCTCATGCAATGGAAATATATTATCTTGATAAGATGGAGATAAATCATCGACGTTCTCAATCCCGACTATATTTAGCGTTGATTATTGGACTTGTTTTGACGTCGATAGCCTTAGTTTTATTCTTCTTGGTAAAAACGCAACGAAGTAAACTGTTGGAGGAGATGGCACAGGCACAAACAGTTGGCGAGGAATTAAAACGATTAGAGACTGAGAATGAACAAGCATACGTGCTCGTTGATAATTTAATTTCCGATAAAATAAGTTCTTTGCAAAAAATCTCAGAATCTTATTTCTCGTGGGAAGATGCCTCTGTAAAAAGAAGGGAAGAAAAATCAGGAAGACTTATGAAAGATGAAATGATTTCAGCTTTTCGTAGACAATTGGGAGAATTGCGTAATGGGCATTCTCTTATTCCGGCTCTTGAGCAGTCATTAAATATAACGGATAATGGAATCATGAAGAAAGCGCGTCTGCTCCTTAAGAAAGAGAAAGAACTTGATATCGCCGTATTAGTCCTATTGTTCTCCGGTTTCTCCATAAAAAGTATCAGCTACTTGCTTCGAATGTCAGAAGCTTCCCTCAGAATGCGGAAGTCTCGGTACAAACATTTATTTGAATCTCTTCCAGAGCCGGATCGCAGTGTGTTCCTTAATAATCTGGGCTAATTACGTCTTGTTATATTTAGATTTTATAAACCATTGATAATCAATATGTAATTTTCCTAATTGTTATAACTGTTTAGATAGAATATCTCTCCTTTTCAACTACCTTCGCATTGAAGAATCAGATTGGGCACAATAACCCAAAATAAATCATTATAATTGCGGTTGATAATTTATAAAATAATTAACTATGATGAACATTTATTCTAAATTCTTTTTAGCGACTGTACTGCTCATGGGGTGTATGGCCTGTCAGAAAGCGGAACCGGCAAGCGAAGAAAAGCCGAATATCTTCTGTTCCATCAAGAGTATCAAATACATTTCCAACACTACGGCCGAGGTGACGGGCAACGTTTCTACTTTTGTGCCTGCCCACATGCCTTCTACGGTGGCACCGGAAGATTTGCACGGGCTCGGGGTTTATTATTCGACTTCGGCCCAGGATGCCGAAACGATTGTGAAAGAGGGCGTTTTTGTGCCGATGGAGTATCATTTCAACAATCTTAACGGCGGCTCCACTTTTGTGCGGCTTAAGAACTTGGAACAAGGGACCACCTATTATTGTGTATCTTCGATGATCCGGAAGGGAGAACGGTATGTCAGTTCGGTCGAGTCTTTCGAAACATCGGACCGAATGATTCCGGAAGGGGCTGTGGATCTGGGAATGGATATATTGTGGGCCTCCTGCAACTTGGGTGCGACCGCCCCTGAAGACGCGGGTGATCTGTATGCCTGGGGCGAAACGGATTCGAAAGAGTTCTTTGGCAAAGAGAATTACTTGTGGTACAAAATTGCAGGAGTGGGCACCACGTTGACCAGTGCGCATGATGCCGCGAACCGGAAACTGGGCCGCGGCTGGCGAATGCCCACCCGCTTCGATTTTGAAAAACTGAGTCTATTTAGTTTGGAGCGCTCGGCCGATACGGTAAATGGTGTCGCAGGAGTCCGCTTTACGAATCCCCATACGGAGCAGAGCATCTTCCTCCCTTTTGTTCCGGTCCGGAAAGAAAATACAGCCTGTGCGTATGACGGAAATGCCTATGGGGCCTACTTGTCGGCCACCCTGTCCAGAACGGATTATCCTTATTTCGGCCTCTTTCAGGAAAATGGCTGGTCTTTTGCCGATTATCCCTTTGAAGTGAGTTACGGCTTTGCCATCCGTCCCGTTTTCGAAGGAAGATAGGAATTACGCAATAGCTTATGAGGGCAACAACGAAATTGCTCAGTGTGGTGTGCCTGTTGTTGATGCTGGCAGGCTGCAAGCCGTATCGTTCCGAAAATGTTTTGCAGGAACGCTTCTATCACATCATCGAATCCGGCGAGGAAGTCCGTTTTGGCGAGATTACTGATTTCGAATGGGATCGGGTCGATATTGTCTGGCCATACAGTGGCCTCAAGGAATTCAGGGAGTCCAATAGCGAGATGGAAAACCTTCCCCGTTCCGTTGCAAAGGAGATTGGTTACCAAACGTATGAGGAAGCCCGAACCGTTTTTATTTTTTCTTTGGAGAATAAATTCGTGGCTTATGACGAGGCGCTATATGATGATGTCTTGGAAGTCGGACTTGAATATGGAACACATTATTCTCCCGAGACCATTCTTCGAAAGACACCCGGGCGTAGTATCGAAGGGGGAAGACGTTTTAGAAGTATGGACGAATGGCGCAACAGGCATAACAGCGCAGACAAAAAATGAGAGGCATGAACATTATTCTTAAAAATAGCATACTGTTTTTCCTCTTGTTAGGCTGCTCCCAGTCTTCTGCCAATATGGAAACGGCATTAACGACGGTTGTTGAGAATGGCACCGCGGTTACACTGGAACAAATCACCGACTTTGAGTGGGACAAGGTTTATGTAATCGGCCCCTATGATCAATTTGATTATAGCCACATAAGTCATGTTCCGGCCGGCGCTCGCAAAGTGATAGAGAGGCAAATTATTGAAGAAAGGAACGCTCTCTTTATATTTACGTTAGACGATACATTCGTTAAGTTATACGATATCAGTGTCGGCCCTGTTGATAAATTGGGATTGACGGGTGGCGTTTTTACTCCGGAGTCGGTTATTCCCATAAAAGATGGAGCCGATAATCCTGATTGTTAACCACCTGGCTTTGAGTTGCTTACGTACAATCCTCTGCGCTTTTTGCGCAGAGGATTGTACAGAAAATATTGAGTATCAAGTGGTTAGTTGCCACCCGGGTTGGTGGCGAGCACCGTGGGGAGGGCCGTTTGCAGTGGGGAGAAACAGAGACGAAAGACCTTTTTACCGAGGAGAATTATAATTGCCCGGCATACTTGAATGGGGCAACTTCTTTGTATGAATATAACGATGCCGCAAGCCGGAAACAGGGGAACGGTTGGCGTATGCCCACCCGCTTTGACTTTGAGAAGCTGAGTATGTATAATTTGACCCGATCGGCCGATGTGGTAAACGGCGTTGCCGGCGTTCGCTTTACCAATCCCCATACGGAGCAGAGCATCTTCCTCCCTTTTGTTCCGGTCCGAAAAGAAAATACAGCCTGTGCGTATGACGGAAATGCCTATGGGGCCTACTTGTCGGCCACCCTGTCCAGAACGGATTATCCTTATTTCGGCCTCTTTCAGGAAAATGGCTGGTCTTTTGCCGATTATCCCTTTGAAGTGAGTTACAGCTTTGCCATTCGCCCGGTGTTTGGGCGCCGATAAGCGAATGTCGCAATATTCTTTTGTGCTTTTGGTATAGATGTTGTTGCGTCGAAAGAACACCAATGAACATAGATTATGAAAAAAATAGTAATCTTTCTGACGATGGTTCTGGTTACCCTGAGTGCAAATGCCCAGAGTGTCAGTAATGGAGAGACGCAGCTACTTTCCGGAGAGGAAGTCATTACCGGTCCGGAAGGGCAGCATATCATTATAGACCATAACAGCTATGCGTGGAGGCCTTTTGACGATGCCATGGGATACTCCGTTTACGGAAGCCGCTATCGTAGGGCAAAGGCTATGCAGGAGTGGGGGGTCATCCTTTCTGTGGTTGTGGCACCGCTGGCCGGCGTGTTCGTCGCTTATTCGATAAAGCAGAACATAAAGGGCGGAGCCGTTGCTGGCGGGATAGTTACGGCTGCCAGTCTGGGAGCGGGCATTCCGCTGTGGATTAAAGGCCGAAGGGATCTTGACTGGATGTTGGACGATTACACCAAGCGCTACGCCCCCAAGCCATACGGTTCCTCCTTGACGGTAGGTCCAACCATGAACGGCATGGGCCTGGCCTTTAACTTCTAGTTCTATACAAAAAACAGAGACAGCGACCGAATTATCGGCCGCTTTTTCTTATCTTTGTACTTTAGAAACAAACAACGAACTGTATGAAAAAGAATTTATTGCTGCTGGCCGCCGTGGTGCTGGCCTGCATGGTTGGCTGCAAAGGCAAGAGCGTAGAAGAAAAACTCGCCGACCTGACCGAGTGGAACGAGAAGTTCATGGAAGAGTACAGAACTTTCATGGCGGAGAACAAGGACAACGGAGAGGCCCTGGAAGAGTATGCCGATTCCATGATCAACGTGTTCAAGGACTTCAACCTCACCGCCCTCAAGGGAAACTTGGACAATGAGGTGGGCGTAGCCGCCCTGAAGAACCTCTACGGCGTGATGGACACCGATGAAATCGCCGAATACCTGGACAAACTCACCGCTCCGGTACACGGGCAGGATTCCGCTTTTGTGTACGGGCTCAAGGAAAGCCTCTCGGCCCAGAAGAAGACGGCCGAAGGCCAGATGTTCACCGACTTCGAGGTGGACGGCGTGAAATTGTCCGATTTCGTGGGCAAGGGCAAGTACATGCTCGTGGACTTCTGGGCCTCCTGGTGCGGCCCCTGCAAGGCCGAGATGCCCAACCTCATCAATGTTTACAACACCTACCACGGTGACAAGTTCGACATGCTTTCCGTCGCCGTATGGGACAAGTTGGAAGACACCCAGCGCGTGGCTCCCGAGGTGGGCATCGTCTGGAACCAGATTGTGAACGCCCAGAAGATTCCTACGGATCTCTACGGCATCGAGGGTATTCCGCACATCATCCTCTTCGGCCCCGACGGCACCATCCTGAAGCGCAACCTGCGCGGCGAAGAGATTGGCGAGGCTGTAGCCGAAGCCCTTGGACGTTAGAGAAAAAATATCCTTATTTCCCCATTCCCCCGGCGTGTATAGATACTATGACGCCGAGGGAAAGGTGATTTATGTGGGCAAGGCCAAGGACCTGCACAAGCGGGTGGCGCAGTATTTTGTGCCGCCGGAGCGCTTGAACACCAAGACGCGCATCCTGGTGAGCAAGATTGCCGATGCCCAGTTTTCCGTGGTGGACAGCGAGGCCGATGCCCTCCTTCTGGAAAACAACCTCATCAAGCAGTACAAGCCCAAGTACAACATCCTTCTCAAGGACTCCAAGACCTATCCCTGGATTTGCGTCACCTCGGACGAATTTCCCAAGGTGTTCATCACCCGGCGGGTCGAGAAGGGGAACCGCTATTTCGGTCCCTACAGCAGCGTAATGCATGCGCGCAACCTGGTGGACTTCTTCCGGGAGATGTATCCGCTTCGTACCTGCAACCTCAAAATCAACTCCGAGGCCATCCTGCGGCACAAATTCCGCCCTTGCCTGGAATTCCACCTGGGCCGGTGCCAGGCCCCCTGCGTGGGAGGCGTCTCCAAGGAGGAATACGGCGGATACATCGACGAGATCGTGCGCATCCTGAGCGGCCGGGGCGGAGAGGTGATCCGCCATTACAAGACGCTCATGGCCGAATCGGCCCGGAATCTGGCGTTCGAGAAGGCGCAGGAGTACAAGGACAAGATGCGCACCCTGGAGCGCCATTACGCCAAGAGCATTATCACCCAGGCGGCCGATACCGAGGCCGACGTCTTCTCCCTGGTGCTGGACGGGGCCGAGGCCTTCGGCAACTTCCTCCGCATCCGCGGCGGCGCCATCGTCCAGAGCCTGAACCTGGGCTTCAAGAGCCAGATCGAAGAGGAACCGGCCACCATGCTGGCCACCTTCATCGGCGAGATTGAAGACAAGTTCGGGGACCTTTCCAAGGAAGTGATCGTGCCTTTCCTTCCGGATGTGGAGATTCCGGGCGTGGAATTCAGGATTCCCCAGCGCGGGGACAAACTGTCCCTGCTGGAACTGAGCGCCAAGAACGCCAAGGAGTTCCATTTCAACAGCATCAAGCAGCGCGAACACACCGACCCCGACGCTTTCCGCATGAGCGTGATGCTGGAGTTGCAGAAAGCCCTGGGAATGAGCGTGCTGCCGCGCCACATGGAGTGCTTCGACAACTCCAATATCCAGGGAACCAATCCGGTGGCCTCCTGCGTGGTGTTCCGCGACGCGGAGCCTTCCAAGAAGGATTACCGCCGTTTCAAGATCAAGACCGTCATCGGCGCCAACGACTTCGCCTCCATGAAGGAGGTGGTGAACCGCCGCTATTCCCGCATGCTGGCCGAAGCGCCCGACGACCTTCCGCAACTGATTGTCATCGACGGCGGAAAGGGCCAGTTGGAGTTTGCCTGGCAGGCCCTCTCCGAACTGGGCATCCTGGAACGGGTGACCGTGGTGGGCCTTGCGAAACGCCTGGAAGAAGTCATCCGGGTGGGAGACCCTTATCCGCTGTTCATCGACCGCAATTCCCAGGCGCTCAAGGTGCTTCAGCGCATCCGGGACGAGGCGCACCGCTTCGGCATCACCTTCCACCGGAATCTCCGTTCCAAGGCGGCCATCCAGAGTGCCCTGCGCGAGATCAAGGGCGTGGGAGAGAAGACGGAACAGCGCCTGCTGCTGCACTACGGCTCCGTGGCCCGCATCGCCGATGCGCCGCTGGAAGAGTTGAGCGCCCTGGTTGGCGCGGAACTTGCTACGCGTATCCATGATTATTTGAACGAATAGATTCTTCGTTACGCTCGGAATGGCAGAGAAACAGTTCAACAAAGCATTCAACACGTTCGTGCTGGTGGGGATGGCGGTGGTCACCGTTCTGGTGACGGCCATCAAATTCCGCAGTGCGGAAAACGGCCAGTGGCTGCTGGTCATATCGGCCCTGGGCTCCCTGATGGGGGTGTTGAGCACGGTGCTCAGCGCCAACGGCCGCATCCTTACGTTCCTGTTCGGCTTCATTGACGTGACCATCTACGGGGCGATGTGCCTGGCCGGGGCGCGGTACGGGAATGCCGCCCTGCACCTGCTGTATTTCCTGCCCATGCAGGTGGTGGGCTTCTTCCAGTGGAAAAAACGCGGATCCGACGGCGCCCATGAAGTGAAGGCCCGCCGCCTGAGCGGGAAGCAGTGGACGCTTTTCGGCAGCCTGTTCCTGGCGGGCCTTGTCATTGCCTATTTTGTATTGGCGGCCATGGACAAGACCGAGGCGGCCGGCGTGGTGAAATGGCTGGTGCTGATGGACGCTTTCTCCATGATGTGCAACCTGATCGGGCAGTACCTGCTCTCCACCGCCTATATGGACCAGTGGTTTTTCTGGATCGGCGTGAATGTCGCATCGGTCGTCATGTGGGTGCTCACCCTCCGGCAGGATGCTTCGTCGGCCTATGCCATCATCTATGTGGTGAAGTACAGTTTCTACTTTATCAACTCCCTGAACGGGCTCAGAATCTGGCTCCGTCTGAGCCGGCCGGAGCAGAAATAAGGGGACAAGTTTCCGATTTAAAATATTTTTACTATATTTGCACGTTCTTTCGCCTTAACGGAAAGTAAAAAACGTATAATATAAACTTAAAACCTACAGTTATGACAAAGGAAGAAATCGTAAAGCAGGTCAAGGAGATCATCGTTGACAAGCTTGGCGTCGAGGAAAGCGCCGTGACCGAGTCCGCCTCCTTCACCAACGACCTCGGAGCCGATTCCCTGGACACCGTGGAACTCCTCATGGAATTCGAGCGCGTGTTCAACATCAAAATCCCGGATGAGGAAACCAGCGGTATCGCCACCGTAGGCGACGCCATCAACAAAGTGGCCGAGAAGATCGGCGAGTAATTGTTGAAATAATAAAGAAAACCCGGACCGTCTGGCCCGGGTTTTTATTTATTCTTTTGCGATGGCGAAGGTAACCGTGAAGGTGGGATAACTGCCTTCCTTCGGCGTGGGACCGTTGAGGATGGCTTTGTAGAACCGGTCTTTGTCCAACTCCGTGGTGTAACTGTAGGTTTGCTGGTTCTGGGCAGCCATCATCTGGGCCAGCATCATGTAACTGTAGTAGTTGTTGTAGCCGCCGCCATAGCCGTAACCGCCATAGCCGCCATAGCCACCGTACCCGCCGCCGTAGAGGCTGTTGTAGTAACTGGCGTACAGAAGATTCTGGTAGTATTCGTTGTCGGCCGCATTGGCGTTGGCATTGGCCACCCGCTGCGTGTGGATGGTCAGGAGCCAGATGTCGGCGTTGGTGGCTTCATCCAAGTCTTTGCGGGTGAGAATCTCCTGGAGGTGGTAGGTGATGTCGGGGGAATAGCACAGGTTGGAACGGTCGATGTTGCCCTGGTCTTCGGAACTGACGCTGGCATCGGTAAGGCCCGCAAAGGAGATATATTCTTCTCCGTCTTCCGTCTTGTTGGTGGTACGGATGGTGGGGCTCAGGATGGAAGGGAACAACTCCAGTTGCGTGTAGTCTTCCGGCATCTGGAAGGGAAGGATGATGGAGGCGCGGATGATGGAGACGCTGGAAGGGTCTCCTCCTTTCTCGCGGATGGCCTGGATGGTCTTCTCCTGCAGTTCCTTGGCGTGGATGACGGGCTTGAGGCCGCCGCCGCCCTCTACCGCAATGATGTCCGTGGCTTTCTCCGGGCTGGTGCTGTGGTAGGTGTAATTATAACAGTATTGGTAGAACTTGGTGTTGCTGTCGAGGTAGGAGTCTTCATCCACGAATTCGGTTTCCCCGGGGACGAAGATGAAGGTGGAGTCCTTTTGCACGCCGTCCCAGGTGCTGTTCACCGTGAGGTAGGCCAGGTTGTTGTTGGTGGTGTAACGGCTGTTCACCACTTGCAGGCAGGAGAAGTCGAACAGGTTGATGCGGCCGCCTTCTCCGAGGGGGTTGTCGGTACGGATGTGGATGCCCGGGAGCATGGCGGTATAGAGATCGAAGAGGGCGTCATCGTCATCATCGTCGTTGTCATCGTCGCTGCGGTCGGCGAAAACCGGGCCGAGGGCTTTGATGGCATCGACATACTTCTGGGCGAATTCCTTTTTGAAGTTGAAGGAGAAGAAATCGCCTCCGTTATAGACGGGGATGCCGTCGGTGATGATTTCGGTGCCGTGCGCAAGCGGGAGGCTGGTGCTGGCGATGGACTTGGGGATCTGCTCTTCCAACTCCGTCACATAGAGGTTCTGGAGGATGTGCCGCTGGGACTCATCGGCCAGGGAAACCGTATCGGCCTCGAAATAGAGGGTGAACGTGACGGCCTTGGGGTTGGTTCCCAGATCTACGGTGTCTTTCTGGGGGACGAGCGTGAAGGCGGCTTCCCGGGTGGTGAGGCCGAACACGGGGTCCTGGATGGCGCCGATGGTGAGGTGGGAGTCCGAGAAGGCCGACAGGTCGCTCGCGTGCTCCATGGTGATTTCTTCCAGGGGGAATTCTACGGTATAGGTGTCGAACAGGAGGCTTTTGTCCACCAGTCCTTTTCCGAGGCTGTTGTCCACTTTTACGCAGCCCGGAGCCAGGAGGGCTGCCGCCAGACACAGTGCTAGGTATTTCTTCATTTCAAAAGGTCGTCGTAAAATGCGTTGTAACGGTCCATGTAACTTCCGTCGGCAAAACTGGCCTCCTCATATTCCAGCAGAGGAAGGCCGCTCTTGCGGCAGTGTTCGGCCAGGGCGGGAGCCACGTCCGGGCTGCCCAGGATGACGCCGTCGGAATACTGCACGGCAAGTTTTGCAAGTTCTATGCCGTCCGGCTGCCCGCTCAGGGGGATATCGGCCTCTTTCACCGGGCCGAAGGCGAGGGTGCCCGCAAAACCGGGGGCGAATTTCTCCGTGGGCGTGTCCTCGAACAGGGAGAGCACGACCTTGGCGTTGGAGAAGATGGGATCGTCCTTGTAGGCTTTCTTGAGATACAGGGGGAGTACGTGGGAAATCCAGCCGGAGCAGTGGATGATGTCCGGTGCCCAGCGCAGTTTTTTCACCGTTTCCAGGACGCCGCGGGCAAAGAAGATGGCGCGCTCTCCGTTGTCGGCAAAGAATTTTCCCGCCTCGTCGTGGTAAATCTGCTTGCGGCGGAAATAATCTTCATTGTCGATGAAATAGACCTGGATGCGGGCCGATGAGATGGACGCCACCTTGATGACGAGCGGGCGGTCCACATCGCCGATGATGATGTTCATTCCCGAGAGGCGGATTACCTCGTGGAGTTGATTCTTCCTTTCGTTGATGCAGCCGTAACGCGGCATGAAGGCGCGGATTTCCTTGCGGCGCTCCTGAATGCCCTGGGGCAGTTCGCGGCACACATTGGCAATCCGGCTTTCCGGAAGGTACGGAAACATCTCTGAATTGACGAACAGAATCTTCTTGGCGGAATCTCCCATAATAAAAACATTTAGCCTACAAATTTACGAAATTTTTTTGAGTTTTTCGGGGGTTTCCGTAACTTTGAAGCGAAATTAGGTGTGTTATGTCATCTCCCAAACGTAATTCGGCTATGCGCAGGCGCCTTGTCAGTGCCTGGATTTCAACGGTTATCAGCCTGGCGCTGGTGCTGTTGCTGGTGGGCGTAGGAACCCTCCTGATGGTTAACGCCAAGGCCGTGAGCGACTATTTCAAGGAGAACATGCAGGTCTCCGTGCTCCTGAAAGAGCAGGTGCAGGAGGAGGAGGCTCTCCGGTACGAAACCCGCGTGGCCGCCCTGCCGGGCGTTCGCTCCACGCACTTCGTCTCCCGGGAGCAGGGCGTGGAAGAGATGTCCCGCCTGCTGGGCCAGGATTTCCTGGACGTGTTCGAAACCGCTCCGGTGCCCATTTCCATCGACGTGAACCTGGAGGCGGCCTATGTTTCCACCGACAGCCTGGAGGTGATGAAGGCCACGCTGGCCCAGTCGCCGCTGGTGGAGGAAGTGGTGTACCAAACCTCCCTGGTGGACGCCCTCAACGCCAACCTGCAGAAGATTTCCCTGGGCCTGGCCATCCTGGTGGCCCTGCTGCTGTTCATCTCCTTCGTCCTGATCGCCAATACCATCCGGCTGGAACTGTTCTCCCGCCGCTTCAGCATCCATACCATGCACCTGGTGGGTGCCACCAAGGCGTACATCCGGGCCCCGTTTGTGGGCCGGGCGGCCCTGCAGGGCCTTTTTGCCGCCCTGCTGGCCATCCTGCTGCTGGTGGGCGGCCTGTTCGTGCTCAAGGATGAATTCGCCCAACTGTTCCAGATTTTCCAACTGGATTCGCTCCTTCTCACGATGGGGGTGATGGTGGTGGCCGGCGTGGGCATCTGCGCCGTCAGCACGTTCTTCGTGGTGGGCCGCATGGTGGGATATAACCGTGACAAACTCTACGCTTATTGATATGACGAATCAAGATAAGATGGCCGTGACGGCCAAAAACATCAAACTGATGATTGCCGGCCTGCTGGTGATGGCGGCCGGTTTCCTGCTGCTTTCCGGCGGCGGGTCCGACGACCCCCAGGTATTCAATTACGCCATGTTCGACTGGCGTCGCCTGGTGGCCGCCCCCATTGTCATCATTGCCGGCATCGTGGTGGAAGTCATCGCCATCATGGGACAGTTTAAAGAAAAGGAGTAGGCGATGGATTGGTGGCAGGCGATTATCCTGGGCATCGTCCAGGGTCTTACGGAATTTCTCCCGGTTTCCAGTTCCGGGCATCTGATGATTTTCAAGGAGGTGGTGGGGGCCGATGCCGAGGGCTTCCTGGACTTTACCGTCACCGTGCACTTCGCTACGGTGCTGGCCACGATCGTGGTGTTCTGGAGCGTCATCTGGAACCTTCTCAAGGGCTTTTTCAAGTTCAAGTATAACGACGAGACCGACTACGTCTGCAAAATCCTGGTCTCCCTGATTCCGGTGGCCCTGGTGGGCTTCCTCCTCAAGGACCAGGTGGATGCCCTGTTCAGCGGGTCGCTCAGGCAGGTGGCCGTGGGCCTATGCATCACGGCGGCCCTCCTGTGGGTGTCGGACAATGCCGGTCGGCGCTTCAAGGTGCCGGCGGCCAAGGATACCCGCAACGGAATCTCCTACTGGCAGGCCTTCGTGGTGGGTCTGGCCCAGGCGTTCGCCGTCATTCCGGGCGTGTCCCGCAGCGGCAGCACCATTTCCACCGGCCTTCTGACCGGCGTCAAACGCGAGTCCATGGCCCAGTTCTCTTTCCTGATGGTGCTCATTCCCATCATCGGGGAGCAGAGCCTGGATCTTCTCAAGGTGGCCTTGGGAAGTGAGTCTTTCGGCGGCGTGGGCTCCCTGGCCCTGTGCCTCGGCTTCGTGTCGGCTTTCGTGAGCGGGCTTTTCGCCTGCAAGTGGATGATTGCCATCGTGAAGAAGGCCAAACTCATGTGGTTTGCCCTGTACTGCCTGCTGGTGGCCGCCGTCCTTTTCATTTTTGCGTAAATTGGACCGCTCCCTGACATACTTTGTCTCCGACGTCCACCTGGGTCTGCAGGTGGGCGATGCGGCGGCCCGGGAAAAGGCTTTCGTGGACTTTCTGCGGGGGATCGACCCCGCCCGCACGTCGGCCCTTTACCTGCTGGGAGACATCTGGGATTTCTGGTACGAGTACCGCGATGTGGTGCCCAAAGGCTACGTGCGGGTGTTTTCGGCCCTGACGGCGCTGATGGACGCAGGGGTGCAGGTGTATTTCTTCCAGGGGAACCACGACATCTGGACCTACCGTTATTTCGAGGATCTGGGCATGAAGCGCCTTGTGCAGCCGTATGTGACCGCGATCGGCCCGCGGAAGTTCTGTTTGGGCCACGGTGACGGCCTGGGTCCCGGAAACCGGGGCTACAAGTTCATGCGCTGGGTTTTCCACAACCGTTTCTTCCAGGCGTGTTTCAGCACTTTGCACCCCTGGCTGGCCTTCCGCCTCGGAAACGGCTGGAGCCGTCATTCCCGGCTGGGAAAAAATATCTCCTACCACTTCCGCGGGGCCGATGAGCCCTTGTACCGGTTCTGCGCCGCCTTCCCGGAAAAGGTGGACTTTTTCATCTTCGGCCACTATCACGCCCGCGTGGACACGCCCGTCGTCCGGGCCGACGGCAGTGCATCGGCCCGCCTGCTCCTGCTCGGAGACTGGATCACCGCCCCCAACTGGCTGGTCTATGACAGCGAGGCCGGCACGTTGTCACCGTCGAGGCGGTAGCCATAGAAATGCCGTTTCTTTTTTGAGAACCATTTGATTTCAAGTTTTTTTTGAATTCTTTTCTAATCCATTAATCTCAAACAGTAACCCATATGTATATGCGAAAGAAATTCTTACACGTTATCGTTAGGGTTATATCTCTGTCATTAGTGCTTGTTGTGACGGTATGTTGCAAACCGTCCTCGTTGAGACCTGACGACAGGACAGTGTTTGAACAAGTGTTATTGGCGGCGCCTGACAATTTGGTCAGTTGGGATATATCCATGATAGACAATGCCTCTGTCAACTGGGACAGTAGTGTTTCGCCGGTGCCGGTTGAGTCGGTTGCTGCCGAAAAGCTTGCTTTTTTAGTTCGACAAGAGCGCAGGTCCAATCTGCTCAATAAAGGAGGTCACGATGAGGCGGCTCGAGAAGCGTATGCAAGTTACCTGACCGAAAGAGTTTCTTCCTTGCAGGATTTCGTATTGTCGGATCCCAACATCCCTCAAAAGTATTATGCGCCAGGGTTCTTTGATTGTGGCATAGCCGATGATATATCCATATTTGCCGATTGCCCCTTGTTTGGGAAGCCTGCCGGCACTGACATTTCGGAGCATTTTATGGTTCTGAATACCGATAAACGTGTCCGGTTTTCCTGTCTATATCCTTCGTTGGAGCTGGTTCAGGTTTGGACTCGCCCCACTCCGCTGCCAGACTACTTAAAAAAAGGTCAAATCGTTCCGAACGGAGACTTTTTTGTCATCGCGTGGGAGTCTCTCCCGGAAGATATGCCATCCGTGTTCCATCTGACGCTTCGTGTCCCTGTTTCTTATGAGTCGTGGCTTCGGTTTACATGGATAGAGAAAAGCGGTGAGTATGAACGGCTACCTGAAAAGAGGAACATAGAGGGCACAGTCGAGGTCCGGGCAGGTAACATCGCCCAATAAAGAAGTCGGATCGGCAAAGAGTCGTTTTGGTAGAATTTTTGCAAGGATTATCTTTGCATTCATGAAAGTCCGTCTTCATATCCTCGTGGCCATGCTGCTGCTTTCGGTGCCGATGGTTTCGTCGGCCCAGAACCATGTGCGCAGGGCCATGGAACGGGCGCGGGACCGGCAGGAGGCCATGGCCCGCATGCAGATTGACAGCGAGCGGGGCCGGGGCGGCGGTTCGGGCAACATGCGCATGCTGGTGGAAAACGGAGACACCACCTTCCTGGACCGGCTGCCCGCCGTCTATATCTTCGGCCGGGGCCGGCATTCCAGCGAGAAAGGCTGGCGCGATTACTACCGCCTGGTGTGGCGTTTTGCGCGTGTGTACCCGTACGCGCAGGCGTCCGGTAAATTGGTCAAGCAGGTGGACAGCACCCTGGATGCCGAGCACTACGGCTTCATCCGCAAGGAGCGGTACATATCGGCCATCCAGAAACAACTTTTCAAGGACTTCGAGGGGTCGTTCCGCGAAATGAGCATCCAGCAGGGCGCCGTGCTGCTGAAACTGATCGACCGCGAGACGGGCATCACTTCCTACGACCTCATCAAAAACTACAAGAGCGGCATTGCCGCCGGCTTCTGGCAGGGCGTGGCCAAACTCTTCGACAACGACCTCAAATCCCAGTACGACCCCGAAGGGGCCGACCGCCAGTTGGAAGAGTTGGTGCAAATCTGGCAGCGGGGAGAATTCCCCAACCTTTACTGGTCCGTCTTCTGGGAAGACCCTCCGCAGGTAGTGATTCCGGAAGCCTACCTGTAGCGCCGGTCGAAAACGAAGGGAAGTTTTTTTTGACACATTGCGTAACTTGCGTTAAAATCAGGTAGTTAGCCATTAAATTTGTCGGTCGAAAATGTTCAAAAAACTCGCAAAAACATTTGCGGGTTTGATTTTTTTTTGTAACTTTGCAATCCCGAAATTGGAGCAAAATGCACCCAACCAGCTGAGTTTCAATGAGTTAGGGAATTTATAAGGAAAATTTAAAGCATTTAAGAAATGTTACAGCCTAAAAGAACCAAATTCAGAAGGGAACAGAAAAACCGCATGAAGGGCAATTCCGGTCGTGGAAATCAGCTCGCATTCGGTTCTTTCGGCCTCAAGAACCTTGAAAATTGCTGGCTCACTGCCCAGCAGATCGAGGCTGCCCGTCAGGCTATCTCCCGTCGTATGAACCGTGAAGGTCAGATCTGGATCCGTGTCTTCCCTGTGAAGCCGTTCACTGCCAAGCCGCTGGATACCCGTATGGGTAAAGGTAAGGGTGATCCCCAGGGCTTTGTCGCTCCTATCACTCCGGGCCGTATCCTCTTCGAGGCCGAGGGTGTTTCCCTCGCCACCGCCAAAGAGGCTATGCGTCTTGCCGCCAACAAACTTCCCGTCGCCACCAAGTTCGTGGTCCGCAGGGATTATGTAGAAGAATAATAATCGGAGGAGAAGAAAATGAAAGTATCCGAAGTACGTGAGATGTCCGTCGCCGACCTTCGCGACCGCATCGAAGTCGAGAAGAACAACCTCGACACCATGAAACTCAATCATGCGATCTCTCCCCTGGAGGACACCTCCAAGATTCGCAAGACCCGTCAGGACATCGCCCGCATGATCACGATCCTGGCCGAGAAAGAGAAACAGCAGAACTAAAGTAGCATCGACCTATGGAAAGAAATCTTCGTAAGGAAAGAGTAGGTATCGTGGTCAGCAACAAGATGGACAAAACCATCGTCGTGGCCGTTGAAACACACGAAAAGCACCCTATTTACGGCAAGTTCGTAAAGAAGACCACCAAGTTCGTTGCACAGGACGAAAAGAACGAGTGCTCCGAGGGCGATACCGTCCGCATCATGGAAACCCGTCCCCTGAGCAAGACCAAGAACTGGAGATTAGTTGAAATCGTAGAAAAAGTGAAGTAATTATGATACAGCAGGAATCACGTTTAACGGTTGCCGACAACAGCGGAGCTAAGGAAGTCCTTTGCATCCGTGTGCTGGGCGGTACCCGTCACCGTTACGCCACCATCGGCGAAACCATCGTCGTGACCGTCAAGAGCGCCATCCCCGGTGGTGAAATCAAGAAGGGCACTGTCACCAAGGCTGTCGTCGTCCGCACCAAGAAGGAAATCCGCCGTCCCGACGGTTCCTATATCCGCTTCGACGAAAATGCATGCGTTCTGCTGAACGGCGCAGGCGAACTCCGCGGCACCCGTATCTTCGGCCCCGTCGCCCGCGAACTCCGCGAGAACTACATGAAAATCGTTTCACTGGCACCGGAGGTCCTTTAAAGAATAGAGAGTTATGAAAAAGTTCAATATCAAGAAAGGCGATACCGTGTATGTAAATGCCGGTAACGACAAGGGCAAAACCGGTAAGGTCCTCGAGGTCCTGCGCGACAAAGACCGCGTGATCGTTGAGGGCGTGAACATGGTGTCCAAGCATACCAAGCCCAACCCGAAGAACCCCCAGGGCGGTATTGTAAAACAGGAAGCAGGCATTCACATCTCCAACGTCAACCTGGTTGACAACGCCGGCAAGCCCACCCGCATTGCCCACAAAGAGGTAGATGGCAAGAAGGTCCGCATCGCTAAAACAACCGGAGAGGAGATTAAGTAATTATGGCAAAGAAAGCAAACAAACCCGCAGAAGTCCAGGCACTTCCCAAGGGTTATACCCCCGACCTCAAGAAGGCTTACAAAGAGGAAATCGTTCCCGCACTGGTGAAGCAGTTCTCTTACACCACCGTGATGCAGGTTCCCAAGCTCGTCAAGATCACCCTCAATGAAGGTGTCGGCGACGCTACCCAGGACAAGAAAATGGTTGAGGAAGCTGCTGAAGAACTCTCCATCATCGCCGGCCAGAAGGCTGTCATCACCTCTTCCCGCAAGGATATCTCCAACTTCAAACTCCGTAAGGGTATGCCCATCGGCGCCAAAGTGACCCTGCGTGACGTCCGCATGTACGAGTTCCTGGAGCGCCTCATCCGTGTCGCCCTCCCTCGTATCCGCGACTTCAACGGTATCTCCGAGAAGATGGACGGCCAGGGCAACTACACCCTCGGTATCAAGGAGCAGATTATCTTCCCTGAAATCGAAATCGACAAGAACCCGCGCATCCACGGTGTCGAGATCACCTTCGTGACCACCGCCAAGACTGATGAAGAAGCCCACGCTCTTCTGAAGGCTTTCGGTCTCCCGTTCAAGAAACATAATAACTAATATAGTAGCATGGCAAAGGAATCAATGAAAGCACGCGAAGTAAAACGCGCGAAATTAGTTGCTAAGTACGCCGCCAAGCGGGCCGCCCTGAAAGAGGCCGGTGATTACGCCGCCCTCGACAAACTGCCCAAGAACGCCAGCCCCGTACGTCTCCACAACCGCTGCTCTCTGACCGGTCGTCCCAAGGGTTACATGCGCGAATTCGGCCTCAGCCGTATCCAGTTCCGCGAGATGGCTTCCCAGGGTCTCATCCCCGGTGTCAAGAAGGCCAGTTGGTAATCGAAAGACAACAACACAGTAGTATTTTATAATTAACAATCGGATATCGGGCGTACCTGGTGCGCCGGTCCACAAAAAGACAAAACAATGACTGATCCTATTGCAGATTATCTGACCAGAATCCGTAACGCTTACCTCGCCGGTAAGAAAGTGGTGGAAATCCCCGCTTCCAACATGAAGCTCGCCATCACCAAGATTCTGTGCGAAAAGGGTTATATCCTCACCTACAAAGTGGTGGAGGGTACCCCGTACAACACCATCAAGATCGCTCTGAAGTATCACCCCGAGACCAAGGCTGCCGCCATCAAGAGCATTGTGCGCGTGAGCACCCCCGGTCTGCGGAAATACGCCGATGTGGCCAACATGCCCCGCGTCCTCAACGGCCTGGGTATCGCTATCCTGTCCACGTCCAAGGGTGTCATCACCGACAAGGAAGCCAAAGAGCTGAACGTGGGTGGTGAAGTTATTTGCTATGTATACTAATCGAAAAAATTATGTCAAGAATTGGTAAATTACCTGTAGTCCTTCCGGCCGGTACCAAGGCAGAACTCCTGGACGGCAATATCGTGAAGGTGAAAGGCCCCCTTGGCGAGATGTGCCAGAAAGTAGATCCGGACATCACCGTGACCATCGAGGGAAATGAAATCAAATTCACCCGCCCGAGCGACCTTCCCCGTTTCCGCTCCATCCACGGCCTTTATCGCGCCCTCGTCCACAACATGGTGGTCGGTGTGAGCGAAGGCTTCACCATCAAGCAGGAATTCGTCGGTGTCGGTTACCGTGTAGCCGCACAGGGCCAGCTTCTGACCATGTCCCTGGGTTATTCCCACGACATCCAGATCATGCTCCCCAAGGAAGTCACCGCTGAAACTCCTCAGGTGCGCAAAGGTGAGAACCCTATCCTCATCCTCAAGAGCGCAGACAAGCAGTTGGTCGGCCAGGTGGCCGCCAAGATCCGTTCGTTCCGCCGTCCTGAGCCTTATAAGGGCAAGGGTATCAAGTTTGCCGGTGAGCAGCTCCGTCGCAAGGCCGGTAAGACCGCTTCGGCCAAATAATTAGGAGGAAACAGTTATGGCATTGAATAGAATTGAAAGAAGAAGAAGGATTCACTACAGAATCCGCAAGCATGTCAATGGCACCGCCGAGCGTCCCCGCATGGTCGTGTTCCGCTCCAACAAGCAGATCTATGTCCAGGTGGTGAACGACCTCGAAGGCAAGACCCTCGTGGCTGCCGCCTCCAATGACAAGGCCCT
>Ga0247608_10003186_pt1 | contig 19452 bp, 20 predicted proteins | sample 176DNAGHGlowgp2_FD_193490 | JGI IMG/M metagenome (GOLD analysis project Ga0247608, IMG submission 193490) | Sheep rumen microbial communities from Palmerston North, Manawatu-Wanganui, New Zealand - 1766 DNA GHGlow gp2 | ecosystem: Host-associated > Mammals > Digestive system > Stomach > Rumen ...
GCGGTGATCGAATCCTGTGTAAGTTTTCCCGCTGCGCTTTCCGCTTTCATCTGAAAAGCCTGACTGACGGAGGGCGTACAGTCGTTGGCTTCCATGGCCTCTATAAGCCAAAGCTGTTCCTGCTTCGACAGATACGAAAGATACACAGCCGGCGTTAGCGCGATCTTTCCTCCATCTACACGACTTAGCAGCTCCGGCAAAAGATAGGTCAGCCGGATATAGCGCTGTACCTGGCGTCCGCTCTCCGTTTCGCTTACCTGATCCGCGCTTTTTGACTTGTCGACATCTTGTCGCAAAGTTAAATCTCTCCGCTTGCCCTGCTGTTTCAGCGCCTCCAGCTTCAGTCTGTAGGCGAAGGCTTTTTCGCTCGGCAGCAGGTGCTCCCGCTGTAGATTGCTGTCTACCATTTTTATAACGGATTCTGCACGGTCCATTTCCGCAACAAAGGCGGGCACTGTTTTCAGTCCCGCCTTTTCCGCCGCATGCATACGCCTATGCCCTGAGATCACTTCATACTCACCGGGGCTACCGTCTATGGGTCTGACCAGCAGCGGCGTCATGATCCCGTTTATCCGGATACTCTCGGTGAGCGCTTCCATTTCCTCATCATCCCGCACCTTATAGGGGTGATGAGCAAATGGCTTTAGTTTACATAATTCGATATTCTTGAGCTGTACAGGTTTCAAGCAATTCCTCCTTTTCCATTTTCTGCGGTACGATGACCGCATCCTCAATTTTCAGTATCGCGTTCTCCAGCATGTGGACGCTCTCGTCATAGCGCTGGGCGTCGATTACATTCAACACATGGGCTTTCGTGGCAATCTGGTTCAAGCTTCTCCCTGCATGGATAATCTGTCTCATCATGGCATGGTAATCCAACGGCGGAGCCTCGCCCGGGATATATCCCATGATCAGGTGCCGAAGATATGCTGACTGTGTTAAATTGCATCTTTCCGCATTGCGGGAAAGGGTTTCAGCTTCTCTTTGGTTCAGCCAGAGCTGAACATGTACGTCTCTTTTTCTCAATATCAATCTTCCTTTCAAATTGGGGTTACAGGGGCAGTGCCCCTCTTTTGCCTTTGTGGAATCACAAAGGCGATGCTTGCTGGTATAGTGCAGTCTCATTCTCCCTTCTGGATTGCTGAGTCGAGCTTTGCGTAGCCGTCCTTCCCAGGCACATAGTTGAGCCGGTATTTCCGCCCGACCGTGAGATCATAAAACCCGGCGCTTCGCTGCCACCAGAAGACCGGCGTCAGGATCTTTCGACCATCCGAAAGAACAAAGAACAGGCGCAGCATCCGATTGCGCGCGTCGGCCTTCAGCACCAGGGTTCCTTCCACTTCCTCGGCCTTGGTCATGATCGCATAGTCGCTTGTGTCAATTTCCCGCTCTCTCATCTCTGTCCGGCTGTAGATTCGGTTTTCAAACTGCATGGCTTTTCCCTCCTCTCCTTCTATATGTATCTCCTCTTTTTCGGCTGGTTGATATAGTTAGTTATATATATACGATCTTGGATAAAGCAAAAAAGAGCGCAGCACCTCCATAACACAGTGATATGTAATGGAGAATGCTGCGCTCTTTTAATGAATCAATGATAATGGAGCAGAAAATACCTCCTCATCTATTAGCTGAAAAAACCGTCGAATTCGTAGGCACTTTCTTGGAAGAATTTTAAAAAAGATTCAGGCGACATTTCTGTCGCCCGAACCTTGTGCAAGATCCCGCTTTTGATCTTTTTTCTTGTCCCGCTGCTTTTGACCGTTTCTCGTCAGGGAAGGCTGATAATCGTGAGGAGATCGATACCTAAAGTCCGACGCGCGGATGTCCTGGTCCTCAAGCTCACGGCGAAGCCTTAGTAGGGCAATTTTTATCTGCCCTCTTACCGCTCCCTCCGTGACGCCTTCGCGTCGGGCGATCTCGGTATAAGAAAGTTCATCAGCAAAGTGGAGAAGCATTCTACGACGTGCTGAATCGCTCAAGCCAAGCAAAGCCCGTACAAGTGCTTTCTTTGCCTCTTGCCGGAAGAACGCTTTCTCTGCCGAGTCGCTATTCGCTCCTGTGTCAAGGTAAACCATATCACAGAGCGCGCTGTCTGTATCAATATTGTTTTGCTTATACGTATCACAGGCATGACAGCTGACACCGTATTGATACGCATGATCTCTCTGTCGCTTCAACTCCCTGGCGTTCTCTTCGAGGAATTCCCTGACTTCCGGGGATACTGGAATATCGAGGTACTTGTCATACGTTTCTCTGTCTCTCATCATTGACCTCCAGTTGATAGTTAGGACTATGTAACTGGAAGCCAAGGAACAGAATGGCAAAAGCAGCGGTATGAAATTGTCATGGGGTATTTGAACTTGCGGTAGCAATTATACCACGGTAAAGCCATCGTGACCAGTTCTTTTATGGCTGATTCTTTGCCGCGGCAAACATATTCGGACGAAATTAACAAGCCGCTCTAGGTTGAGAAGAGCAGCAGGTGCTCCGGAAAACATGTTGATAATATCAAAATATTTCGACATATGTAAAACTTGCGTTGGAAAGTTTTATATGGTATAATGCTTGTACGGACAAGAACCGCCATCAGCTGGCACTGACGGCGGTCTGGGGTAAAACCGGTGGTTTACCCGGCGCTCTTAACGCATATTTATGATAACATTTCGCAGGCGCTTTGTCAATTTCCACCGGAGAAAGGACGCGCCTATTCTATGGCTTTTTCGAGTAGTGTGATTGCTGCTGCATGGCAGCGCGCCGGCGGCAGATGTGAGTGCTGCCGTTCCACATGTAGTCATGGGTTCTATCGCTGCAACAAGGCACTGAACTGGTATGCACGCGGCAACGACTATGACCCCGGCGGCTGGGAAGCGCACCACAAGGCCGCAGTAGCATCGGGAGGAAGCGACGCTCTCTCCAACTGTGAGATTCTGTGCATCCCCTGTCACAAAAACACTCGCACATACGGGCGGTAATCACCCGCCGGCGGGCAGGCTGGCACCTGCCCGCCTTTTTATCAGGAGAATGAATCATGTTTGATCCGCAGATACCCTATAATGATCTCCCGCTGATCACAACGCTGGATATCAACGCTTCGACCGGGCTTTCCAAGCTGGCCGAGGATACCCGCGTCGCTATTGAAATACTCAACTATGCTGTCAAAACCCTGCCAGATCCCAACATTCTGCTGGATACGCTGGCACTCCAGGAAGCGCGGGCCAGCAGCAATGTCGAGAATATCGTGACGACCAACGATGATCTGTACCGCGGGGTCGTTTTTGAAGACTTCACCGCAGAGGCGAAAGAAGTCAGCCGCTATAAAGACGCCTTGTTTGCCGGATACACCCGCATGCTGGATAAAGGGCAACTCGCCCTGAGTGACATTGAGGCCATCAACGAGCCGGTCAATCGGAAGAAGTCCGGTATCCGCACAAACCTCATGAACTTCGACGGCCTGACCAGAATCGCCAACCAGAAGCCGAACGGGGAACTTGAAATCCTCTATACCCCGCCGCACGGAGCAGATCTCCTGTACAAGCTTCTGATCGACATGCTGGATTTCGTATATGACGACGACACTTACGATCTCCATCCTCTGATTAAGATCGCTCTGGCGCACTATCAGTTTGAGAGCATCCACCCCTTCCGGGACGGGAACGGCAGAACCGGACGGATCCTGAACGTTCTGTTTCTCTGCCACAAAGGATACCTGGATTACCCGATTCTCTATGCCAGTTCCTATATCATCCGGAACAAGAACCAGTACTATGATCTCCTGCGCGCCTCCAAGGAAGCGGAGCAGTATGAGCCGATTGTGGAATTCATGCTGCACTCCTTCAAGGAAACGGCGGAACAGACGCTTCGGATCGTCGAGAGCATCCGCGCACTTCTTGCCCGGTATTCCGATGAGAAGTATCTGCGCACACTGAAAGGTCAGCTTGAGCCGCTGCAGAACACGGTTAACGTCATTTTCAAAAAAGTGTATGTCCGGGTCAAGGATCTTGTCGATTTGGGCATCCACCGGCAGACAGCGGCGGCCTATCTGGATCAGTTTGTTGACCAGGGCTTGCTCAGCAAAGAGCGTGTTGGGCGGGATAACATTTACAAAAATATCAAACTGCTGGAGCTGTTTGACCACGATAGCGAGGAAATAAAATGAACAACATTGCACTGACCGCAGACGTAACCAGCAAGGTCAACCTTGTAAAGAGCATCGCGAACAAGACCCGCGGGCCTTACACCCCGGAGAAGTACGGAAGCGTCATCATTCCCATGGCGATCATCCGCCGCTTTGACTGCATCCTGGCCGACAAGAATGCCGCCATCGAGAAGATCCTGCAGGCCGCCTCCAAGGTCAAGGGCATGACCCCCGACAAGCTGGAGGAAATGGTCAAGCGCCAGTGCGGCGTTCCCTTTTACAACGCGAAGTGTGTATCCCTGGAGCAGCTGGTGGGTGACAGCGATAACCTGAATTCCAATTTCCTGGAGTTTATCGCGGCGTACTCTCCCAGCATCCAGCGTATTTTACAAAGTTTGAAGTTCCGCGAAGAAGTGGAATTCATGATCAAGAAAGGCATCCTGTTCGAGGTCGTGAAAGCCTTCTCGGAGGTGGATTTCCACCCCGCCACCACAAGCCCCATGGCCATGGGCTATATTTTTGAGGAAATCATCCGCACCTACAAGGCCAATGCCGAAGCCGGTGATCACTATACCCCCCGCGAGGTTATCGCCCTCTGCATTGACCTGATGCTCAGTGAGAACGTGGACAGCCTGAAAAAAGAAGGCAAGATCATCCGCATCTATGACGGCTGCTGCGGCACCGGCGGCATGCTGACCACGGCAAAGCGCATGCTGACCGATCCCGAAGAGGGCTTCAACATCCGCGCCGAGAACATCCGGCTCTACGGTCAGGACAACAACCCGGAGGCCTACGCGGTATGCCAGGCGGAGATGCTGATGCTGGGGGATGACCCTTCCTATATCCGCGAGGGCAACACCCTGACAGAGGATCAGTTCCCCGGGGAGAAGTTCGACCTGCTGATCACCAATCCTCCCTTCGGCGTGGAGTGGAAGACAGAAAAGAACGCGGTGGAAAAGGAACTCAAGCAGCCCAACAACCGCTTTGTGGCCGGGACGCCCCGTGTCAGCGATGGGCAGTTGCTGTTCCTGCAGAACCTGCTGGCCAAGGCCGAGGATGACGCCCGCGTGGCCATCATTTTGAACGGCTCCCCGCTGTTCTCCGGCGATGCCGGGAGCGGTGAGAGTGAGATCCGGCGCTATGTGCTGGAAAACCATCTGCTTGAAGCGATCATCGCCCTGCCGGATCAGATGTTTTACAATACCGGCATTTATACCTACGTCTGGATTCTTTCCAAACGCCCAAATCCCCGGCGTAATCACAAGATCCAGCTCATTGACGCCACCGCCCTCTATGTACCCCAGACGCCGAAGTCCCTCGGCAACAAGCGAAAGTTCATTGACGACGCCAATCGGCAAAAGATCGTTGCGGAGTATACGGCCTTTGTCCCCTCCGAGATCAGCAAAATCTTTGACGCCGACGATTTTGGCTACACCAAGGTGACCATGGAGTGCCCGCTGTATGACGAGAAGGGCAACAAAGTCATAAAGCGCGGTGTGGTGCAGGTAGATTCCAAGCGGCGCGACACGGAAATCATCCCGCTCAAGCAGGATGTGGACGCCTATATCAAGGCAGAGGTCCTGCCCTATGTGCCAGACGCCTTCCCCGACCACAGTAAGGACAAGATCGGCTATGAAATTCCCTTCACCCGGTTTTTCTACAAGTACACGCCCCCCCGCAAGAGCAGCGACATACTCAAGGAGATCATTGCCAACGAGGAAGAGCTGCAGCAGACCTTGAAGGCGGTACTGAAATGAGAGCCATGAAAGACAGTGGGATCGAATGGATCGGAGAGATTCCGCAGGATTGGGAAACTAGGCAAATAAAATATACGTTAGAAAACCATAGCGGAGGAGCATGGGGTGCTAATAAAGGAGAATCCGAGCGAGACTGCATTTGTGTTCGTGTAGCAGACTTTGACTACTCCCACTTGCGAGTCAATTATTCCGAGATAATGACAGTACGGTCTTACCAGCAGAAGACTATTTGTGATTCTGCGTTAAAGAGCGGTGATATTCTACTTGAAAAATCCGGCGGTGGTGAAACAACTCCAGTTGGGCGCTCTGTTCTTTTCTCTTCCGAGAGGGAGATGATGTGTGCCAACTTTATTGAATGGCTTCGTCCAAACTTTTCGATACAGCCCCAATTCCTAAACTATTGGCTTTCTGCTGCGTATTCTAATGGCTATTCTAAGCGAAATATAAAGCGAACTACAGGAATCCAGAACCTTGACATCCCGGCTTTTTTGTCTGAAAAAGTCCTTGTTCCTTCAGGTGAGGAGCAACAGCGGATTTCACATTATCTCGACACTAAATGTGCCGAAATTGATGCGCTGATTGCTGCGAAAGAAAAGACCAACGCGTTGCTTAAAGAGCGGCGGCAGAGCATCATCTATGAGGCAGTCACCAAAGGGCTTGATCCCACGATGCCCATGAAAAACAGCGACGTTGAGTGGATCGGTGAGATTCCCGAAGGATGGTTGGTTGCACCGCTTAAATATTTCGCTTCCATACGAAGCGGATTCACCCTTGGAAAGAAATATGGTTCAGCGCAGGGACTTCAGGAATACCCATATCTGCGTGTGGCAAATGTCCAAGGGGAATACACAGATTTAGAAAATATAACAACAATTCAAATGCCGGCAGAAGAAGCAGAGCAATACAAATTGAAAGCAGGGGAACTTCTGATGACCGAAGGCGGAGATAGAGACAAGCTCGGACGAGGTAGCATTTGGAAGGGAGAAATCCAGAATTGCCTACATCAGAATCATATATTTGCGTTGTCTACGGATGAACGTCTGAGCATCAAATACCTTGATTACCTTACCGCATCCGATGTGGGTAGAAGCTATTTTGACTATACTGCCGTTAAGACGACAAACCTCGCTTCCACCAATGCGACAACCATCATGAATTTCAAGATTCCGATTCCCAGCGTAAATGAACAGCTTGAGATAGTCGAATACCTTGAGAAAAGCTGCCAGGGTATAGATGAGATTATCCAGATAAACAGTGAAACAATTCAAAAACTGAAACAATACCGTCAGAGTCTAATCTATGAAGCGGTCACCGGAAAGATAGAGGTGTGATGTTGATATGGATTGGTTTTCAACAATTATTGGAGCCGCAATTGGCTTTATATCCAGTATTGGTATTATTCTAGTACAGCGTGGATTTGACAGAGCTGGGAAGCTCGAAATATATACGAAGATGGTATATGATCGCGTAACAGGCTCTCATTCCTGGGGATTTCAAAATACCCCTGATGGAATATTTCTTAATGTTCCTGTTTGGATTGAAATACAAAACCTGACCAACAGCCCCCGGATTTTAAGAGATATTAACCTGGTATTAGTCTCGAGTGGGAAAGAACTAGCAACTATGCGCCAGACAAACAGAGCAAATATTGAGGGCGAGGGAGTACATTTATTTGCAAACGAAGGAAGCTATTCGCTTTCAATTGACGGTGGACAAATAAAACAGATTGACTGCCATTTCCTTCTCAAAGACAATTCAAATCGCCCTGCTTTTGATGAAATATTATTGCGATATTTTGATGAAAAGAATAGGCCGCATAGATTCTCTTTGGGGCATGTAGAAGGTGATTGGTGTATAAAAGAATTTCCTTGTGATGGAAATTGGATCAAATTAAAGGAGAAAAAATGACAGAAGGAAAAATTGAGTATTTGCAGATGATTCAAGAGCCTATCGGTAGAATGTCTACATCTTCTGCCATCTTCAAAGGCTTTGCAGCAACAATTGTAGCAGGAATTGCAGCTCTGACATATTGCGAGGTTCACCCTACTGTTCTTGCTCTCTCCTTTGTTCCCGTGTTGCTATTTGCATTTCTTGATATTTATTATTTGAAGCTAGAACGAAAATACCGCTATCTCTTTAATCAAGTTCGCTTGGACAAACACCCAATTGATTTTTCGATGGAGTTAGAAAAGGACAACAAAAAAGCTAAATCTGGAGTTTGGGATTGCATTAAATCTCCTAGTATTTGGCTTTTCTACCCAGCTATGATCGTGATTTTGGTCGTAGTCTATATTCTCAAAGTGAAGGGAGTACTATAATGGCAAAAAGGCAAGTTTTTTTCAGCTTTCGCTTTTCATATGATGCCTGGCGTGCAGGTCAAATCAGAAACATGGGAAAAGTATCTGATGATTCCACTTTTTCTGACAATGATTGGGAAACTGTGCGATACGATTCAGATGAAGATATTGCAAAATGGATCAGGTCTCAAATGAAAATGCGTTCATGTGTAGTTGTCCTCATCGGAGAGCATACTCAAGGGCGAAAATGGATCAACTACGAAATTGAGCAAGCATGGAAATCAGGGAAAGGTGTCGTCGGCATCTATGTCCATGGATTGAAGGATGTATATGGGGAGCAAGCGCAGAAAGGGAAGAATCCCTTTGAAGACTTTTGCATTGATACTACCATCAATTATATTGCTCACCACCATGAACCAGCAGATGGAAATGAAAGGAACCTTACGAAAGTTGTAAAGGCTTACGATACTCCATTTGTCAGTAGTACATTCGTTTATAATCACATCAAAGACAATATCGCTGATTGGATAGAAGAAGCTATCGAAATCCGAAACAAGTATCCAAAGTAACAATTCCCCACCGTCGAGGGTGCCAGACCTCGGCGGACAAAGGAGGAATCACCATGGCAGAAAGTGATCTTCGGGAAAACCCGTTCCGGGATGAGATCTATGACTACCTTCTCGCTCACGGCTATGTGGCCGGGCAGAAGGCGGACTATGATTACAAACACGCCCTGGACACGGACAAGCTGTTCGCTTTCCTGGAAGCTACTCAGGGGACGGAGCTTGCCAGGTTCAAAGAGACATACGGCGCCCGCTATCGGGAACGGTATGTGGAGCTGCTGTGCCAGAAAATCGATAACCGCGGGCTGCTGACCTCCCTCAACGAATGGGTGGAGGACTATGCCAGCGACACAAAATTCAGCCTTGCCTTTTTTAAGTCAGGGCTGAATGCCATGTCCGAGGGGCGGGAGCTTTATGAGAAAAATGTGTTTTCAATCCGCAAGGAGTTCAGCTTTGAGGACAAGCCGGAGCCGTATCGCGTGGATCTCGCGCTGTTTTTAAACGGCATCCCTCTTGTCATGATCGAACTGAAAAAGCAGACGGCCGGGCAAAAGGCGGTCTTTGAAGGCACGAAGCAGTTTCAGACAACGCGGAATCCCGACGAGCTGATCTTTTCCTTCAATCGCCGAACGCTGGTTTATTTCACGCTGGATGAGTTTGCCGCTTTTCTGACCACCCGTCTGGACCGCAAAGAGACGAAGTTTTTGCCCTTCAACCGCGGTTCTGAGGACGAGGGCGCGGGCAACCCTGTTGAGCCCGGGAAGCACAGCACCTTCTATGTCTGGGAGCAGATTCTGCAAAAGGACATGCTGCTGCGCATTATCCGTGAGTTCATGTTCATCGACGATGAGGGCACCATGATCTTCCCCCGCTTTCATCAGCTGCGGGCGGTCCTCCGCTGTGAGCGGGATGTGCAGGAAAAAGGCGTGGGCGGGCGGTATCTGATCTGGCACAGCGCCGGCAGCGGCAAGACCAAGACCATCGCCTGGCTTGCCAAGCGCATGATCAATCAGCCGGATATCAACACGGTGATCGTCATCAGTGACCGAACCGTGATCGACGGGCAGCTCGGCACCGAGCTGATGAGCGTCGACGGGAAAAAGGGCGTCGCCCAACACATTGATACAACCTCTAAAGACTTGCTGAAAAAGCTGAATGACGGCGGATACATCATTGTCACCACGCTGCAGAAATTCCGCCCGATCCTGAACGAGATCAGACGGAATGAGCAGCGAAACTACGCAATCATCATCGATGAAGCCCACTCTTCCACAGCTGGCAAATCCATGTCCAAGGCCTCCGAGACTCTGACGGGCAAATCCCTGAAGGAGTCTGTGGAGCTGGACGACATTTACGAGGATCTGGAGGACGGGCAGAATCAGCTGATCCGTGACGGCGCAGCGATCCGCAGCACCAGAAACGTCAGTTACTTTGCCTTTACCGCGACGCCGAAGAAGGAAACCATGGAGCTTTTCGGCACACGTACCGAGATCGGCAAGACTTACTTTGACAAGTACTCCATGAAGCAGGCGATTGAAGAGCGCTTCATTCTCAACCCGCTGCTTTGCTATACCTCCTATCGGGATTTCTATCGCATTGAAAAGAAGAAGGATGACGACACCGAATACGACAGTGCAAAAGCACAGGCGGCCATTCTGAATTATGTGACGACTTCGGATGAGGTGATCCAGACCAAGACGGAAATCATGATGAAGGATTTCGTGGAGCGTCGCCAAACCTGGCTTGACGGGAAAGCGAAAGCCATGATCATCACGCCGTCGCGAAAGCACGCGGTCTGCTATAAGCTGGCGGTGGACGAATATCTGAAAAAGCACGGGTGCTCTTTTCGCGCCTGCGTCGCCTTCACCGGTACGATCGAGCTTGATGGGATCAAGTTTACCGAGGAGCAGATGAACCGGGATTATCTTGAGCACGGCGTGCCGTATGATATCAAGTCCATCATCCGGAAGAACAACGACTGCCGCATCATCATCGTCGCGGACAAGCTGCAGACCGGCTTCGATGAAAACCGGCTCTGTGTCATGTACATTGACAAAAAACTCAGCAGCGGCGTAAAGGCTGTCCAGACGATCTCCCGACTGAACCGTCCTGCGAAAAACAAACGTACCTTCGTGATGGACTTTATCAATGATCCGGAAATGATCCAGGAGTTCTTCACGCAGTATTACGGCGGCGAGCTGTATCTGCCCACGGAGAATGAGACGGATCCTAACATTCTCTTTGCCAAGCGGGATCATATTCTGGATTACTGTGTTGTCACGCTGCTGGATGCCCAAAAAATCTATCAGCTTATTTCTGCCGAAGAAGAGAACAGCGGAGAGCTGACATCCATACTGGCTGGCATCACGCGCAATTATCGTGCACTGGATCCAGATCGAAGAAAGGCTTTTGCCCTGGAGCTGAAGAAGTTCGGAAAGCTGTTTTACTATATTTCCGCTGTCTATAACGTATGGAATCCGGACATGGAACAGCTGGCTGTGGTGTTCAACGTGTTATACAACGTTCTGTATGAGCGGGAGGTCACGCCGGACATTGACGCGTCCGAGCTTGTGGAACTGGTAGAGTATTCGACAAAGCTGTCTCAGGAGGAATTCTCAATCGTTCTGACAGCGGAGGACCAGGCCTTTGATGGGATCTCCACGGATGTCGCCTCCGCTGACCGCACCTTGTCGATCATTGATGAAATCGTCGAGAAGTTTAACCTCCGCTACGCGCATACCGATGAAGAGATCGGCACAATCATCACCGATCTGAGTAATGACAAGGATCTGCAGTCCAACGTCCAGAACAGCACAACAAGTGCCTATGAGGCCGCCGTTGCAGAGCGCCTCTCGTCTCGTATTATGGACGGTTTGTTTGATGGGACCATGAGCGGAGACACCGAAAAGGCGGAGTTTTATAACGAATTGAGCGAGAACACTTCTGCGCTGATTCAGATTCGCAATTCTATTATCCGTAAGATCAAAGATCTTCTGCTTGCGGGATGAGCGGGCTGATCACCAGGCCGGATTATATTATACTGCTGTACTTCTTTTTCTGGATATGGAGGCAACGCTATGGACAACAATCTTTCCCTTATAGATCGAAAAGGCACCAACGACGTCCTGCAAGACATGCGAGGGATTATTGAAGCTGCACGGGAGAGCGCATATCAGGCGGTCAATGTCGCCCTCGTCAAACGGAACTGGCTTCTCGGGCGCAGAATTGCCGAAGAGGAGCTAAACGGCGGCAGCCGCGCGGAATATGGTCTGGAGATTATCAAAACGCTGTCCAAAGAGCTAACCGATGAATACGGCAAAGGCTTCGCCAAAACAAATCTTTACAGTTTCTATTCGTTTTATAAAGCCTTCCCGAACATTTTCCAGACAGCGTCTGGAAAATCTCTGCCGCTGCTCTCGTGGAGCCATTATCAGACCTTGCTGCGCGTGAAAGATGATACCGCGAGGGCTTGGTATGCGAAAGAAGCCGCTGAACAGACCTGGGCTGTCCGTACCCTGCAGCGCAATATCGACTCGCAGTATTATTACCGCCTCCTGTCCTCGCAGAATCCGGAACTTGTGGAATCAGAAATGCTGCAGCGAACAGCAGGTTATCAGCAGGACAAGCTTGAGTATCTGAAAAATCCAGTTGTGGCTGAGTTCCTCGGCCTGTCTTCCAATATCGACATGACGGAAACGCAGCTGGAGTCTGCGATTCTTTCAAATCTGCAGAAATTCCTGATGGAGCTCGGCAAGGGCTATGCGTTTATCGCCCGGCAGCAGCATATTCACACGGAAAAACAGGATTATTACATCGACCTCGTCTTTTATAACTACATTCTGAAATGCTTTGTGCTGATCGACCTGAAAACCGGAAAGATCACGCATCAGGATGTCGGCCAGATGGATATGTATATCCGCATGTATGATGAACTCAAGCGCAGCGAGGGTGATAATCCCACGCTCGGCATAGTACTGTGTTCAGAGACAGATGAGGACATCGCGCGCTATTCCGTTATGCACGGGAGCGAACAGCTTTTTGCCTCCAAGTACAAGCTGTACCTTCCTACCGAGGCCGAGCTTCGTGCAGAGATTGAGGCACAGAAAGCGATTTTCTATTTGCAGCAGAAGGGTATAAAAGAAGAGAAAACTGATCCGTAAAAACAGAGGATTACGCTATGCTTTGGTTTCACAAGAAAAATGAAGATAGTAGGACAGCGATCAATCTGGAGCTTGTATTTGAGCGTGCCGAGCAGTATCTGAACCTTCATTTTCAAGAGCAGCCGCCAGCTGTTCCAGAGACAGAAGATTCAGGTCACGGACATGTACAGTTTCAGCGATGGGACAATGATGATTCCGGGCATGTCCAGCAACGCACTGATCTTTATGACAGTGATCCGGTCGGGGATTTGCTCAGAAGCATGTCCCCCTCAACACCGGTATCAGAGATCATCAAAGCGCTGGATCATTACAGAAATATGACCTTCGTTGAAAAGATGCTGGATTATATCGACAAACGGCAGTTGAGAGAGTCCTCGGTCTATAAAGCCGCGCAGGTAGACAGGCGCCTGTTCTCCAAAATCATCTCGGACCGGGAGTATAAACCTTCAAAAGATACCTGCGTCGCATTTGCCCTTGCGTTGAACCTGACTCTGTCGGAAGCAGAAGACCTCTTGTCAAGGGCCGGATATACGCTTTCCCACAGCAACAAACGGGATGTTCTGATTGAATTCTTTTTCAGAGAAAAAATATATGATCTTGGCAATGTGAATGAGGTTTTATATCATCTGGATCAAAAGCTGATCGGAAGATAGCAGCAGGAGCCGCAAAGTATCGCGGCCCCTGCTGTTTCCTTTTTGAAAATGTCGTGGGAAAGGCGACCAATCATCGTGCCTTTTCTGATACAATCCAGGCAACAAGAGATCAGAGAGGTGATGAAAATGAAAGCAATTCAGACCGGAACGAAGTTCAGGATCTTTGATGACAGCATCAAGAGTCATGACAGGCTTCCGGCAGCAACCTTTAATATTGGATACAATTCTCAGGAGGGTTGCTTCCTCATTCAGAGAGAAAACGTCTGTGTGAAAGAGAAGGCTTATGGCGCACAGACTTCCAAGCTCCAAAAGGTCATGACAAGCTTCCGGTCTTTCTCAAGGAGCCTGGGCGTCATTCTGAGCGGCGACAAAGGGATTGGGAAATCCTTGTTTGCCAAGCAGGTTTGTGCGGCAGCAATTCAGGAAAACTATCCCGTGATCCTCGTTGATGCATGTTATCCGGGAATTTCAAGATTTTTGGATTCCATTGATCAGGAATGTGTTGTTCTGTTTGATGAATTTGACAAAACTTTCCGATCAGATGAGGATACTGATGATCAAGCTGCACTTTTAACCATGTTTGACGGAACTTCCGGCAGCAAAAAACTGTACATCGTAACCTGCAATGAATTATATGGTCTCAACAGTTATATTGTGAACAGGCCAGGTCGTTTCCATTATCACTTTCGCTTCGATTATCCATCACCGGAGGATATCAGGGAATACCTTCGCGACAAACTGGATGAGGCTTATCACGGTGAGATCGAGGCTGTTGTAGATTTCTCTCAAAAGGTTAGTTTGAACTACGATTGTCTGCGTTCCATTGCGTTCGAGCTCAATAATGGTAACGATTTTGCTTCCGCGGTGATTGATCTGAACATTATGACCACCGACGAAGAAGAATACCGAGTGTTCCTTTATTTTGACAACGGCAAGAATGTACATCATTACAGATATTCAACAAATTTGTTTGATTATGATGGTTCTATGACCTATATCCGGATGTACAACGAAAACGGTCATTCCGTTCTGGACGCCTATTTTGACAAACGCATGATCACTTATGACCATGATCGAGGTGCCGTCATCGTCCTGCCTGAGGGAATCAAGATTGACTTTGATGGCTTTGAAAAGAATAGCGAAAGTAAGGTGTTCCAGACCGCAAAGCCTCTGTATATGTTATTCCGCAAACAGGCAGCTAAAAATCTTCATTACGTTCTATGAGGAGGGAAAAAGCCATGGCAAATATGCTTGAAAGCTACGGTCTTGATTTTTTGGCCGAGAACGAAGAGTCCATGATGGGAACGCTTGGATATACTGTGCAGAATGGTCGTGCGTTCACAAGCTATCATGATGCGCCTTATATCTATATGAATATGGGGCGAGTAGAATTCTGGGCAAGTACAATCAAAGATAAAGATGGGAAACTGGCTGTTTCAGACTTTCATACGCATTGCGGGGGCAATCACATCTGGGAAATGATCTGCTCCGATATTGATCTTACACCGAAAGCATCTGCCGAAACAGAACGTATTTTGATGATGTATAAGAGTGGAGTTGAGGCTGGAATGCTCCCTGTTGACATTATTAATGCCGATATTCTTCCAAGCTTCCTAAAAGGTGAAAAGCTCAAATTACAAGTTGTTGCACCATGCTGGCAAGTCCATTACTATGCGACTGAAGCGGACTACGAAGCAGCTGCCTTTACGGATGATAACGGAAAGAAATGGTCAGTTGCAGTCGGCTCTCTTTTCCCTTTGAAATTCTTATATAATCATAGCACTGATCGGTATACGCCCGGGGAAGAGTATGAGGATGATGCTGATATCTGCTTTGCTGCGACTGTCAAAGCTGTGTATTATGGGAAATTCAAGGTGGAGGGAGAGGAACATGATACATTCCTTCGCTGTGTCGCCGATACTATTTTTGGTGAACTGGAATTTCACCATACCATAGAGCAGGTTCCGGAAGATATGCGTCAAAACATCCGGGCAGGAGCAATTATCAGCGGTACTTGCATACTCTCCGCAGACGCTGCAATTGAGGAATATGAAAATGGAATCGTCAAAAATGCGGAGAATAATCTCCAGCTGATACGATACAGTATTGAGAAAGGCGAAAATGAGCGCCTGCGTCCTGTTCTGACAGAAGCAACAGTATATGAAACAGAAACATCAGGGAAAAGCTATCAAGGTCCTGATGCCATAATCGCTCAATTTAACTATGTACATGAGAATCATGATGGAAAATATATTACCTACTCTGCAGTTATAACTGAGGCGATTGATTTAGAATCGGGATATCCGGTCGGTACAAGATGTATTATCCTTGCTGACGAACAAGATAACTATGAATCAATTGGTTTTGTAACGACAAATCAAAATGGAGATATAGAAAAGATTAAAATCAGCACGGATTCCCGTTATCGCTTTCAGGTTGAAAAACCTCCTCACATTAAAACACCTTTGGATGATGTAGAAGCTCCCAAAAGTGTTGCAGATCTTATCATAGCAAGGGCAAAGTTTCATGGCTTCCTGGATTATGACGTTGAAAGTGACCAGATTCTGGAGAAACCTGTTTCCGAACCGCATAAGGAGTATGCACAGCAAATGTTGGATGCCTTACAGGACAGTAATCCTGATGATAAAACATATGTGATGGATAATCTGATCGGTTATCTTTTTGCCAAATCTGTTGAACGTACTGTTATTGAAAGAAAACCTGATGCGCTATTGCAAGTATCGTATAAAACAGACGATGCCCTTATTGGAACATTACATACAGTGTTGACGTCGGATGATCATGCTGCCTTGGAACGCGCTATGAAACTGGCCAAACAGTTTGGCAAAGATATCAGGTCCTTTATGCGCATACGCGGTATGGAAGAATGTGACTATTCAGACACATTCCTGCATGCCGCAATAATCGTGCAGCAAATTGGACAGCTTTATGCTGAAAACGGATTCAATTCAGAATGATTTTTCTTATGATAAAGACCAGGGATAGCAGACAATGCTGCTTCCCTGGCCCAAAAATGATTCAGATTTCCCTCATGTTACCGTCTGTCAGTACATCCATCATGACCTTTGCGCCGAGCTTGAACGCGTAGCAGAAGGTTTCGCAGTCTGTCAGCACATTGACCTCGCGCTGGGCGGTCATGTAATCCTCAAACTGCTCCTTTTGCTTTTCCGTAAGGGTGCCGATGAGCGCATCCCCCGCTTTGACAACTTCGTTCAGCGCTCTGGAATACTGGCTGTCTTTCTTAAAACCGCGCTCACTGGGGTGAACCTCGCCCATATAGAGATCTTCCAGCACTTGCATCTTAATCCCTCCCTCAGAAGTAAATGATCTCGTCTGATACGATCTCTTCCGCGCGATTTTTGATGCTGTTCATGCGTCGCACCCACTCCATCTGGTTTTCTGCTTTGAGCTGTTCCGTGACACTCTCGGCTCTGGCCATTTGCGTAATCAGGGCATCAAGCTGCCCACTGGCCTGAGTATCAATTTTCCGCAAGTATTCATACAGTTTTCCCGCGGTCAAGAGATTGGTATATGTAACGCGCCGGTTTTGTTTCAGCCAGCGCAGGTGCCGCTGGCCCCAAATTCCGACAGTTGGCTTCTCCTCTCCTTCCCCGGCGATCACATAGTAATCACCCTGCAGCTCATATTGCAGACCTGTTCTTTCGTCTGTTTTGAATTGGTTCATAGCACACTCCTTATCCCGCCATTTTCATAATAATCTCATCGACAGCATCGGTGTATCTGCCCTGGGCGATCAGCTTGCTGCGCATTTCGTTCAGCGCCCGCAGCATTACCCGCCATTCGGTTTCGGTCAGATACAGATATCTTTTCTCTATTCTCATAACCTTCGACCTCCTTTGAATCCATTGTAGAGCAAGGCTTTTGAGAAATCGAATGTACCGATGAAAAAGTTTGGAATATGTGTACCCGCTGCCGGGATTATTTCGTTTTGATTGGGTCCGTTATGAACACTCGTACCAAACGCACAAAATCCGAACCGGTTCTTCCCTGTGGGAGACGGGCTCGGATTTTGTGTTTTCTTTGGATATGATTATTACAGAAATGGTGTAAAGCGCAAAACCGAGCCTCAGAATAAAAACAAGGAAAAGATTCGGAGGTAATGATTATGCGAAAACTGATTTCCTGCAGGTATCACGAGGATTCTCAGACCGTGGAGCTGCTGTACACCGACGGCACACTAATCGACATTGACTGCATGGCCGTTGAGGACGAGGTCGCTCGGAATATGTACGAGCGCTCAGAGCTGGACTTCCTGCTCATCCATGACCCGGTGGGCTACGCCGACCTGATCCTCAACGGTGATGTGAAGGCATATCTGCAAAATATAACCGATTATCGGCCATTGGATGAAAGAGAATAACTGTAAGAGGCGTGGTGATGTACCGATGTGCAGCACCACGCCTTTTCACATTTGCGCGAAAATACAAGAAAACTTAGTTCTTTCATTGAAGGATCATCAGAAAACCCAAATTGGACTTACTATATCCATATTGTAAGCAAAGACAGTGTGACGAATAACATGTACTGAGTTTTTTCATGGTTTGCAGGTGATTAAAACTATAATGCCAAACTCCATCAGTAAAGATCTGTATGTGACAATTGAAAAATCTTTTGAAATGCACTATAATTATTATGTTCTATGACTTTTGCAGAGAGGAAAGAGGGTTGCATAATGTCTACTACCGTGAACTCAGTGCCGAAAACCGCATAATTCATATGAAAACGGAGGCAAGAGCATTATCTGCGCCCTAAACTTGCAGCTATTCTTATATAGGAATGTTCACAAATTATTCACGCGAAAATTAGCACTCTCAGCTTGACAGTGCTAAAAATGGTGATATAATCATAATCGAACAGAGGAACGAAGATCGAATAGATGACCTCCATCCCCTTGCTCAGGTAACAGACAAAAATGATTGCAGTATCGAAGGAGGCATGACTTATGTTACCGAGTATTTTTGGAGAGAGTTTGTTTGATGACTGGATGGGCTTCCCGTTCAGAAGCTTTGAATCCGACGTGGATCACAAGCTGTATGGTAAACATGCGGCTCATGTGATGAGGACCGACCTGAAGGAGCACGATGAGGGCTACGAGTTGAAGGTGGACCTGCCGGGCTTCAAGAAGGATCAGATCGAATTGCAGCTACAGAATGGCTACCTGACGATCACCGCTTCCAAGGGCCTCGAAGAAGAGGGCAAGAACAAGAAGGGCAAGATCGTTCATCAGGAACGCTACGAAGGCTCCATGACCAGAAGCTTCTATATTGGTGAGAATGTTAAGGAAGAAGACGTCCAGGCCAGGTTTGAGGATGGTGTCCTGACGCTTGATTTCCCGAAGGAGAAGCCAGTGGCGCTTCCGGAGCGTAAGACCATTCAGATCCAGGGATAATCATTACTACTCCAGCGCCCTGCCAAACGCGGGGCGCTTTCTATTTCAGAGGAGATGTTTGAAATGAAAGAGAATTTGATTCTGGCTAATTATAAAGTTGAGAGCGAAGCGTATCAGGCCCTGTCTGAACTGAAACGCGACACGACCAATGCCAACTATACGATTTCGCAGGCAGTAATCGTGAAGAAGGAAAATGACAAACTCACCATTATGGACGGCTTCGTCAATGGCACGATGAACGGTGACGACACGTGGAAGGGCAGCCTGATCGGCAGCCTTGTCGGCGTGCTCGGAGGTCCGCTCGGCGTATTGTTGGGCGGCAGCATGGGTATGCTGATCGGCGGTGCCGTTGATGCCAATGACATGGCGGACAATGCCTCTTTGCTGGAGAAGGCCGGTGACAGTATCCTCAATGGCGAAACCGCAATCATTCTGCTTGCACAGGAAGAATACGAA
>Ga0247608_10003187_pt1 | contig 19444 bp, 1 predicted proteins | sample 176DNAGHGlowgp2_FD_193490 | JGI IMG/M metagenome (GOLD analysis project Ga0247608, IMG submission 193490) | Sheep rumen microbial communities from Palmerston North, Manawatu-Wanganui, New Zealand - 1766 DNA GHGlow gp2 | ecosystem: Host-associated > Mammals > Digestive system > Stomach > Rumen ...
AATCCCCAATCCCCAATCCCCAATCCCCAATCCCCATATAAATATTTATTATATTATAATTTGAGTTAATCAAATTGATAAAATCATAAAGCAAAATTTATTAAAAAATTAATTAATTAAAATTTTTTAAATTTCGATCCCTTCGTCTTGATAAATCAATAAATAATATTTCAAAAATTAATATGCTTTAAATTGAAAATCTCCATTTCTTAATCCTCCGTTACACATATTAAATAATGATTCATATTTTTTATTAAAATCATTTTGTTCAGTTGTTGATAAAGAACTATTTAATATATTATTTTTCATTGTGGTAAGTTTATTGAGTAAATCAGTATCAGCGTTTTTTCCATACATTTGGGCTTCTAAAGCAAAACCAAGTTTTTCATATTTTGAAATAAATTCATTATAGGAAGAAATTTTATAAAAATCATCTATTAAAGCAATTTGCTCATTACTCAAAGAAGCTAATTTTTCCGGTTCCTTATTTTCTTCACTATAAATATAAGTAACACTAGGGTCTCCTCTACAATAAGGTGCACCAACAGTTCTATCATAATCACCATCACTAGAAATTATATTAACAGAAACAAATTTAAAATGAAAATTAAACTTTTCATTAATATCTTTCATTTTTGCATCGCTAGCATCAATACAACCACTATCAACACTTCCATCAGTTACAATAACCAAGTGTTCTAAACCACTATTAATTTCATCATATATAATATCAGCGATAAGATCAGATTTTGTGCCACCTAAACCACCTTCTTTATTATCATTCCAAGTTCTGAATTCATCATAATTAATTTTTTTTTTCGAAGATCCCCATAAATATATCAAATCTCCTGATTTATAATATGTTCCAAAAATTTTTCTTGTTGTATCATGATAAAGAGATTCCTCGCTAACAGAACCTGAAGCATCAATACAAAATAATGTTTTCATAGTTAATAAATCATTTTCACTTACTTCTTTTTTAGGCATTTCTTTAAATTCTTGCCATTTTTTATTATAATCAATTTTAAAATTAACTTTATTTGGTCTATAATCTTTTATTTGACATTTTTCAAGAAGATGACATTCAGGCCTAGCTGTCCAAGCAATAATATTTTCAAAATACTTATATGTGCCATCGTTTTTTGGATTACTACCATCTTTAGTGAAATAAAGAGAAGTATAATTGCAATTAAAAATAATATCACCTCTTTTATCAATATCTGCAGGATAAAAGAATCCAGCAACTCCCCCATCACTATCTCTAGCAAAAGGATAAAAAGGGGAATTCAATACTTTATCATAATCTGCATAATCAATTGTATATCCCTCATAATAAGTAAAGAGATTATGAGATAAAGATGCTCTAGTTAAATTTTTAAAGGATTGTAATGATTTATTAAATAGTCCAGCTGTTTTTAATTCTCCTGTCTTATCACCATTTAAAACGGTATCTCCTTTATGCTCTCCTTCAAGTTGTAAATCCACTTTAACTTTTTTACCATTTTTATCAAACAATTCTAAATCCCTTAAAAAAAGATTTGCTTGATAAAATAATGGATCACTTTCAGTTAAGAAAACAACACTTCCACCATTTTCATTAAATTTATGTAACACTTCCATGAATTGCCCAAGTAAATATGGATTAGTTTTACTTTTTTTAGGATGTGCTGGTAATATTGGATAAGGAGGTCCACATAATATCCAAGCAGCATAATATTTTCCTTTATTATAATCGTTTTCCCAAGGATCTGTTAATTCTTTTATAGCATCTTCATAATCAAATACTATTTCAATTTCCACTTTATAATAATCCGCACATTGTTTTAAATTAAAATATGTTTTTGGTGAAGTTTTTTTCAGATATTTATAATCAACATTTCGATCCTCATTTGGATTCATATCACAATTATATAAACAAACAAATAATAATTTATGTCCTTCTAAAAGTCCTTCTGCAAACATAGATTTATTCTTTCCTGTCGGATTTATTATATTACCTAAATTGTCATATTCTTCTCCTTCAGGATTATAAATATCACTAAATGCATCCATTTCAATATCAATACTTTTCATTTCTTCGATTAAATCTTTATTTATCGGGCTTTCAGTTTGTAACAAATCATCTATAATATCACTTTTTGGTTCAGTAATATTAAATTTTAAAGTAGACATTTTTGAAGTCGATTTTTCATTGATTTTAGAGCTTGAAATTCCTATAGCAGAAAATAATTTATGAGGATTTGGTACATAAATATTTTGTACGAATAATTTTTTTATTTTTAGAGGATAAAAGCCAATACCTACACCAATTAATAAAGAAGTTTGCATACAGTCGAATATTCTATTTTTAATTAAATCTAGTTCATTTTGTTGATAAAGTCCATCAGTAAAAACAAACATATATTTAGTAGTATCTTTTGAACCTAATTGTTGTAAGTCTTTCGCCACTTTTAAAGCACTTAAAATATTAGCCTTTAAACAAGGCTTAGATAAAGCTTTAAATATTGATGTTAAAACATTAATTTTCCCTAATAGTTTATTTGAAGGAACATCACTACAAATGACTATAGGATTTTCGTCTGTAGCAATAATAATATCAACAGCTGGAATATTTATCGATGATATATTTGATATTAAAATTCTTATTATTTGGATAGTATGAGGAAAACTAAAGTTATTTAAACATGAATATGAAGAATCTATTATAATAGATACTGAATAATGTTTTGTAAAACCTCCTTTTTTTTCCAAATAAATCATTGGATTTGGATTATTTTCAAAAAGATATTTTATAAAAGCTGGTATATCTATTTCTGATCCTGTTGTCGATAAAACCATTGTTGAAGCTTTATTAGGCATAAATATTTGATCCAAAATATTCATATTTAATGCACTTTTTGGAATGATAAAATCTTTTAAAAATTTATTATAATCATTTTTTATATTATCAGAAACTTTACAATTGATAATATTTCCAATTTTATTATTATACAAATTACTGTCTAGTTTCTCTGCTTTATATTTATTGTAGTGTATTTGAGATATACTATAAAATATTTCATCAGGAGTAGATAAATCATGTTCAAGACAATTTTTAATTTCATTTAAACAATTTATATCTAATTCTTCTTTATAAGGAATTTCGAAAATAGGATTATATACTGTATAATTGTTTAAATCATAACTCTCCTCTACTATATCTCTAGATAATATATTAACAAACATTTTTATAACATCCACTATCATTTTAATATCATATTTATTTTCAATTATTTCAATCAAAACTTTAGATTTACTACCTTTTGTTTTAGATTTAAAATTATCCCATAAATCATTTAATGTTTTTATATCATCTTCAGATAATAAACTCGATTTGATAAAAATAAAGCCAAATGATAAGTTAGGATTATTAAATAAATAATCCTTAAATTCCTTCCCAAAAGATAAATTTTCATCCATGCCATCTGTAAATACGAAGAAAGCAGTATTTGAATTGATATTATCATTATGATGATAAGATTTAAACTTTAAATTATCAGTGGCAAAATGTAATGATTTTGCTAAATTTGTTCTATATCTAGGTATCATATAGCATTCATATATTTTTTGTAATTCATACATATTATGAGGAGTGTCAAATTTTTTTATTATTCTTTTAAATTTTTCATCTGAAATTAAAGCAACAGAATATTTTATTCCAATTGAATTCAGCCCTTCAGTTAGACCGCAAATTAAATGCATATTAAATAATTTATTAGCTTTATTAATATATCCACTACAATCAATTAAAATGGATACTCCTTCATTTAAGAAGGGAACATCAGATTCTGTGAAAAATTTAATAAATGTTTTTGATATATAATGAGAACTTTCAACAAAAGATTTAAAGGAAGGTTTTAACCTTTCTTGACTTCCAATATTTTTGGGAAGATAATTATCAAGAACTGTATAATCAAAAGAAAACTTATAATTTTCATCTATTCGTTTTATTTTTAAAATCGACTTAGTTATACCTTCAGATTCATTAAATTGAATTTCATTGCCTTCAAAACCTTTTGGATCTATAGTTAAATTATTTATTGCATTACTGTTAAATGTCATTTTAGGGTATTCTTCATTTGTCTTATCATCAACACTTTCTTCTTCATTTTTATTTTCACCATTTTCATTTTCATCTTTTTTCCCAACAACCGAAACTACACCAAAATCAATGGTGTCGTAGGTATCTGTATTATTTGCATAATTAGAATTATTGGAATCTTTTTGATTATTGTTACCTTTATTTTTATTGTCAACTTTTATATCATGCCCTCCATTTGAATAAATATTACTTTCAATTTGATTATTTTTGTTCAATATAGTATTTGAAACAGAGGGAGAAAGCTGATTATTATTAGTATTATCTTCAAATGATTGGTCATCATCGCCTATCTTAGCACCATAATCATATTCATTTGGATCGTAATCATTATTATTTTGAATTGAAGCTAGTTTTTCCTCTTCTTTAAAGCTTTGATAATTATAAATTGATGTTTTCTTACTGATAAAATCTTCTTTGTACTTGATATTCCAAGAACCATTTTTATCATTCAAAACTTCTCTCTCTGGAAATTTCAATATTTCATTTACATTGTCATCATTACTATTTTCTATATAATCAAAATCTTTTATATTAAGATCAGCCTTTTTGAGTTTTGATATCATTTTTTCAAATGAGAAAATAAAATCATTTACATATAATTTTAAAAATGAAGTATCTTGATTTTTATATGTTGGCTTAACAGCTTTATAACTATTAGATAATAAAGTTAAATAATTTTCCGCTTTTTTGATATTATTTTTATCATCATTTTTCAAAGCACTTCCTATAAATATAGGTAATATTCTTGTACATCTAATAGCATCATTATAAAAATTTATTAGTTTATTTAGTGTTAGATCATTTTCAGGTCTATTTATATCAGGTAAATTAACATCTGCTTCTAAAACAGTTGAAGAAGAAGGTTGTGCATTATCATCATTAATAGTGGTATTCAAAAAAGTTATATCTGTTGAATCTTTAAAATATTGAACAAATTTATTATTATAATACGTCAATCTTATATCTTCAAAAATCTCGTTTTTGTTTATATAATCATTTAAATATTTTTTATTACTTTTTTCATGCGATCTTAAATAATCTTGAGTTCGAGCTAATTCATCATTTGAAATATCAGAATCTATAATTTCAGGCACATTATTTACACAAAAATACTCATTTCTCATTTGTTCAACTTGTTGAGAGAATAATTCTTTATCATCTATTTTCGCTAATATAAAGTCTCTAAATCCATTTCTTTCTAATTCTTTATATCTCTCTTTGAAAATGACAATTATAGTTAAAATTACATTTTTTTTAAAAATAAAGAAATCTTCCTGCTTATTTTCTCTTTCAATTAATTTCTCAAAAATAGTTCCTTCAAATAAATCAGGTTTTGTTTCATACAATTTTAGCAAATTATCAAATGTAATTTCATTTACTGATTTTTTAATCTCTTCTGATATTGGTTTATATCCTATCTTTTCATAAAATAGTTTAGCGATTTCTATAGGAAGTTTGTCAATAATTTCTATAATATTATTAAATACTTTATCTTGAAAAAATAGATTTCCAAATGATTTTAAATCATATTTGTTTTTATTATCTAAAATTTCAAAAAAAGCCAAAAAATTTTTTATATTTTCAACTGTATTATTAAAATCATTATAACTATAATTATCAAATGGCCCATTTAATGTTTTAATTTTAAAATCTGATAAGATTGGATACCAAACGCCATCATAAAAGCCTATTAGCGGCAAAGATTTCGATATAATATACGTTTGTTTATTATAGGGAATAAACCAAAATTTTTTCCATTCAGATTTTTCTTCTATCTCCCATTCACAAATATTATCTTCAATTAATTCAAGTTTACCTTCATTGTTCAAAATATAAAACTTATTAATATTGATATTTGTATCCATAAGGAATTTAAAGGTTTTTTTGACTGGGTTTATTTCAAATGGTTCTAATTTTGTTACTTCAAAAGGACTAACAAATATATTTGTTTTGGCATCTTTTGGTACTATATAATTTAATTTTTCTAAATTAAAATTTCCTTCATCACTTAATCTGTAATGATATATTGGAAAATTTTGTATATTATCTGAAAGGTTTTTACCAATAATATTAGGTGCTTTTAAAAATAAAACACTAAAAGTTTTTTCATAAGAATTAATATTAATATTAATTTGTAATTTAATTTCTTTGTTATCATAATTATTAATGCTATATTTAATACTAAATTCTAGGAAATCGGAAATTTCAAAGTCATCATCAATTGATTTTTCTATTAATTTAATATTATAATCAGGATAAATTTTAATTTTACCATTATAAGTTTTTTTGTGATTTGATAAGGTAATTTTGAAGAACAAAGTATTCTCTTTTTGTAATTGCTCCATGCCATAAAATACTTTTAATTCATTTTCATCAGATTTATTAGGATTATTAAAATTATATGCTGTTATTTTAAATTTAAATGGAATAATTTCAGCTTTTATATATATTGGAATAAATAACTCATTTGTTATATGTATTTTTAATATTGCACAAAATAATTTAAGTCCAAAATCTCCATCTAATATATCTAAATCTTTATAATCATTTGATATTTGTAATTTCACAATATTTTTATCTTTTATTAAAATAGGTTCTTTAGCTCCATTTTCTTCATTACTTTGATATGAAAATTTAAAATCGAGTGAAGTATTTTCATTTTTACATTTAACTTCAAATTGGATAATTTCATTTTCTTCCAAAAAATCTGTTCCTAATATTATTTCATCATTATGCATTATTAAATTATAATTTAAACATTTAATTTTTATTTTTAATGATGATAAAATAAAATTAAAATTACAAGGCAGTATTACTTCATGTAAATTATTATTTCCTATACATAAATCAAATTTAATATCAATTTGTTCATCATTTTCCTCTGTTTTGTTAGGTATTTTAATTGTTATCACAAATAATTCATTCGGCTCAATTTCATTTTTAAAAACCACAGATTTTTGGAACATATTAAGAGGTTCGATTCTTGCGGATAGTTTTTCATTAATAGTTGATAAAATATATAAAGAAAAATCTCCTTTTATTAACGAGGGAATATATGTACCTAGAAATCCAGATATTCGAGATTGGCTGCAAGTAACTTCTTTGTTTTCTTCACTTATTATTAGTGTCGCTAAATATTTTGAATCAGGTTTTATATTTTTAAAGCTAAAATAAGGTTGAAACTCAGATACAGGAGTTTTGATATTGTCATTTATAAACATTGAATTTAATTTATTTTTATTTTTATCATATGATTGAATAAAATCTTTAATATTATCATTAATATATTTCAAAAAATTTTTAAATAATGGTTTTAATTGTTTAAAATAATTTTGAATATTTGATAATAAGTTATCTATATCATTAAACATCGTATCATCTGAGCATTTGCATTTCAGATATTTTGAAATGTTCTCTTGTTGTTTAATTAAAGAATTAACATTATCAATCATCATTGTGGCATCCATTGTCATATTATCTCTTATATTATCTAATTCTTCAGAAAATTTTAAATTATTTTGATTAAAATCATTTAATAATCTATCGAGTTCATCAAAAGTTATATAATTATTTGTGCCAAATTTTAATGTTTTTCTACTTTCATTTTGTGAAGAAACTTTATCTATATCTTCTTTAATCTTAATCTCTTCAATATTCATATCTTTAAATATACAAATATTTTGAATAATTTCCGTTATCTTTATCTCTTCCTGATGTATATATCCTTTTTGATCATAAAAAAATATTTTTGTTTTATAAGTGTTTCCATTTTTTGTTAACTTTATTTCTTGATTATTTATATCTCTTAATTTAAAAGATTGACTATCTTTATTATCTTCTATATAATCAAAGGACAAAAAGTATTTTGATATTTTACCAGAATTTTCCAATAAATTTATATTAAAATTTTTGTTTGAATCTAAATCCAAATTTAAATTATTCTGGTGCACAATAGTATTTTTACTAACATTATTTACTTGTTTATATTTGCTAAATTCAATAACAAAACAATAATATTTACATAAAAATTCTTCATTATATGTTAAATAATCTTTATTTTTTTGAAGTTCATTATAACTAGAGTTGTATTTATTATATTTATTAAATAAATCATTATATGAATCTGAATCATCTTCATTTGGAACGTAATTTTTAATATCTGTTGCACATTTATTAACATCAGTAATTATAGTATTTAGTTTCTCTATATTTTTTTCTAAAGCTTTTTTATTTTGTTCTTCCATTTCATTTTTATAATCTTCTTCTATTTTTATTAAAGTATCATTGTATTTTGTTTTTAACGAATCGCAAAAATTTTTAAAATGATCAACCTGCTCATTATCTTGCTCATAATCTAATTTATAAAATTTAATTAATTCATCATATATTTTATTATTAATTAGCTCATCCATAATAGAGTTATACTTATCTTCTATTTTATCTAGATAAAATTTATTTGGATTATATAAAAATTTTATTAAATCAGTTTCTTCTCCTAATTTTTTTTCGAAAATTTCTTCCAATTCTTGATCGAAATTTAGTTCAAATATTTTTTGATTTAAACCTATTATATTTTCTTCAAATATATTTGATATTGGTTTATCTGGTATGGAAAAATTTTTTATTTGGTTTAAAATATAATCAAAAAATATCCTTATATTTTTTGAGTATAAAATATTATTACTTAAATCCCTTAAACACAAATTAAGCCAAACAGTATCAATTGTATTATTATTATTTTTTTTAATTTCTATTAATTTAGACTTTAAATATTGGGTTTCCCTATTAGATATTCTTTTTGATAGAGCATTATTCTTTATATTATAATCTACTTCTATATTTTCTTTATTAGCCAATAATCTTAATAAAATCAACCAAGCTGGAATTGAATTATATTCATCATATTTTTCCCTACTAAATTGCTTTAAATCTTCACAGAATTTTTCATATTTACTTAAAATATAAATTAAGTGCGGATATTTTGTTGTATAATCACTATTTTCATACCATTTTTCATCTGAATCATCTTTTAAAAATTCAAGATCATCATATAATAATCCAATTTTTCCTTTGGAATTAATTTGATCAATTTTTCTTGCTATATCAAACGTATTTTTAAAAATTTCAATTAATTCTTTATTTTCTTGCTTATTTTCTGTATCTATTTCATCTAAATTTTGAAATATATTATTTTGAAATTCAATTATATTATATTGTAGACTAAATTTATTTCTGGTTAAATTATAGATTATTTCTACTGCAGTTTGTTCAGCAGTCTTTAAACCATTTTTATCATCTAATATACCATTCAAATCTTTCTTTAAAACATCTAATATTCTATTATAAGTTACTTTTTGAATTATTGGCCCTTTTTTAATATCATAATCATTTATATTTTTTGAATTTTTTGAACCAAAATTCATATATAAGAAAATTATATCTTGAGGTTTAAGATGCGGAATTTGAATTAGAAATTGATTACCGAAGATTTTTAATTTTTCATGAATATAATTATAATCATTTTTATTTATTTTAGTTTCATCATTTATCATTAAATTATTTTCCAATAATTTATTAATTTCATTTTCGCAATTATATAAATATTGTTCAAGATGTAAATTAATCATTTTGAATATATAATAACTATTTAATGTCGAATAAATATAATTAAATTCAAAATCAACTAATTTATCAGTTGAAATTATTAAATTAGATGCAGTTTTCATTGAAGGATATTCTTGTAATTCTAAAATATATTTAAATTGCTCATCTTTATTATCATTAAATTTTTTTATATTGTCAATACTAGTTTTTATTTTTGAATATTCAATTAATGTTTCTAAAAACAATGCAGTTTTTGATGGATTTGAATCTTTTTGATTATTAATTAGAGAAGGCCAATTTATATTTATATCATTAATATTTTTATTAACGTTAGAAATTTTATATAATTTTAGCAATTGCTCATATTTATCATAATATAATTGATATTCTTCATCATTAAAATCACCACTAAGCGATGAATTAATTTGGTTAATTAAATTATCTTTATAATTATACAGATTTGTACCCTTACTGCATTTGATATTATTTCTTATTTTCTTTACTAAATCCTCAAACTTCTTTCTCAATTCTGTTTTTTTTCTTTCCTTCTCATCTTCTATAAATAGATCATTTATTTCTTGAATATATCTTTGATATTCATCGACTATTCCATCCCTTTTTATTTGATCTACGAAATAATTAATTGCAAGGAATTTTTCTTTTTCTTTAACTAAAATTGTATTATTGAAACTCTCTAATAATAATCTATCCTCCTCAGTTTTGGTTGAATTTTTGAATTGCTCTATTCTACTCGAAACATATTTTTTATCAGCTTCTAAATGAAAAATAACTAATTCATCTGTGTAGAAATTCACAGAATTAATAAATGAAATATATTTATCAATATTTTCTGGTTTATCATTAGTATAAAATTTTAAAAATATATTAAATATATCTTGCTCATATGTAGTTAATAAATTAATTAATGATTTAGTAGACTCATAATTCATACCATATAAAATTATAAAAAATTTACCAATAATATTAGAATTGTTATATTCAAATAAATCTGATATTTTTACATATTTATGTCTAAGTTCATTATCGCTGAAATTATCCAGTTTTTTTTGTTTTTTTTTAAAAATGCTATTATAATCATTTTTACTTATTTTTTCGCGATCCAATATGGTATTGACAATGAAATAAAATTTAGAAATTTCTGTTTCCTTTGAATCGTCTTTTATTTTTAGTGAACAATTTTCAAGGGAATTCATTACATATTCAGAATTATTTGATAGATATAAATATTTTTTTGTGAAATAAAAAGATAATTTACTAAAATGCTGTTTATCAAAAATACTTTCATATTTATATTCTACATTATTTGGGAAAAAAATTGTAAACGATTGTTGTTTAATTAGACATTTCAATATTAGAGGTAAAAATATATCCAGATATTCTAAATTTTTAGAATTGATAAATTTATAATACGGAATTAATATTTTTAAGTAAGATTCTATATCTTTAATAGAATTATGGTTATCTATTATATATTTAATTAAAGCTTCAAAAGATTTCATTTCTTGATTACAAACCATATCAGATATCAATTTCAAAATTGTATTAAAGATTTTATTTTCTAAAATATCAACTTTATCATCTGTTGTTCTACTGGAAAATTCTCTTTGTAATAATTGTGGTAGGATGTCGTTGTCAAATAATTTTTTCAAAAATTTTAATCTCAAAATTGGCCATTTCAAATTTACATCTGCATCTAATAATTCATCATCACATAATTTTTTTTCATTATATTTAGATTCAATACCTTTACCATATTTCATAATATTAATTAAAAGTTTATATACAATTGAAATTTGGTGGCAATCATTAAGATATTCAGATTGTAAATTAGTTTTCGTTAAATACATAAATCTTAATGTTAAATCTATATGTTCTAAAATAAAATCTATAGCCTTCAGTTTAATATTTAAGGAATTCTCTAAAAATTCTATAAATTTAAATTCCTTTTTATAAGATTTATCAATAGATATTTGTATATCTCTAATTTGATCTAATAATTTTTTATTATCATCAAAATTACTATCTGAATTTGATTTTTTATAACTATCTATTTCTTTTTTAAAGCATTTTACAATTTCTTCTCTATAAATTAATTGATTACTTTTATTTCCATTATATGTAAACCCCTCTTCTATATAAGGCCGAACATATAATTTATCAATTGCAACTGCAATTATATTAGGAAGTTTATCTATAGGGCTATTAGAAATTTTATTAGTAATATATTTTGTAGCTCTGTTTATTGTTCTAGAAGTAAATATTGAATCTCCTTCGAAAAGTTCTTTATTATCAAGACTTTTCTTTTTGGCAAACAAATGTACATTTGCTAATTTTCCCCCTAATTCATTCCCTAAATCACTTTTATTATTACAATTAATAAAACATCCATAAAAAATTTGAGCACAATATTCATAATTATAATCATTAGGAAGTAAATTAAAAGATAAACATTTATTTTCTAATATAGGATCTAAACCTTGAGAATTCTTACAATATTTTGGATTGAAAGTCATTATTAAATTAAAATTAGGATTAATCTTTTCGACATTACTTAATGAATTTTCATCAATTTCTAATGAAAACTTTGGAGAATCTTTTGCATTAAATAAATTAAGACTTGGATTATCTGAACACAAAGGAGTCATTATACTTAATAAATCAGGTGTTGAAAATTGGATATCATCATATAAAAACCAGGATCCATTTTTTAATCCAGAAGATGTTTGTGAAGCAGTTTCTTTAAATCTTCCTTGAGGACTTATAATACTATATATTTTTGATTTAGCTTCTAATAATATATTAATATTTTTATTATTTCCATTTTTTATATATTCATTTAACAGTTTAAAAAATTCATTAAATATCGCGGGATTCCATTTTTTTGGATTTTTTTGCATTTTTTCAATGAAATCTGGATCAATATGTATTATTTTAGATATATCAGAAATATATGAATTAATAGAATCAATTTCTTCTTTATTTAAATCTTCTTCTAGAATACTTTGTCCAGTAAAAATACTAGGAGTTATATCTTGATTCATTTGATAAGTTAGTAGATCTGCTCCTAACATTTCTGAAAATAAAATTGCGCAATGAGTCTTCCCACTTGCAGTATCGCCTTTTATTGTAACTTTAGATTTGATTTTCCATGAACAAGCTAAAAATAATAAACATTGCTTTTGTTGAGTGGTTAAAGTATTTAGTTTTTTATATATATTATTATAATTTTTAATAACTTTTTCAGTATTAATTATTTTTAAAATAAATGGCTCTCCTTTTTCCAAATTACTCTGAATAGTTAATTCTGTTTTGCATGTATTATACTCGAAATTTGGTATAAAATCAAATCCATCAATATTTAATTTATTTTTTATTTTAGTGATTATTTCTTCGTCTTGGGTTCTATAATAAAAAATCATATTATCAACTAATTTAATATTAAAAGATTTATAAGTTGAAGCTCTTAATTTAGCATATTTAGTTACATCATTAAAAGTTAATAATTGTCTTGATTTCATTTCTTTTAAAATTTCATTTACACTATTAAATTTTCCAATAAAGTCATTAACTTCTTTATCTATATTTTCCCCCAAATATCTATTAAATATAGAATAAACTGTATCTTTAATATCTTCTTCAGGTATTTCATCTATTTTATGATAAATAGCCGAAAATAAAAGTGGACTTGGTAATTTACTTCTAATATCAGAATTATTTTCAACATTAAGAATACAAATAATATTTAAAGCTGGTTTAGTACTTAGAGTACCATCAGGTAATAATACATTTTGTTGATGCCTATCACAAATATTAGCTATTTTTTCTTTAACAGCATCACTAGCATTTTGTAAATCATTAAATACTATTATATATTTTTCATCATTTTTAATTTTATTCTTTAAAATTTTCAGCAAATCTGTTTCATTTACTTTAATTATTGTAGAATTAGTTTTTTTATCTTTATCAATTACCATTTTCCCTAATAAATCTTCTTCTTTATTTGAATTTGATAATTGTATAATTAATAGTTTATAACCTAAAACATCAGCTAAAAATTTGATAGCTGTTTGCTTACCTTGACCAATTTGACCTTCTAATACAACAGTAGAATTAAGTGATAAACCTAAATGAATTATATTTAATAGTTCAATAAATTTATTAGTAAAAGCTGGTTGTAATTTAGGAAATTCGTTATTTTTACAAGGAATAAATGCATTAGTTAATAAAGATTGTAAACCATTTAAATTATTTTTCTCTATAAATTTAAAAGGAATTTTTAATTTAGGTAGTTTTATATTAATTTGTTTTTCTTTATTTGAAGAAAATAAATATTCATATAATCTTTCATTTGATCTTTTACCTAAATTTTCATCATCTTTATTTTGTTCGATAATAGATTTAAAAGTTATATAGTATATAATTTGCCTATTTATATAATATAAATTATCTTTTAATTCTTTTTCACTATCTTTAAACTTTCCTAAATTTTTATTCATATCATTAAATAATTCAATAGCATTAATAAGTAATTTAATTGAAACAATTTTTTTGAAATTATTCTTATAAAACTTAACGACTTCTATAAGATATTCAATATCATTTGGAAAAACAGTATCTAATGAATGTTCAACAGAAAATATTATTAAAACTTCTTTTAATTCTTTAAAGCCATATTCCTTTGTATTTATAACAGTCCATCTGCTTAAAACAGCTTCAGAGAAATTTTTAGTTAATGATGTTGCGAAAAATCTAATAAAATCAACAGTAGGACATAATCTTTTATTATCAGGTGTGGTAATTGTATTAAATTTATCTTCATTTAAGGTCAAAGTTTTCATGCCTGTAAATAATTCATTAAATCTTTCTAATGTTGTCGTTGGTATTTTATCAAAATTTTTTAAATCTAAAGAATTTCCATTAAGAATTGCTGAAGTGAATAATCCTGGTTTGAATTCTAATTTAATACTATTCAATATATTATCAACATTAGTATCGGAACTATTTATAATCTTATCTAATTTTTTAATTAATCCTTCCACTAACGGTTGAAATACTTTTCTTTTTCCACATTTTGGGTTAAAATCATCAAAAAATTTTTTTACACGTTTTTCTAAATCTTTTATAGTTTCATTGCCAAAATTTCCGCTTTTTAATATTTGCAAATAATCATCTTTTTTTTCTTTCATGGATATATCACAAATAATAGATAGATAAAACGCTTTGACTTCATCTAAATTAAAAAATCCAGTAGAGCCCAATAATGCATCAATGCTCGATTCTTCATTTAAGGTAATAATTTTTACGTTACTAATTAGTAATTCAACTAAATATGTTTTATATCCTGTAGGACCTATTAATAATATAGGTTCAGTTTCGGCACATAATAAACAATTAAATAAAGTATTTAATAAAGATGGAACAGAATTTAAAAAAGCTATATTTCCTTCTTTAATTCTTGAATTATAAAATCTAATAATTGCTTTATTTTTTTTTAATGTAAAAAATTTAGTAGAATAATCATAACTTATTAATGAGTTATCATAATAAGTTTTATGCAATTCATCTTTTTTATCACTAATCTGAAAACAATTTACTATTAATTCTAAAATATCATCAAATGAATCATCAACAGATTCAAAATCAATAAAAGATAAAACATAAAATAAAACATTTATATAAAGTGAGCAATTTTCATACTGTATAAGAGATGAACCAGATTTATTAGTAAAAATATCTCCTTGATGCTTTTGTTGTTCAGCCATCCTATTTATTATATTTTCTAGATTTCTTATAGACCAAGCTTCAGCAGCTGCCAAATTTCCATTTACTCTTTTTTTATTTAATTCTAGCATAAATTTAGCTAATTGTAGAATATGAATATCAGTCACATTAGGCTTCATCGATTTATATATATAATTTCTTATTCTAATACATATTTCTTTTATATCATTTTCTTCTGCCTTAGGATAGTCTATTTTAACTAATTTTAAAGCTAATTCATGAGGTGTAGCATTTCTTCCTGCTGTTCCTTCATAATTCTGGAAAGCTCCGAACCAAAAATTTGGATTTATTTTTATGGGTATTTGTAATCCAGGGAAATAAATAGGTCTATTATGTATAGTATTAAATATAGGAATTAAAGACATCATTGTGTTATTCGAAGAAAGATTCATTTCGTCTGCTATAAATATTTGCCCTTTTAAAGCTGATTCAGTCAAAGGTCCATCAATTAATTTAACTTCACCATCTATTAAAGATTCTGCTCCATAAATATCAGAGGGAGTTGTTGCTGAATTAAAAGCATATTTTTTATATTTATAATTTTTATTATTATCATCTGAATTTTCATCAGGATTTAGAATTCTAGCAAGGCATTCTGCTCCAGCAGTTTTACCAACTCCTGGCTCACCAAATACATATATTGGAATATTCATTATACAATATAGATATAAAGAAACCATATAATTTTCGATTTTATCAATACTTTTAAAATGATATTTTTTTTCAGGATCCTCTGTAAGTTTATTATCTAAAATAAATTTTTTAATTTGATTATCAATAATAACTGGAGACTGTTCAGAAAAAAGTAAATCGTAAACTAATTTAACCAAAAGTTTAATTTCAATATCGTCAGGAATATTTAATTTAAAAATAATTAATACTGTAGATCTAATAAATTTATCAAGATAAACCATATTCATTTTAATAGAATTTTTACAATTTTTAGCATTATAATTTTCATAACAATTTTTTATTTCTTTAATTAATATTTCATTATTCAATATTTCATTTATTCTTTTTTCATCATAAACTTCTTTACTTTTCTTTCTTAATAGTTCTAACTTATTTTCAACTTTCTCTTTTTCATTCTCTAATTCTTCTTCTTCTTTCTCCTCTTCATTATCAATTTTTTCATTCTCTTCTTCTTCTCCTGAGTCTCTTCTTCTAGGCCTATGTTCAGAAGAATCTTCATCTTGATCATCTGTGTCATTATTATTTTTTATTTCTTTTTCATCTTTACCATCACCGGATTTATTAAATTCTTTAGAATCATTTAAATTATTAGATTCTTGCTCATTATTATTATTTCTTGAAGATAAATTATTATCATCATTAGCATTGAGTTTTTTTAAATCTTCTTCTAATTCTTTGATTTTTTTTTGTAAATCCTCTTCATAAGATTCTAATTCAATTTTTACATTATTCATACATATTTTAATTAAAGAAATTAAATCATCCTCTGAAATATCTTCTAATTGATCATTAAGAATTTTAATATCCATTCTTGTAGCAAAAGCCGGAGATAATTTATTAATTTCTGATAATAATGTTGTACATATTAAACGGAAATTTTTATGTACTGGAATATGTGGTTCATTAGGGTTGTTCGGATTATGCAAATAACGTTGTTGATCATCATATTTTCTATCTAATAAATCATTCATAAATTCTAAAACTGATGATTGCAATTCATGAATACCTATTAATATCAAAGGTTTTCCTTCACGAACAGCATTAATTAAAGGACCATCTTGCCATTGAATTAAATCCTCATTTTTATTATTTGATACCCTAGGTTTTCCCATTAAATCTTCTACTTTACTACTTTTTGTGCAATATACAATATATGTTTGTTGTTTATCACTCCTTATTGTTTTATTTTTAGTATCAGAAATATTTAATCCAGATTTTTCATCACTATAATCAATATTATTATCAATATTTTTTCTAGCTATATGATCATTAAAATAATCAGCTAGTAGGCATGCTAATAATTTTTTACCAGTTCCACTATTTCCGGCAATAATTGGATATCTTCCATGTTTTAAACTAAAGATACAAGTGGAAATTAATTCTAAAGTATTTTTATTAATATAGCAATTATTTGAAAAATTATTTTTAATTTCGTCATAATTTTTTTCATATTCTTTGAAACTGCCATATTTAAGAAGAACTTCTTTCATTTCTTTTTTAATAGGTTCTACGTATCGAGCTCCATATATATTCATTATTGTTTCTGTTGGATCTTCATCTTCTAAAATAATATGTAAACAAGCCAAAATATCTCTAATAACCAGACATGCTACATCATCTTGTATTTTTTCATTTTTTGACCATTCCATATGAAATGATATAAAATCATTAATAAATTGTTCACAATTATCTCCCATTTTTTTATCCAAGCCAAATGCTTTAGATGCACCTTCAGTTATTGCAAATAATTCCTCTTTTTTCATCTCAGGAAATTCAATAGAAATAAATTTATTTTTAAAACTTTCAGGTAATTCTTGTCTTGTTCCTGAAAATTTTCCTTTACTTGGATTTAATGTTAATATACAACAAAAATCATTTGGTATATCAATTTTTATTAATTCTCCTTTATCTTCATAGACTAAATAACCACAATCTATCATTGCTTCTAAAGCTTGCAAAACCTCAATGGGAGCTAAATTTGCTTCATCTAATAGAAATGCAGTATTTTTAGAAGTTATTGCTTCCAATAAAGGCCCTTTTATATACTTAATTCCAGCAAATTTATTTTTATCTCCTTGACAAGTAAATTTAAGGTTTGGAAATTTTGTATTTTCACTACAATTGTATTTAATCATCTTTTTTTTCAATAAATCACAAATAGCTTCTGATAAATAAGTCTTTCCAGTACCAGTAGGGCCTGGTATTAAAATATGAAAACCATGTTTGATACAAAAATAGAGTAAATTTAATCTTTTTTTTGAATTTTCCGAAAGAATGAATTTCCTAGCTTTAAAAAAATTGAGAGTTTCTTCTTTTGTAAAATCAATTACATCTTCATGTTCAATTTCTTTGAATTTAAAATTGTTATTCATATTTTGCGGGTCTTCATATTCTTTAATTTTCTCTAAATAACTTTCGATTTCAGAAATTTTCGCTTCATTTTGATATTTAGCTAAATTTTTTAATAATTTACTTTTATCAAGACTAATATTTCTACTATTTTGCTCATCATCCTCTTTACTGTCATCAATATAACCAAGATTGATACTTTTTTTATTATTATTATTATCATTATCATTATCATCTAACTTATCTGTTATGATCCCTATAATTTCATTTTCATCAATAATTGTATTATCAATATTATTATTTGGTGATATGACTGATATTTCATTAAAATTTAGACCCTTATCAGATTCTCCAAATTCTCTATTAAATTCATTGGGCTGATTAAACTTTGACCCATCATTTTCATTTTTTAATTCATTTGATATTATTACTTTTTTGTTAAAATTATCAACATTAATTTCATTTCCTTCACTTTTTTGATTGTAGGAATCATTAATTTTTTTAGAATTGATTTCTTTGTTAGAATTCTTATCAGAAGTAACTTTAGAATAAGTGTTTTTATTATTATTTTGATCCAAATTTTTATTCACTTCGTTCATATCAGGATCATGGGAAGATTGAGATTTTGGCTCACTTTTATTTGTTTTTTCATGAGCTAATTGCTCTTCTTCCATTTGAAATAAAAATATTTTTCTAGAATTTATACAAATTATTTTTAATTTAAATTAACTATTTTTGTTCATAATAAAATAAATGAAAATTAGTTAGATAATTAATGCTGCAGATTTTCTGGAAAAATAGAGATTATAAAATTTTATTTTAGATTGTGACAAAGAAATATCATTAATAAAAAAT
>Ga0247608_10003188_pt1 | contig 19440 bp, 27 predicted proteins | sample 176DNAGHGlowgp2_FD_193490 | JGI IMG/M metagenome (GOLD analysis project Ga0247608, IMG submission 193490) | Sheep rumen microbial communities from Palmerston North, Manawatu-Wanganui, New Zealand - 1766 DNA GHGlow gp2 | ecosystem: Host-associated > Mammals > Digestive system > Stomach > Rumen ...
TATCTACAGGAGATCCAAATGGTTTTTCTTTAAAAATATCTAATGATAAAATAAGTATCATACAAGGATCAACTGAAGTATCTGGTTGGTCATCAGATCAATTTGATGTTTCTACAGTTATAACAAATAGCCTAGGTCTTGGTGCATTCGAATTTATTGTTGGTAAAGATGCTAACAATAATTATACAAGACTTACATTTAAACATAGATAGGAGGTGTACATATGGCTTCAGTTCAAACTAATACAGATACTAATAGAACAATACGACTAACAGCATGGGTTGAGTCCCAAAGTATTTCAGGTAACTACTCTACTATTAGATGGAAACTTGAATCAACTACAGGTAATTCTCTTTACTATACTGTTTATCATATTAGAGCTTGGGTCAATGGTACACAAGTTTATACTATTGAAAATGTTTCTGGCTACAATTCAAGTGGTGACTATGTAGGATATGCTTATCATAATTTCCCTGTTACTGCTGGTTCAGAAGAGGGAACAATTAATGTTAATCATAATTCAGATGGTACATGTGGTGCTGTTGAAATAAAATTAAGAGGTTCAGTTGGTTCCGTTAACAAAAAAACAGAATATACTGACTATGTATATCCTTCTACAATTGCTAGAGCTTCAACACCAAGTATAAGTGCTCAACCAACATCTGGTTCGCAAATAACTATTTATACTAATAGAGCTTCTAGTTCATTCACACATACTATATCATATAGTTTTGGTAGTAAATCTGGCACTATAGCAACCGGAGTAGGTGCAAGTACAACATGGACTCCACCTCATAGTTTATGTACAGAAATTCCTAATTCCACCTCAGGCAGTGGTACTATAACATGTACCACATATAATGGAAGTACTAATATAGGTAGTAAAAGTATAAACTTTACACTTACTGCAGCTAGTTCACTTGTACCTACAGTTACTGTTAATTCAGTGACAGATGGTAACAATACTATTGCAGCTTTAGAATGGGGATTATTCATCCAAGGTATGTCATATCCAGTAATAGGATGTACAGCAACTGGTATACAAAGTAGTACTATAAAAAAATATTCTTTATTATGTTATAGTGGCAATAATGTTGTTACAACAATTGAAGATACATCACTCTCTGGTTTAAATAATAAGATAGCTTCACAATTTAATAAGAGTACACAATATACTTATAAATTAAAAGTAACAGATTCAAGACAAAGATCTAGTACAGAACAAACTGTTTCATATACTATTACACCTTATGCATCTCCAAGTATTGCTAGTAACTTAAATATATATCGTTCAGATGCACTTGGTGTAGCTGATACCAGTGGAACTTATATAACAGTTTCTGGTACAGGAGTTATCACTTCACTAAGTAATAATAATCCTATGACAGTTAAAATAGGATATAAATTATCGAGTGATAGCAATTATACATATACAACATATTATAATGCTGATACCACAGCATCTTCATTTGATTTCACAGGACAGAATATTAAAGTATTTTCTAATAAAGAAACTACCAACTCCTATGACATAATCATTACACTCAAAGATCAATTTACTACAATATCAAGAACAGCTAATGTTGGTACAGCATTTGCATTAATGGACTTTAACGAAAACGGGAAAGCGATGGCGATAGGAGGATACAGTCAAGCAGGTCCTAATGACTCCAAACTTGATATACTCATACCAGTAAACATAAAAGGTGATGTTAATGTAATTGGTGATTATTACCAAAACGGAGAACCATTCTCAGGTGGAGGTGGAGGAGGCGATAGTGTTCCTATCGGACTTATTTCACCATACCCAGCAAGTACTCCACCACACGGATGGTTATTATGTGATGGTAGTGCTGTATCAAGAACAACATATAAAGAGTTATTTGAAGTAATCGGTACATCTCACGGAAGTGGTGATGGTTCTACAACATTTAACTTACCAAATATCAAAGCAAGAGTTATTGCTGGTGTTGATACAAATGATACTGACTTTAATACTATTGGTAAAAAAGGTGGTAGTAAATATTTACAAGACCATTGGCACGCTTATCAATATGGTAATAGTGCTGGTGGAGACGGTACTGGTATTGTATATTCTGGTAATCAAGGAACACAAAATGGTAAGTATGGTATTCAAGGTGTAAAAGGAGTTACCACAGGAAATAGTGGAAACCTACAACCATACATTACTGAATATTATATGATTAAAGCATTTAAGGTATCTGTTCCAGGACACGATTTAGGCGATACATTACCTATTGGCTCAGTTATTGACTATGATGGAGATACTGTTCCTGATGGGTATGTGGAAGTTCCTTATGGAATTATAACTGCTTGGCCAACATCAAATATAACATTATCATCAGAATATTCTACTAAAACATTTAATAATGCAATTACAATAGGTAATAGTTTATCACTTACAAATGGTTATATAGTAGTTGGTTCTGGTGTTCATCATATAAAATTATCGGCAACAACATTCTTTGAAAATATCAATGTTGATTATGTTTGGTGGTTTGTAAGAAAACGAGATACAAGTAACAACGAAATGGACTTAGTAGGTGCTATCACAAATACATCTCATTATTATTTCTCATCTAGTATATCGGAATGTGTATGTGATGTATCAGAAGGAGATAAATTATTCCTAAGATTTAACAAGGTCGGTTCTAATAACCCAGTTGTTAGAGGTGGTCAAGGAAATACTTATGTTACTGTGGAGGTGATTGATTAATGCAACGAATTAAGAAAACATTTCAAGGTAATTTACCAGAGAATACTGTTGTAAATACACAAAGCAATAGTCAAACTAATGCTTATAGTTGTGCTTATATTAATACCCAACTTAATAGTAAACAAAATAAAATAAAGACTATGACATTAACATTAACAACTGATAGTGCTGGTAATGCAATATTAAATTATATGACTACTACTAACTATATAGTTCTTTCTATATATCAAAAAAGTGGTACATCTGTAAATGCTTGGTCAACTATATATACTTATGATAGTTACTATTTCTTGCATTTAGGTAATTGGAACGGTACTGCTGTTTCTGCTACTGGTACTTTTGAGATTGTTTATATTGAAAGATAAGATTAGACAACTTGAAGAAAAGTTGGTATAATGTAATTGTGGGATGGCTGTATCAGTCAAAAAGACACTTGTATAGTGTCTTTTTTGTTTGTAAAAAATATTCAAAAACTACATAAAAGTGTTGCATTTATAAAGAGTAAGTGCTATTATAACAGTGTTGTTTTGGATTACTATACAGGAATGTTTATATGTTAAAATTAAATTATACTAAAGAAGAATTAAAAGAGGTTACAGATAAAATATATCTTAGTGATATGCAAGAACGAATTATGCTAGGTAGAATGAGAGACTTATCAATCGTTCAAATTGCAGAACTAGAACATTGTAGTGTAAGTAAAATAAACAACGAAATCAAAAAGATTAAAAACAAATTAGAGAAGATAAAATAGTCTTCTCTTTTTTGTGTATAAATTAAACATTTATTTAACACTTTTACCATATAAATATATGCAATAATACAATTAGAAAGAAGGGAGAGTATGTATAGTAATCCAATATATAACCCATCAATTAATATTGAAAGATTAGCTAGACAAAAAGACGAAATAGATAATCTTATTAAGACATATCAATCGATGGGTAACACTCCTCAACCAATTAACAACTTTATAAATACTAGCAACAAAGAATCCACAAATTCATTTAGATTAAACAAACTAAATGAAGGTGATGAGGTAGAAAATATTATGATAGCTCAAGATACCATTTTTATTGGTACTAATAGAATGCAAATTAAGAAACTAGATGGAACTATAGAGAAATATAATATAGAGAAATATTATCCTATAGATGAGCGTGATCAGAAAATAAAAGAATTAAATGAAAAAGTTATTGAATTAGAAAGGAAATTAAATAATGAATCTACAATCAATGATGAGTCAACTACAATCATCAACAAATCCACAAACAATGCTAATGAACATGTTGAACCCAAATCAACAACAAGCGTTGAAACAGTTTAAAAGTTTAAATAAAGAAGAGCAAGCGCAACAACTTGCTAATAAATGTAATGAATTACATATCAATAAGAATGAGTTATCTCAACTTATGTCTATGTTTTCAAAATTAAAGTAGGTTTAAATCACAGTAATGTGTTTTAAATAATATACAGAAAGGAGATTAGTATGGAAATGACAAATTCAGGTTTAACTGCATCAGATGTTTTAGCATTAACAAGAGATGGAGATAACTTTGGATTCGGAGGAGTAGGTGGTTTTATTTTACTATTCATCTTCCTTATGGCTCTAGGTGGCAACGGATTCGGATGGGGTAATAATAACAGCACTGCTACTATGTTAGGTCAAAGTGATATTCAAAATTCTCTTTATTTCCAATCACAAGATGCTGCCATTCGTGGATTAGCACAAGGACAATGTGGAATAACTGATGCCATATTAACAAGCAAATATGATAATGCATTAATGATGAAAGATGCTTCTCAACAACTTTCAAATAGCATTGCTAGTATTGGTAACTTAATTCTTGAACAAGGTAACCAAACAAGAGCAATGATTCAACAAAATTACATTAATGAATTATCTGATAAGTTATCCACTACTCGTGACGAACTTAGCAATGTACGCCAAACAGGCATATTAAGTAGTGCTATGAATGCACAAACTAATGACATTCTAAATTCACTAGGTAAGTGGAGAGCATATCCACCTTGCTATGACTCTTGTGGATGTAATTCTAGTTTATACTAATTCCCTATATAGGTGACACAACGAGGGAAACCTCGTTTTATTTTGAAAGGAGACATACTATGAACTGTAATACTATTGTATGTTCAAATTTAACAACAGGAACTGACACTGTAACTCTTATACCAAACAGACCAATAAAGACTGTAACAAATACTGCTACTTATAGATTGGTAATAGCTACAAATATCCCAGAAGCTACCGCTAATTATCCAATTACTATACAAGTAGGCGAAAATAACATACCAGTACTTTGTAAGTTTGGTAACCAAATACTTGCTAATCAACTAAATCGCAGAGTTAACTATCCTATTGGATATGGTAATCAAAACTCAGGTTACACAAATGGACAATTCGTAATCCTTAGTTGTAAAAATTTAAATTCTCGTGGAACGGAGACGACTGCATAATGGAAGAACATATAGATAAGATAATACAACATGGTACTAATGAAGATATGCATTGTTTAAAGAAAATACTTGTTAAATCTCTTCATGAATTAGAAGAACATAATCCAGATATGTATAAAGACTTTGAAATGAAACTATATGTTATTGCTAATGGAGAAGTTTTAACTGATGAGATAAAAGATGAATGGGTTGAACATATGGAGCCTGCTGCTAAGTGGACTAAACCAGAGGTTGAGTCTGTCATAAATGCTAGAGGAATATCTATTCCAGTATCATCTGCATATGTAATTATGAATATGTTATATAGCGATTTCAAAGATGTTCTAGGATCAGGAGATGACAGCACTCTTAATAACTATATTAATCTTATGAATTTATGGTATAACGATATTGATGCAGAGCATTCCCAAGAACATAAACTCTTCAAATATTATTACAATGTTGTAAAATAAGGAGGTATACTATACCTTCTTTTATTATGATATAATAATATAAAGGAGATGATATGATGGAGATTCATACTATGAAATATCAATATGCCAAACCAAAGAAGTATACTGGTAAAACACCAAGTGCTGAATACAAAATTGAAAGTGAATGGCATACATATTTTACTGTTGATGCACATAAGAATTATTTCATTGAAGACGAACTCGAATTCCTTAGACAATTGAGACAAGACTTAATTGAACAACAAAAAATTGTAGAAGAAAAACTAGAACGAAAGAGGGTGAAAAAATGAAAAAGTGGATTAAGGCAGCAGGAATAAGAGCAATTAAAACTGTTGCACAAACAGCAGTTGCTATGATACCGGTTGGTATTACTATTGCTGAAGTTGATTGGAAAGTTGTAGTATCAACAAGTTTATTAGCAGGACTTTTAAGTCTTCTAACAAGTGTTGCAGGACTACCTGAAGTTAAGGAGGATTAATATGAATGAAAGAGATAAAGTAATTAATATAGCATTAGGAGAAGTAGGTTATCTTGAAAAGAAATCTAATTCTCAACTAGATAATAAAACTGCTAATGCTGGAGATAAAAATTATACTAAATATGCAAGAGACTTACATGCGCTAGGAGATTTCTATAACGGAAATAAAAATGGATTTGCTTGGTGTGATGTATTTGTTGATTGGTGCTTTGTTACTGCTTTTGGTAAAGAAAGAGCACTAGAACTATTATGTCAACCTTTAAAATCTTATGGTGCTGGCGTAGGTTATTCTTGTGACTATTATAAAAATAAAGGACAATTCTATACTAAGCCAGAAAAAGGAGATCAAATTTTCTTTAAAAATAGTAAGGGTGTAAGAACACATACTGGATTAGTATATGATGTTGATGCAACTTATGTATATACTGTTGAAGGTAATACATCTGCAACTAACGGTGAAGGTGTAGCTAAAAAGAAATATAAACTTACATCTACAACTATCTATGGTTATGGTAGACCTAAATATATAATTGAAATCCCTAAGAAGTCAATTGAAGAAATCGCAAAAGAAGTTATTGCTGGTAAATGGGGCAACGGTGAAGATAGAAAGAATAAGTTAGCTAATGCTGGTTACAACTATAGTGAAGTACAAGCTAAAGTTAATGAGTTACTAAAGCCAACAGCACAACCAACAACACAAGTTAAGGTTACATCAAAAAATTTCGCTACTCGAAATTATAAATTTATTAAAGCAAAATATATAAGAACAACTCCTATAGTTGGTGATAACAAAATTAAGTATAAAGACTTTGTTAAATCAACACGTAACAAATGTACTAAAGATGCACTAGGATATGCTAAAGTAAAGGTTGGAGAATCTTTTTATCTTTCCAAATTCTATGACGATTACAAAGGTAATGTATGGGGAATGTACAAAGGTACTCGTTCCAACATTTGGTTCTGCATATATGATTCTACAGGATACCAAGTAAAGTGAAGCAAATGATTGATTACGTTGTACAGGATCCATCCATAATAGCTAAAATATTAGTAGCATTAGGAGTAGTGGTTGAAATTGTACCAGACAAGATTATAAAATTTTCACCAGTAGGATGGTTTGGTAAAAGATTAAATAAATATACAAATGCCAGAATAGACAAAATCCAAAAACAAGTTGACTCTATTGAATATGAAAATGACATGCGTGATATTAGAAATACTAAATCAAGAATACATCAAATAGGTCTACAACTAAGAATTGGAAAAGACTTACCATATGATATGTTGAAAAGTGCACTTGATGATTTAGATGCATATGATTACTATAAAGAAAAATATCATTACATGACTATCAATGGTAAGAGAATAAAAATAAACGGGGAGGTAGAAGTAGATAGACAACTTATCTATGAAGCTTGCCTACAGAAAGAAGGTGCCAATATGGCTTGTAAAAAAGGTTGTAAAGGTAAAGGAAAGAAGAGATAAAAATGAATTTAGAAGAAAGAGTTGAAAAACTAGAAACTTTTATTGGTGATATAGATAAAATAATTTCTGTATATGCAAACTCAGTTCAAGAAATTTGTGACAAGTATCTTAATCTTTTATATATAGAAGAGTATGATAGTAATCACCCAAATTATTTGAACATTACAGGATTCTTAAGTGATCTTACTACTATATCTGCATTACCAAAGAATGTAGTATTTAATGTAAGACCATCACACACATTTACATATGATGGTGATGATCATTCAAGTAAGATAAGATTAAGAAGATTAGACACTGAAACAAATACTGAAGTAATTTTAGATGTACCACTTAAAAAGTATGACTTAAATAATCCAGGTAATCTAGTATTCCTAGAGCCTGGTGATTATATACAAGGTATGTTATATGGTGTTTATATTAATGCACAAGGTATTGCTGTAATATCATCTAATGATACAGGAACACTTGCATATGAAGCTGTAACACAATTATCTGATACAGTTAGTGATTTATCAGATACTATTACTGCGCTAGCTAGTGAACAAACTATAGCAGATGCAACAATTACTACAGCATCTATAGAAAATCTTACAGTATCTCAAGCATTAACATTAACACAATCCATAGTTTTACCAACAGGTTCTACATGCTCAACACCAAGCGCTAATGATAACTCAACAAAAATTGCTAATACAGCATATGTTGATAATCAAATAGCTATTGCTATAGAAGCATATCGTAATGCCTATCATTTATTTGGAACATCAGATCCATCATTAAATGATGCACCAGAAGGCGCTATATATTATAAATATAATGGCTAGTAATTTATCAGTTAGTTGTGAACAAATAAGTAATACTAGTAATAGTGCTACATTTAGATGCACCATTACAGCTAATAGTTCATCTTATTATGGTTTAGTATCACCATGTATTGCTATTAAAACTTGGAATGGTTATAGAAATTATTGGGGATTCCCTTTATCTAATCATTGGAAGTCATCATGGCATGCATCTCCAGACTATAGACTTGTTAATGGCTCAGTAATTAACGGAGCATTTGGAAGTTTAAATGGACAACTTACAGATAGAACATATACATGGACAGAAACTGTTCCAATCAATAAAGGTAATAGCAGACAAGGTACTGCAACAATAACAGTTGGAGCACAATATAATGGTAATGATTCAAGATTTGCTAGTGCGTTAATTACAAAAACATTAAACACTACATCTACTCCATATGGTGAAATAACTTCTAAGAATTGTACAGTTGATAGTGGTAACACATCAGGAACAAGATATATACATATTACATGTAACTTTACAAATCCTGAAAATTATCACACATGTAAATTATTTGATGCATCAGGTAAATTAATTACAGCAACTTCTGTTTCACCATTAACATATAACATTACTATAACAAAAGATATGTATCAAAAAACAAAAGCATATAAATTAGAATTATATGGAAAGGATAATAACGCTTGCCCTGGAGCGCAAACTATTTATGCATTTATTGAACCAAGTGGTGTTGGTTTATGGACAAAACAAAATAGTAACACTAAAGAAGTTTCTACTGCAACATTCAAGAATGTTAATCAAAAACAAATCACAGAGATTTGGATAAGAAAAAATCAAGAATGGAAAAGAACTTTAAAATAGCTGTTGCTATTTTTTCTTTTGTCTGATATACTAGACTTAGGTGTCCACAATAGTGTACATATGTACAGGAGGTGATAAGATGATGCCACGAATCTTTTTAAATAAAGGGTTCGTGATATTCGATCCGAAAGATGATATTAAACTATTTAATAAATTAAAGGAATCAACATTCCTTACACCACACTATAGGAATAAGAATCAATTTTATTGTATGTTAAACAACTATGCATTAAAATTTCTTAAAACATATTCCAAATTTTTATCTATTCATTTTGATATTGATGAAGAACTTGTCAATATAATTATGCAAGATGAAATAGAATATGTTCCTAAGCGTGACGAGCAACTTAAACCAGTATCCTTTAAAGGAATTACTTGGAAGAAACACCAAAAGGTAGCTCTAGAATACATTTCTAAATTTAAAAAATACTGTATCTTTCTAGGGCCTGGAACTGGTAAAACATTAATTGCAATTGGTGCTATTAAAATGATTGAAGATTCTAAACCAGAGTCACATACATATTTAGTAGTAACACCAAAGAAAGCTATACAACAGTATTCATCTGAAATTAAAAAATACTTACCTAGTGCAAATGTATTAACAAAGCCTAAGGAAATTAATCTTGAAGACTTTAATATATTTGTTACTAATTATGAAAGTATTGATAAATATACATTCCCTAATTACACATGCATGATTTTAGATGAATCACATAAAGCTAAAAATGTTTCATCAGGTATTAATAAAACTTTATGTAATATTAATGCAGATAATATTTATCTCTTTACTGGAACTCCACAAGACAAGCAAAGAGATGAAGTATTTGCACAATTAAAAATACTTAATCCATTGTTATTAAGTACAAAAACTTTATTCTTTAATAGATATTTTGTATTAGATGAATACTTTAAACCTATTAAGGAATTACACAGTGAAGAACTGATAGAAATAATTGAACATTGTACATATGGAGATAAAACAGAAAACCTTATAGACTTACCACAAGAAGTTGAAAAGGTTGCTACATGTACATTAGGAGAATTAAGAGAAACTTATAAGAAATTTTTGAAAAAGAAAGTACTTAAATGCAAAAATTGGTATGCTTTAGGAGATAGTGGTGCTAAACACAGAACTAAGTTAACTCAACTATGTTCTGGTTTTATCTATGATGAGGATGGAAAGCCTCATAGAACACCATATAATCCTAAAGAAACTATATTTACTAAACTATTAGATATGTGCCCACAAGCAATTATCTATACAGTATATGATGAGGAACAGAAGATTGTATCTGAGATTCTTAAGAAGAATAATAAAAGTTTTGTATGTGTTAATGGTCAAACTAAAGATGCACCTGAAGCATTACAAAAATTTAAAGATGGTAGTGTAGATTACTTGGTAATACAAATAGTATCAGGTAATGCAGCATTAGATTTTCCTCATATTAATAACATAATCTATTATTCCTTACATGATTCTTTTATTTATTTTGAACAATCTAAATATAGAATCAGAAGAATAGGTCAAACACGTGAATGTAATTATTACTATATTATTGTTAAAGGAACAGTTGAACATTATAGATTGGCAAGTTTACAAAATAAGAAGAGTTTTAATAATAGCGAGTTTAACATATATAAAAGGAGGGATACAGATGAAGTTGAATAATTTAATCAAAGAACTATACGGAAGTGTAGACCAAATGTTATCATCAGCAGATGTAAAGATATCAAGATCATACATCTATCAACTTATTTCAGGAGAGAAAGTTAACATCACAGTAGATACAGCTAGAGAGTTAGTTAAGCTACTAAAATTAAATAGTATTGAAGATTTAATGGAGTTACTTTATGATTCTGAAGAAATACAATAGTATAGATATCGAAACTGATGGTTTAAAGATACAAGACAGTATAAACTGGTTAGGTATTCATACATGGGATGGTACTGAAAAAGACAAAGGAACAACTATTATTATAGATTGTAATACAGAACAAGATAAAATGCATGAATACTTAAAAGAACTAGAAAATCCAAAATATATAAACATCTTTCATAATGGTAAATTCGATACATCAAGAATAAAATTCCATTATGGGTATACAATACCAATGACACATGACACTATGCTTCTAGCATACTTCTGTTCATCTGCATCTGAGCTAATAAACAACAGAGGTAAATGGTTAGGACTTAAACCATGTGCTATGAGACTACTAGGTGTAGAAGACTGGGATGTTTCATTAGGTAAGAAGACATCTAAATCCAAAAAGGATGTAGCAAAATATCTTGGTTATGATGTTTACTATACCAGAAGAATTTATGAAGTATTAAAGAAAAAAATTGACATATTAGATATAAAATCCTATAAATTAGCACTTAAAGCAACAGAAGTATATAGAGATATAGAAGTTAACGGAGTACCAATTAATGTAAATCAATTAAGAAGTACACTTGTAGAATACAAGACTACCTTAAATAATATAGATAAACAATTAATTGAATATGCAGATATAAATTGGAACTCACCAAAACAATTACAAGACCTTTTATATAAAAAATTAAAACTTCCTATACCTTGTTACACTGATTCTGGTCAACCAGGAACAGGAATAGAAGCTTTGAGTAAACTTAAAGGTATGCACCAAATCGTAGACTTAATATTAAAAAGAAGAGAAGCTGATAAAGCTTTAACATTCTTGAAAGACTGGTTAGAAAAGCAAGTAAATGGTATGATTTATCCTACATTTAATTTGCATACAGTTGTAACTGGTAGAACAAGTTGTACCAATCCAAATTTCCAACAAGTTCCAAGAAACAAAAAACTTAAAACACTATTTCAATCCACTGATCCTGAATGGGAAATGGTTTGTCTGGATTGACATAATAGTCCAGACATTAATAAACGCTGTGAACTCGGTGAAACTCTAGAACAGACAATACCGAACCAAGCCAACACACGGAAGGCGTAACGACTAATTGTAGTGCCAAGTGGTACGAAGCGCAGCGACTATTGATTCTTAGTTCAGGTTGTGTTACTATCTAATAAAGGAGATAGTATGAACCAAGAAGAATATATCAAAAATAATTTTAATTTAAAAACAAAGCAAGAATTAGCTAATGATTTAAACATGACATATAATCAAATAGATCACTTATGCAGAAAATATAATCTAAAACATTATAAACACAATAAGTGGACTGCTGATGAAATAAACATTCTGAAAGAATATTATCCTACAGAAACTGTAGAACAATTATTAGAAAGATTACCTAATAGAAGCTACACCTCAATAGAGAAAAAAGTAACAAATTTAAAAATTAAGAAACAATGTAGCTATACCTACATAAATGTACAAGGGTATTTAACGGATTGTCATGATAGAAATAATAAAGTAGCAATTCATAGAAAACTTTATGAAGAATACCATAATGTTAAATTAACATCTAATGATATTATTCATCACAAAGATGGCAATAAATTAAATAATTCTATTAATAACTTAGAACTTTTAACTAGAAGTGAACATATTAATAGACACAGAGATTTATTAAACAATAGTAAGAGATAGTCTGAACTACATAGGGATATGTAGAAGGATGAGCTTAACGAACTCATTCGTAACAAATTGTATAGTCAAGCTGAGTTAAGAACAGCTGCTGTTGTAGCTGGTGTTGAAGCAATTAAATATGCTTATAACAATGGAGAAGATTTACATAGAAACATGGCAGCTTTAGTTGCTGGTATTCCTAGAGAAGAAGTAACTAAACAACAAAGAACTCAAGCGAAAGCAATTAACTTTGGATATCTATATGGTATGCAAGCAAAATCCTTCGTTGAGTATGCCAAGCTTTCTTATGGTGTAGATGTAACACTAGAAGATGCAACAATGATAAGAAATAAATTCTTTGAAAGCTACCATGAACTACCCAAATATTATAAAGACACTCAAGATGAACTGTTAGCAAATGGTTATGTAACAAGTATTATGGGTAGAAGATATAAAGTAGATTTCACAGAACTATTCTTTAAAGATAAAAGACAAAAATATCTTAGAAGAATACTAAATTTTCCTGTACAATCTGCTGCCAGTGACATAATGTTATGTGCTCTTATTGAGATACATGATACTATGGACCCTAATGAAGTTAAAATGGTAGCAACTGTACATGATAGTGTTGAAATGCTTATCAAAAAGAATGAGCACTTCAAAGATAACATATTAAAGATTCAATCAATCATGCAAAATCCTAAACTTAGAGATAAATACATTACTGTACCTTGGGATGTACCTCTTGTAGCAGATATAGAAGTAGGTCCATTTGGTGCAGGTGTAGAACTAGATGAATATTTAAAGGAGGAAGAGCATGGGCAACTATAGTTATTCAAGATTAAGTACATATAATCAATGCCCTCGTAAACATAGTTATATGTATGAAGAAAAGATATATACTAAAGGAAACGAAGCTCTAATATTAGGAGATTTATTCCATCAATGTATTGATAAAGCAACTAAAGGTGAAGACATGACCCCAGTTTTTAATGATTACGAAGCGCAATTAAAAGTAGGTACTCTAACAACAGAATCTGGTTTATTAGAAGATGTTGTTAATCGATACTTAGCTCATTATGATATCACATCCGAAAAAGTTCTAGGAAGTGAAATGAAATTTACAGAAGAATGGGAAGATGGGGATGTTTTTACAGGAATAATTGACCGTCTTGTAGAAAAAGATGGTATAATTATACTGCGCGATACTAAAACTACAACAGGACCACTTAAATATACAACTGACCAAGTTAAATATAATAGCCAATTATTAACTTATTGTAGTTTAGTACAAGATCACATGCATATTCAACCTGATGCATATGAAATTGATGAGGTTAGAATTGCAAAGATACAACCAGTTCCATTAAACATGAATGGTAAACCTAGTGCAGATAAAAATAAACTAGGTTTAGTATTATATGAAGATTACTATAATAAACTATGTGAACTTGGACTTGATGATGCACCTGAATATCAAGGTGTACTTGACTACTTAGAAAAGAGAGGGCATCCTCTATTTAAAAGAACTAGATGTCAATTACTTGACACTAATATCTTAAGTGAAAACATACAAGACCTATATGATTCATATAAAAGTTGTAAGAGTGGTAAGAAACAAAGAGTAAGAGGAAGACTATGTGATTACTGTCCTTATACTGAATTATGCAAACTAGATTACTATAATCCTGATCAACAAAGTAGAGAAATAGTAATTAAAAGCATAAAAAAAGATTGACTAAATGTCCACTATAGTGTACAATAAGAATATAAACAAGTAATAGAAGGAGGAAAAGTAATGAGTATATTACAAGAAAAAAAGAAAAGAGCAAGTAATGCTCCAGTAGATGAAGTATATATTATCTATGGTAAATCTGGTACTGGTAAGACTGTACTTGCATCTACATTCCCTAAAACAAAGGAAGCACCGATGTTATATCTAGATATTCTAGAAGGTGGTATTGGTTCTGTATCAGTAAAAGATAAAGAATTAATTGACTGGCTACCTATTGAATCATTTGAAGAACTTGATGAAGTACTTGAAGATGTTGTAAGAGGATATTCAATTGTTGATGGTAAACAAATACCAGTTAAATACTCTACAATTGTTTTAGACTCACTAACACAATTAGAGTTCTTAATTAAAAAGTATTTAAAAACATCAAGCAATAAGTCTTCAATGACATTACAACTTTGGGGACAAGCAAAAGATAACCAAGAAGATGTATATAACTTATTAAAGTATTTACATATGAAGACTGGTTCAATTGTTGTTGCTATTGCACATGAAAAGGAAATGAAAGATGATAACAATCCTGACTTCAATACACTTATTCCTAGTCTAATGACATCAAGTGCAACAAGTTTATGTGCAAAGGCATCATTCGTATGGTATACTAAAATAGAAACTGAAGAAAAAATTGATGCTAACAACAATGTTGTTAAAACAAATTCCTTTGTTACATACATTAATGCACACCCATACTTAGTAACTAAATGCAGAAAACCTAAAGACTTTAAGGTTCCTGAAAAAGCTACAGACTTAACTTATGATAAGTTTAAGAAAAATGTATTGGACAAAATGATTAATGAAAAGTAATGAAGAACTTGTAGCAGAGTTTAGGGAGGCATTTAATAACCTTCCTAAAGACTACAAGAAAAGAGAAGTCGAAAGAGCATGGGCTATTGCAAATGGAAAAAAGTTTATTATCTTTGAAGATAGTGACGAAGGCAAGGTTTTAAAATTTTTACACATGAAAGACTTTAGAGAATATTTAAAAAGATATAAAGACATTAAAGCTGATAGAAGCTATGTCTATAAAATATTAAATGGAAGAGGAAGTGGGAACTTCCATGGCTATAGAATATATTATGAGGAGATAAAATGAAAATTATATTAACAGACAATAGTTATTCCATTGATGGAAACAAAGCAGAAATCCTATCAGGACTTGCTACACTAATAGTAGATCAAGTAGATGTAGGTAACTTCACTAAGGCTGATGTAGATACATTAGTAAGAATAATAACTTCTTCTAAAGAAGACTTAAGAAAAGAAGTAGATAAGAAGAAAGAACAATTAAATACGCTAATGAAAAAGATAGAAAAAGTCTTTGACATCAACTTTGAAGTATTAGCTAAAAGGGTAATGGATGGAGAAGATATAAACGCTGTTGCGGATGAAGTTACAAAAGATATATTTAGAGAGGAGATTAAATAATGCTACAAGATTTAGTTAAACTAAAAGATATCTTAGATACTAAACTAACTCCAATTGTTGAAGCAATTGAAAAATCAGACCCAACAACTGAAGAGTATAGTAGACTATTAGACAACTTTAGTATGTCTATCACATTAAGTTCTAACCTAAGTAAAACATTAATAGGAGTAGAACAAGCATTAAATAAAGAAAAAGTTGAAGAGAAAGTAGAGGAAAAATAATATGAGTTTATTTATTAATCAAGGAAAACAAGATACAAGTGACGATAAGAGTTTTGAAGTAATGATTAGTGCACATGAAGTAGCACAAATTATTGAAATGAAAATGAACAAGGACTTTCCTGAAACTTTAGATGTAACATTTAAAGTTATCAGTGATGGAAAATATAAAGGAAGATTATTCTGGGATAAGATTTCTTACGGAGCATCTAGCCCTATGTCTTGGAAATATAGAAATCTAAGAAAAGCAGCAGGTGTTCCATACACTGAAGGAGAAAATTTTCAAATTGATATTGAAGCCTTACTATTAAATAAAGCAGTTAATGTTGAGTTAAACATCCGTAAAGGAAAAGATGGTGGAGAATATCAAGGTGTTAAATATATAGCAAGTAAAGCTACACAAGCTAAACCTATTCAAGAAGTAAATGTAGAGACAGAAGTAAAAGAAGACGATAACGATTATACTGTATCAGCTGACGAAGATTTACCTTGGTAAGAAGAAAAATGCCGCTTGAGTCAGCATTTCAAAAGAAAGTAATAAGTTATCTAAAGAGTATAGGGGCATATGTAATTAAGATACATGTGTCCTCTTATCAACTTGAAGGAGAACCCGACATCATATGCTGTCACAAGGGGAAATTTTATGCATTTGAACTTAAGCAAGGATCTGTATTAAGTGATTTGCAAGACACAAAACTAGAACTTATAAGAGAAAGTGGAGGTATAGCTATGGAAATACGAGATATCAATCAATTAAAAGATATATTTGAATGATTACTTTTAAACAATTTAATGACCTTTATAATGGTGATCGTGCTGGATATGTTAGATTATTCCACGGTTCGCCTGTGGCTGGGCAAAAGCTTACACCACTTACCTTTGAAGAGATAGTAAAGATTGCAAATATAGAACCCGATATGGAAATAGGATGGCTAGTCCCTGAAGGATATATCATAATAGATATAGATGATAGGGCTACATCTGATATCGTGTTCCAGATAATACAAGATAGGAAAGAAAAAGTCATGTGTGTTAAGACACATAGAGGTATGCACATATATGCGAAGAGCGATTACAATAATAAAACAGTAGAAAACATCACTGCTATAGGTGCAATGTGTGATACCATAGTTCATTGTAATGGTAAGAGTTATATAACTACTGCTTTTAAAAATCCAAGAGTCAATAAAAGCAAGAAGTTATCTGATAGAGAAGTTATCTATTATAATGGTATAGATAAATTACCGTTCTGGTTAACACCTATATTTAAAAGAGGAAAGAAACCTGAAGATAATTTTATAACATTTCCATTAATGGAAGCTAGAAATGATACCTATAATAGACAACTATGGAGATTAAAAATGAATACATCTCTATCAGCATCACAAAGAACTGAATGCATAAAACTTATAAATAACTATGTAGCATTTGAACCATTAACTGAAAAAGAAATGAATGATACAATGCTACGCCCTAGTAATAATGAAGATGTGGATAAGCAAAACTTCTTTGATGGTTCCACATTTAAACACGATATGATGGGTAATTATTTAATTGATTACCTTAAAATTAAAAAGGATTCAAAGACAAAACTTCTATATTATTATGATGAAGCTAAAGGTCTTTATATAAATAATGATGATTATGTTAAAGGTATAATGACACAATTGTGTCCTATACTAAAAGAGTTTCAAAAAGTAGAAGTACTAAAATTTCTTAATTCAAAATTAGAACTAGAACCTACTGAGTTTAATAAAGATCCGTTCAAGGTATCATTCTTAAATGGTAGGTTAGATATAAAGACTATGGATTTTGAAGAACATAGTCCTGAACATTTAGAAACTATTCAATTGCATGTTAATTGGAACCCTGATGCTCAAGGTGAAACAGCAGATGAGTTCTTTAACACAGCTACTTGTGGAGATAAACGCTGTGAAGAACTATTATATGAAGCAATAGGATATAGTTTCTTAAAAACACAAGCATTACATAAAGCGTTTCTACTTATTGGTGGTGGTAGAAATGGTAAAAGTACATTCCTAGATATCATTAAAGAAATAGCTGGAAGAGAAAATTGTACCAGTATTTCATTTAAAGATTTAGGAGAAAAGTTTAGAGTTGCTGAACTACATAATAGATTAGTATCATTGAGTGGTGATATATCAGCACAACCTTTAAAAGATAGTGACCTATTTAAACAAATATGTGGTGGAGATGAAATAACAATTGAGAGAAAAAATCAGCATCCATTCTCGGACACTGTGTTTGCTACATTATTTTTCTCAGCTAACAAGTTACCTCGTACACCAGATACAAGTTATGGTTTCTATAGAAAGTTAATTATTATTCCTTTTAATGCTAACTTAAGTAAAGTTAGTTTAGTAGAAGGAGCTCAGTTCCAAGAGAAATTAATGAGAACTGAAGAGTTAGAATATATTGCATATAAAAGTATGATGGCTATTCAAAAAGTATTAACAAAGACTCAAGAGTTTACTATTCCTAAAGGGGTAGAAGATATCATGAAAGAATATAAGATAGAGAATAGTAGTGTACTTAGTTGGATAACTAATAAGAAATTAGATAACACTTACTTAAAGAGTAAAGAGTTTGATAAATTATATGCAGAGTACAGCCTATGGTGCGAACTTAATAATTTCAAAAGTGTTCGTTCCACTAGATTCGAAACTGAAATTGCAGAAGAATGTAATTTAATCCTTGAAGATAATACATTGATTGACAAATAAAAAGACATACCTTATAATTAACTTAGGTAGGAGTACCTACCTCTCTAAGTTAAAGGTCTTGTCGTTGTTGTGAAAATGTAAATCTTCAACAAATCCGAAAGGATCGACACGAAAGGGAGCCGAAAGGTTCCTTTTTTCGTGCAACAAAAAACTCAGGATAAACCTGAGTAAAAAAGATTTGGAGTGGGGGTTGTCCCCTACTTAAATATACTATTCTTCAGAATAATTGTCAACTGATGCATAACTTAATTTATAATCCAAACCAGAAGATTTATCTTCTTTATCTGGTAAGACTTTATCCACAACTTCATCATAATCTTTAGCTTCATAAATAATAGGTGCATCTAAATCTACTTTAGGATGTGACACATCTATTGGTTGTGGTGCTAAGTTAATGTTAAATTG